>BNJU01004490.1_pt1 | contig 99479 bp, 123 predicted proteins | sample 8539281 | NCBI WGS metagenome assembly BNJU01 (sample SAMD00202456, study PRJDB9452) | human saliva metagenome | isolation source: human saliva | place: Japan | reverse complement strand
GGTCGAAAAACGGTTATGAGTATGTAAAGAACTCCCAGTGGATATGTTCCCACATACGGGGCATGTGGAGACGGTGGCACTTTTGTCCAAACTCGATGTCGATAAGCATATAGATGTTGAAATTAAGCTTGATGAGCTTTGATTTGACAAGTGCTGAAAAGTAAAAGCGTCTTATGCACAAATTAAGGAATATATATTAGAAAAATTTGATTTAAAAGGTTTCGACACTCTATATTGCACAGATTAAAAAGAAGTGTGAATTGTACTGAGGGAGCATTATAATAAATCAAAAAGAGAAACAGCTTATTCCACAATGCACACCAGAAAAAGAGGAATAATATTGATGCTTTTAAGGCATTTTAAAATGATTTAATAGAAATGGAGGGTATTTATGAGATGGATAGTAAAAATAATCTTGTTCCCAATCAGTTTGCTGTTAAGCATTTTGACTTCCTTTCTGACATTCTTGCTTAGCGTAGGAACAGCAATCCTATATTTGCTTATGCTGATATGTGTATTTGTTGCCATAGGCTCGTTCTTTATGCTACACGATACAAAAGCAAAGAATAGAAGCACTTATCCTTGGATTTTTACTAAGTCCTTACGGAATACCGATGATCGGAGCTGTAATCATAGCGTTTCTACAAGGAATCAATGAAGCGATAAAATCAATCTAAAAATTTCATAAAATGGCTATGGAGGCGATAGAGAAAATCCATCGTCTTTCTTTACGAAAATCAAGGAAGGAGGAATTATGGACTTTGACTATTTCTATAACAGGAAGCAGAGAGATTTAACTTTCTAAAAGTGCCTGAAATATTGGTAGATGGGGAAGAATTTAAGGGATTATCGGCAGAAGCAATCATACTCTATTCCATGCTTTTGAAACGGACAGGAATGTCCTTTAAGAATAACTGATAGACAAAGAAGGCAGAGTATTCATCTACTTCACAGTTGAAGAAATTATGAAAAAGAAGAAATCTCTCAAAACCTACGGCAATAAAAATATTGATGAACTTGATGTCAAAAAGGCATTGGACTGATTGAAAGAAATCAAGACTTGGACTTGGAAAGCCGAACATCATTTATGTAAAAGACTTTATAGAGTATATCGGAAGTAAAAAGAAACTGACCTCTTGAAGTTAAAAACTTTTACTTCAGAAGTAAAAATATTGACCTACAGTAAAGAAAATGAACTTCAGGAAGTAAAAACTCTTTACCCTAACTATATAGATAATAATAAGAGTGAGTATAGTAAGAGATTTTATGAAGCTCGGTACATTTCAAAATGTGTTTTTAACAGATGAAGATGTATCAGAATTGCAAATCACGATGAACGGACAGCTTGATAACTATATCGAAAGACTATCCGCATACATCAAAAAGCACTGGAAAGACCTATAAAGACCATAAGGCAACAATCCTTTCATGGTTTTATAAGGATCAGGAAATAAGAAAGCGGATAAGCCATCCAATATCCTGACATGGGAAGAATATGACAAAGGAGAGCATTTATGATGAGTGAGATGGAAAAATAATGATTGAGGATACTGAGTATTCCTACGATCCGGAAAGAGAATATATCAAAGACGGACACGCCTATTGCAAGAACTGTCATGAAAGAAAAGACGGAAAAAGCCTTGGAGATGCTTTGGTGAAAAGAGAATCTATAAAGTTTCCTGCAAGTGCGACAGGGACAGAGAAGCCAAACAAAAGGCAAGAGAAAAAGCAGATGGAGATTGAGCGATTAAAAAGAAGTTGCTTTGCCTCCTTATTCAGTGGACATACACCTTTGAAAAACTATCAGGAGAAGAAAAATCAGAGCCTCACCATTGCAAAAACTTTGTAAAAGAGTATGAGGAGATGAAAAGAAAACATCGGACTTATCTTTTACGGTTCAGTAGGAAGCGGAAAGATATCTTGCCTGCTCTATCGCCAATGCACTCATAGAGCAGTATCAGATAAGCGTAAAGATAAGAAACTTTGCCCAGATAATCAACAATCTGCAAAAAGCGGCTTTGATTTTGATAAAAATGAGTATATCGAATCGCTTGTAAATACTTCTGTCTCTCATCTTAGATGATTTGGGGAATAGAAAGAGATACCAGCTATGCCAAAGAACAGGTCTATAACATTGTCAATAACAGATACCTGAAAACAAAAAAACTGACCATATTTACAACCAACCTGTCCTACGACACAATTTCAAACTGCACAGAAAGCGTGGAATACCAAAGAATATATTCAAGAATTATAGAGATGTGTATTCCGGGTGATGGTTGTCGGATTAGATTACAGGAAGATGATTCAAAAGAGAAGTTAAAACCGAAATAAAGAACGATTACTAAACGGAGGTGATAGAAGTTGATTAACGAAGAAATTGCAAGAAAGACACTCAGCCTTGAGGTTAAAGTCGCCAAAGTAACCGGAAAAACTTCTTTTAACTCTATTGAAAAAAACTGATGAAAGAAGCGAAAAAACTTGGAGGACTTGAAAAACTCGTTAAAGTAAACGGAAATGAAGTCAAACTCAAAGATATGGCGAAAAAAGGACAGCTTGAAGAAATACCGGTAGAAGAAGCGGAACTGAAAGAACTGAAAAAGAGCTGAACAAATACGGGGTTAAGTTTTCGGTCATGAAAGATAAGGAAACAGGCAAATACGCCGTATTTTTCCAAGCCAAAGATATGAAAATGATGGAGAAAGCCTTTAAAAATGCTCTTGCAAGATCAGAAAGAAAAACGGAACAGAAAGAATCTATTCGTAAAAATATCGAGAAGTTTAAAGAGATGGTAAAAAATACTGTTTCTAAGGATAAAGTTAAGAATAAACAAAAGGAGCAGAGCCTATGAGCAGCTTTTGATAACATTTGAGAATATGGGATTTGGGAAACTCACTGTAATGGAAAAAGACGGTGAGTTTTTCTTTATCGGAAAAGAAGTTGCCGAGAAGTTGGGATATGCAAACACGAGAGATGCTTTGGTAAGACATGTGGATACAGATGATAAAGCTGATGTCGTGTTTCACGACGGCAGACAAAGAAGAAATATGGTATCTATCAACGAGTCAGGATTATACTCCCCTTTATCCTATCTTCCAAGCTGCCACAGGCAAACTGTGATAGTACCCTATTCTTAGGTGGGAAAGAGAAAACAACTCTAAAAAGAGCTTTCAGAAACACTGGAAAAGAAACCATCGACCTTTACAACACATCAGAAACAAGGAGCAATCAAAAGAGTTTTGGACTGAATTACCAAAAGACTGGAAAAAGAACTGATGAGCCAAGATGAAATAACCGTTATGGACGACAGTAAATGTATCTTTCAGCTCGTGGTGTCCGCCCTTTCCTATCGGATAAATTCGACATTACAAAGCACAAGAATTACAAACTCCTTGAGGACTATGACAAGAAGAATTTGTTTGATATTGAGTTACATGAAGCGAAAAGGAAAAGCAAAAACTGAATAGGGATACGGTTATTACAAGAATGCAGTAAGTCTAAAAATAGATGTCGCTCATGCTCAGAAAAATCAGGAGGTAAAAATGAACAGGATCAGAAGTCCTACTTTAATAAAACAGAATGAAACAGGCAAAAACTGAACAGCAGTGTTATGGAGCGATTGGAAAATAAACTTTCAGTCGCTTTTTAATTGAAAAGAAAGGAGAAATTAAAAATATGAAGCAGGGAAAATGATGAACATCAATGCCAACTTGTTGCAGAGCCTACTTTCTCAAGTTTTGAAAAAGACGAGAAACGGTAGAAGTCGTTAATTTTGCACTTGTAAAGAAGTACGGGAAAGGCAAGGAATATATATCAACTGTCAGCCACGGTGAGAAGGTAGAAACAGCAAAAGACTTTGAAAAAGGCGATCTCATTCATATCTTTGGATATTTCAAAAAGAGCGTGAAAAGACGGTAAGACTTACAAAACTTTGTAGTGAAGTCATGCAACAAAATTGAGAAGAAAGAAAAATAAGGAGGAAGAATAAAATGGAATTTTTACACAGGCAGTAGATGTACTGAAAGTATTGGTAATGGCGGTAGGAGCAGGACTCGGTGCGTGGGGCGTGATCAACCTGATGGAAGGTTACGGGAACGACAACCCCGGCGCAAAGAGCCAAGGCGTGAAGCAATTGATGGCGGGAGGCGGTATCGTCCTATCGGCTTAAAAACTCATTCCGCTTCTTGCAAATGTACTAAAGTAAGAAGAAAGGAGCGATGAAATGTTTGGGATATTCGACAAGATAGAAGAATTTTTCAAGGAGCTTCTACTGGGCGGTATCAAGCAAACTAGAGTCTATGTTTCTTGACATTAACAATCAGGTTGGGAAAGTGGCAGATGTAGGGACAGACACCGATGGGATGGAACGGAAAGTATTTAACTTTATCAAGAGTATTAACGACTCCGTCATTATTCCCATTGCAGGACTAATCATAACGGCAGTCCTTTGTATTGAGCTCATCAATATGGTCATGCAAAAGAACAATATGCACGATACGGACACCTTTGACTTTTTCAAATACATCATCAAGATGTGGATTGCTGTATGGTTAGTATCTCATGCCTTTGAATTTTCAATGGCGGTCTTTGATGTGGCACAAAGTATGGTAAACAAAGCGGCTGGGGGTGATTAACACCTCTGCTGTTGTTTCTGGAGATCAAATTGTTCAGATGGTAGAAGCTTTAAAAGACAAGGGGCTTGGAGAACTCATTATGATTCTCTTTGAGACCTCACTCATTAAAGTTGCCATACAGGGAATCTCCATTGTTATCATGCTTGTTGTTTACGGAAGAATGTTTGAAATCTATGTTTACTCATCGGTTTCAGCCATACCGTTTGCGACAATGGGAAACAAAGAATGGGGACAGATCGGAACAAACTACATTAAAGGACTATTTGCCCTTGGACTGCAAGGACTCTTTTTAATGGTTTTGCCTTGGAATTTACGCAGTATTAGTTAAGACAATACAGATTACAGACATTCATACCAGTACCTTTTACGATACTCAGGGTATGCAATTTTGCTGGGACTGATGATGTTAAAAAGCGGAACACTGGCAAAAAGTGTATTAAACGCACACTAAAAAGAAAGGAAAGATAGTGAAGAAAAAGAAAAACAATATGGAAAGACACTTCTTGTAACAGGCATTGCCTTTGTGATGGATAGCATAAAAAGTTCATAAAGAAAAATGAAAGAGTAAAGCGAAAAGAATCACAAGAATCGGACATTGTCATAATGATTTTTGTCTGATGCAGGGAAGAATCAATCAAAGCACAGAGGAACAGCTTGCCAGTATTCAGGAAGAAATCGGCTCCGTATATGAACACATGGAGGGAGCTGTCAAAGGAAAAAGAAGATGGGAGGTAAAGTCTATGGCGTATGTACCAGATCCCGAAAGACTTAAAGAAAGTAAAAACGAAGGTCGCTTTTTAACAACCAAAAAGACAGCTAATCGGCTTTTTACTTTCGCAGGGACTGGTAGGAATACCGGTCTATTTATTTATGAGAAAGTTTAGCAAATGATATAGCAATTCTATTTCTCATCGTGTCCACACTTCCCATTTTTTTCATTACACTGTTTGAAAAAGACGGACTGACCTTTGAAAAGTATTTTAAGTATATCTATTTACACAAGTTTTACCAACCGCAAAGCGTGTGAAAGGAGGTTTACCTTGAACAGCAAAAGAAAAAAATTCAGCAACTAAAAAGCTCATGCAAAAACAAAAAGGCGTTAAGAAAGAGAAACAGGAATTAAAGCAAGATAAAACAAAGATGAGAAAGAAAGACGGATTTTTGAGCCTTATCTTTAAGAAAGAGACGAAAACGTCATACCGTAGAATACCCTTCCCTATCTTAGAATGTTGAAAAGCAGGGATATGCCAGAGTGATGAAAGGCATTTCAGTAAAAAGCATTGTCTTTGATAGATATTAACTATCAGCTTGCCTTTAGAGGAAGATCGAGACTTTGATTTTTAATCAGTTTGCCAACTTTTCATTCCTGATCCAGTGTCAGGGATTGAGCTTTCCTGTATCAATCAGCTTGGAAGAAACGAAGAAATGCAGTCAGCAATTCAGATACCGGATAAAAAGACGGTTTTGACGAGATACGCCTTGAGTTCGAGAAATGCTAAAAATCAGATTGTAAAGGAAATAACGGGCTGAAAATCAAAAGTACATTACTTTTTACCGTCGAAGCGGACAATATGGAGCAGGCAATCTCAAGTGGAAAGACTGAGATTGACATCTTATCTTCCCTAAAAAGTATGGGCGTGCGTGCAGAAAGCCTAAACGGAGAAGAAAAGGCTCAAGATACTTCACGATGTATTAAATCCGGGCAAGACCTTTGAGTTTTTCTACAAGACCTAAAGAAAAAGAGAAAAGCACAAAGACATATATTACACCTGATGAATTCAACTTTACACGCAGCGAGATACTTTTAAAGTTCAGGAAGTTTATCGGGCGACAAAGCCATTTTCAAATCCTTGCCAGTGAACTTTCAGATCGAATGCTTGCCGAGTTTTTGGATGATGATAACATCAATATCTCGTTTCTCTATCAGGGCGATAGAACAGAGCGAAGCCATTAAGATGGTAAAAGGAAAATACTGATATTGATAAGATGCGAATTGAGGAAAAATAAAAAGGCGGTAGAGCGGGTTATGATATGGACATCTTTACCGTCAGACTTAATCACCTATGGGGAAGATGTAAAAAGCCTTTTAAAAGACTTGCAGACAAGAGATGAGCGTATGTTTGTCGTAACCATTGTCTTTATGAACTTCGCAAGGACAGTACAGAAACTGGAAAATGCCATTGCACAAATCAGCTCCATTGCCAATAAGCATAATTGCAAGATAAAAAGACTTGACCATGCACAGGAGCAAGGACTTATAAGCGTACTTCCTCTTGGCGTGAATAAGCTGGAGATTAACGGAGGCTTAACTTCCTCATCAACAGCCGTCTTTATACCGTTTACCACAGAGGAGCTTTTCATCAATTCAAGTAATAGCTTATACTATGGACTAAATGCTTTCAAGTCATAACCTGATTATGGCGGATCGAAAAGTAAAAAGAATCCCAATGGGTTAATCTAGGAACACCCGGAAGTGGTAAGTCGTTCTCGGCAAAGCGTGAGATGGCAATGCCATTTTGGTAACGGACGATGATGTCATCATCTGCGATCCGGAGGGCGAATAGTGGCAACCTTGTGCGTCAGTTTAACGGAGAGGTCATCAAGGTCAGCAGTAAATCAGAGGATTACCTCAATCTCGACATCAATATGAACTACGGCGATGGAGATGCACCGTTAAACAAGGCAAGGCCAAACTTTATTATTAGCCAGTTGATGAAAATGCAGCCCGAGATATGATAGTATATTCCTTTTGGGCTTGATTTGAAATTGCAGTAAGTTGCAAAATCGTGATTTATGCGGTATGAATGGAGATAAAACCCAGTAAAATAAGTGATTTTTAGTAAGTCAAAAACAGAAAAATTAAGTTGCAGTAAGTTCACACATAGAATTTAAAGGTGATTAGAGTAAAATCTAACCACCTTTTGTTTTGTAAAAAGAAGGAGGTAAAATACGAATAAATGATTTTCTTAACTTTTTGGAGCTTGTAAAAACAAGATGTGCTTCAAAGTGAAGCAGAATATCTGAAGCTACTAAAAGGTTGTCGGAAACAATCAGAGATATGACTTTAGAAGTCAGCTTAGTATCTATGATAGAAATCACTGAAGCGACAGCCTGTGCCAAGTTCGATTACTGGAGGAACACTTTAAACCGAACAGATTATGCAGGTCAAAGAGTATCCCCATTTTGAGGACTACGGAAACACTCGAGAAGCTGTTAAAGAAAGATATAGCAAGTATGGAACCTAAAGCGGAAAGTGAGGAAAAGTTTACTTCCATTATCATTTTAGGTGAGAAAGATTACCGATAAGAAATTAGCCGGAGAAAGACTGCTTGAAGCTATTTCAAGGTTAAAATCAATGAAAGTAAGGTTATAGGAAAGTATAGAAATATGGATTTAGAAGTAAGCTATAACTTCTTTACCAATGAGCATAATTTCAGCTTAAAGCAGTTCTCGCAAAGCATCCAGGAGAGCTTGGAACAAGTGCGGACGGTAATATTACAAGACTTGATAACGCTCTTGAGAAAATGCCTGAGAAATTAAAATAGGCTTGAAGAAAAACTATCAGCAGCAAAGGAACAACTTGAAAATGCTAAAGAAGAACTCAAAAAGCCTGAAAAAGCTGATGAGCTGAAAACTAAGTATTAAGACTTGCAGAACTGAATAAGCTTCTCGATATGGGAGAGTGGAAGAAGAAAATGACAATCCTTGTGGAAGATATAAAACGAGCGATTATTGACTTCTGTAACAGAGAGTATGAAGAAAACCACAGCTACGATGAATTTGACACGCTGTATCCTGATTTAAAGCATATCGGGATTGCCTATACCAATACACCGGATGAAAAGGCATGGATTCAGTGCAGAACTGAACTTAGAGGATAAGACATGGACACAGTACATTGATGATACTCAATCAAAACTGAGAGTTTGATTATGAAAACAAGGGAGAAAACGAAACTCTAAGAAATATGAAAAATGAGATTGAGGTTATCCTCTTTTTGAAGATTTGATCATGTTGATTCCGAAGATTTAAGGGCGACACTCGGACTTGACATTGATGATGAGGGAAATTTCTATGATCCGCTTGCAAAAGATCTTGACAATGACGGTATTCCCGACAGATATGACAATGATTTCCGGGACAGTGATTACTTTGAATCAACCTATGATGTGGAAGATAATCTTCATACAAAAGAGGAAAACTTCTCAAAGAACGGAAGATAAACCGTCTATTTTAAGACAGATCAGAGCTTATCAAAGTGAAAAGCAAAACGGAAGAGAAACAAACTACAAAAGAACAGGAATATGCAGAGATAAGGAGCGAACAGCTCCCTTTTTACCACTGAAAGGAGATATAAAACATGGATTACAAAACAATAAGGGATAGAATTGAAGATATGGGCAAAGGATAACCATAAGGACTTCGTAAAAGCGGTTATCAGTATGGAGAAAGGTATTAATGATGAAAGTGCCTTGGATAAGCTATATGATGCCTATATGGCTAATGACACCATCAATCTGCTCAGTAAAGATTTCGATTATATGATTGAAGATTTAGAGAACAGGGACAGATAAAGACCTTCCCATATATTCAGGGAAAAAGATGACCTTATCAATATCGTCGGAAATGTTGTTGGAGAGGTCGATGTAGTTGAAAGGGAAAATAAGGACGAGAAGCCTTTTAAGGTGGCAAATTTCTCTGTTGTGTCCAAAGATGATGAGGGAAATAAGGTATATCATAATTGCTCCTTATGGAGAAAAGAGTGATATTCAAAAGGACTTTTAAACAGGAGATTTTTGTGAAACTCTTTGAGTCAAATCAGAACTTCTATTGATGATAACGGCAAGGAACACAGCAATGTAAGAATATTATCCTCAAAGCTCTTAAAAGGCAAAAAGAACAGATGAAAAGGACAGGATAAGAGTCAAAGATTACTAAATTGAAAAGCGAGATAGAAGAAAGAGAAAAGACTTATTTTATGCAGATTCTTGGGAACAATCAGGACGAATTAGAGCAGATATTGAAAAATGAGCTAAGTTAAATACCTTGCTCAATTCTGAAAAAGGAAGAAAACGATAAAAATCCATACTTGGTGCTATCAAAGAATATCAGGCGGAAGATAAGGAAAAGCCCTAAAGAAAGTAAAAGAAAAAGCAAAGGAAACGGAGAGATAAATTTATGTCGGTGCGGTCTTCGGATTGCACCGGCTCTTTTGTTAGCTCAAAAAGGAGATAAAGATTATCTCTCATCTCCTTACCCATATAAATTCCATAGTTCTTTCGTATCTGATAAAAGCTCGTCCATAGTCGATTTTGAGGAAGAATACTCCTGCATAGGTATTCTTTTTCTTACAATTTATCAGCTCAGATAAAATATCCCTTGAATTTGGGAGTTTGGAATAAGTCTTTTTAAGTTCAGAAAGAGCATTTTCATAGAGGGTAATCTGAGCTTTGTATTCACTCGAAAATGCCCCTATCAGACGGATTCATATATTCCTTGTAATAGGACGATATTTTGACAATATGAACTTGCTCCATCGTGAGTGGATAACTGTTCCATTTCCTTATCAATCGCTTTGATTTTATCCTAGAATTTTGTCTTTCATCAGCACTTTTCTTGATAAATTCATCAAGTTGCTGAACGGATTTTATGCCATGTTCTCTGATAAAGATATCGGATTCTGCCATTGTATTCAGATTATGTTTCGTCGCCCAGTATTCATAGCCTTTGCTTTCCTTTACCTTCACATTGGTATTCATATCAATAACATTTCCAATGCGTTTTTTAACGGTAGGCGTCTTAATAAACTCTCTTTCAGCTATTCGTTCTTTTAATCGTTCCTCCGTATAATCTTCGCCAATCGTCTTAGCTCTTGTAAATCTGGGCTTATCTTTCGGCTTAAAAGCGATATGTTTGCCATACTTAATTTCATAGCCAAGTTCAGTCATTTTCTTTAAAAATTCGTCCCAATCCTTAGACTGTTTTATCATGCGATCAATGTCAAATTGAAGTCTATTTTTCCAAGAAGTACCTCTCTTTGCCTGTTCATTTTCATACCAAGACTTTCCGTTCGTCCTATATTTTTTCTTAAAGCTTTCGTAGTGTTCATCAATGACGGAAAGGTTGTTTTCTTTGCATAGCTTATCACTCTGGTAACGGATCTTATGATAGCTTTTCTTATTGGATTGATAGCACTTGCCGGTAACCATATTTACATTATTGAATATTATGTGATTATGGATATGTCCCTATCTATGTGTGTAGATAAGACAAACTCATACTCATCTTTTAATATCTTTTTACATAACTCAAGCCCAATTCTGTGTGCCATTTCAGGTGTAGCTTCTCCCGGTAAAAAGGATTGAATTAGATGTCTTGCAAGGACAGTTCCTTTTGTTCCTGCACTTTCCCTTGTCCTTAAAAACTGGGTATGAGCAGTTGACTGATGGCATTTATTGGTACTGACTAAAAGCTGCTCATCTGTTTTTTCCCCATTAACGATGTAATCAATGGCAAGATGAAGGGTTGATTTTATAGGGTGTATTTTTGTAATAGCCATAAAAACTAATCACCTCCTGAAGTCTTGTTAAGAAGCAAGGAATGGATTTGCCACAACTCTTTTGAGAAATGTTCAATCTCTTTTTTCATATCATTGATGTCCTCTTTGTAGATAATACCGGTCGAATTTACTCGCTTTGCAATCTGATTGATATTATTTGTAGCGTTGGAAAGCAAGCCCTGTAAATCTCGAAACGGCTCTAAATCTATCTGATAAATTTCCTTTTCCAAAACACATTTGCGGATAAAGTGGCTCATATTTCTGCACCTTGCAAGTTTTCTTTTTTCCTCAAAAGAGCTTTTTCTTCTTTGGTCAACTAATTTCAAGTCGTTCATTTCGTATCCTATTTGCCATAGATAGTTCCTCCTGTATATGAATTTCAGTCTTAGGGTCTCCCTAACAAGCTAAAAATTGATAAAAAAAGAAGCAGATCCTAAAGGGCTGCTTCATCAAATTTTCCGTAAGTGTCCGTACACTTACTGTGCTTGCTACAAAAGTGTGATTAAGGTAGCAAGCATTAAGCGTGTATTTGATTTGTATTTTATATTATACCATATAAAAGTAAAATATTACAATTTTTGTTCTTGCTTACATAGGAGCATTTGTTGCAATAAAGATACTTAAAAACATTTTGAAAAAGCAGGAGTGATTTAATAATAAATTTACTTTAGGAGGAAAAAGCAATGGAGGGATAATCATGTCAAAAACTTATAGTTTCGGTTTTTACAGAACGATATAATTATCCTTTTTATGCTTGGACTTACTTTTTGTATAGCAATATATCGCCATTATAAACATATAAATAGTCAATATAACAAATCAATAGTTTTCAAGTTAAGAGGACTTTTTACGCCAAAGTGTAGAAGTCCTCCTTTTTATTCTCAAAAAGCAAACCACAGAAAAGGAAAAGGGAGGATAACTAAGTGGCTAAAAGAGTATTACCTTTTATGTGAAAGGAAAAAAGCCGTACCTGTAAGCGAAGAAGAAAAACAAAAAGCTTGAGGAAGAAGAACGAAAAATAAATGAAAAGAAAAGATAGGATTTACCAAAAATTATTTGAAGCGTAAAAGCAAACGGCAAACAACAGGAATATGAGGAAAGGTATAACGCAAGGCGAGAACAGAAGAAGCAGGAGAAGCTAAGGGTTTGAAAAGGGTTGGGATACTTGTAAAGGGTTCAGACGATAATTTATAGGAGTGGTGATATATTGACTAAAAACTGAAAAAGTGATAATATAATTATTAAAGATAATTAGATTATCAAAAAAATAAAAATGAGAGGGGAAAAGTTAGATGTCTTATTGCTCTGATATAACAAAAATAGAATTTTTAGAATGATGCTAAAGGGAATTTTTAGCAAAAGGATTCGAAAAATGCACAGGTAGCTGAAATTGCTAAATTAGCAAAAGTAACTACAGGAGCTGTTATCGTCATTTCAAAAATAAGGAAGCATTATTTTTGCTCTAATTGAAGAGGAATATAATTACACATTAGATGTTGTTTCTGATGTTGAAAAAGGAGTGAACAAAAACTATTAGGATAGACTCTGATTTAGTCGATGATGAAGCAATTATAGAAAATTTATTCTTGGAAACAATGCTATTTGTTGATTATATGTATGCACATTTTGATAACTTTAAGCTGATTTTTGCGTGTAGCAAAGGGTCGCAAGTAGAAAACTTTATTGAGGATATTACTGAAAGATATACAGCTAAAAATATGAAGCTTATTCTTTTCAACGCTAAACAAGAGCAAATTATCACAGAGATTAAAAGAGTTTGAAGTTCATGTCATTACAAAAAGGCTATATTACATCTCTATGCGAGTGTATTCTTCATGATATACCGCATGATAATGTTGGCGAATATATTAGAAGCATTGTTGTTTTTCAATATTATGGTTGGCAAGGCTTAATGAAGAAAAACAACAAATAAATTTTTTCAAAGGGTTAGCGATAACTAATTGATCATCTGTTTGTAGGGGTGTTTTTCTTGAAAAGTAACAATAAAATAGTCATTTCAGAGTTGCTTAAATACGCTGATGGCGAGAAAAACAATTATACAAATCAATTTTTGTTAGCGACCATAGGGAGACTGTTTGGAATGATTCCTTTTTAGCAATAGCAAAATTGATAGAAAAAAATATCAATCTGAAGTGTCATTTAGAACTGTATTGTGTTTAACACTTATAGCTTTTAGTGTGGACAAGTTTTAAAAAGGTATTTTTACTTTATATTCAACAATAACCTCACACAGCAACATTTCATATTTTAAAAATATACGAAGTTTAGTAGCTGAAAAATGCTAAAGAGTACCTATGGGTGTAATGATAGATACTCCTATAGGTAAATTTAAAAATTTAATTGTAGATACAGTGTCTAAGCTGGAAGATTCAATGGCTCATTTTATGCGGAGATAACATCAAGTATAGTATCTCCTGTTTTTATTTTTGGTTTTTGATTTTTGCTTTGGACTATAGGATGGGGGTTGGCTTCGTTGCTACCATTCCTTTAGGAATGCTTGGATATATAGGCATGATGAAGGATTATGAGTTTTAGAAGCAAAACATATACTACAGCTCAAAATAATATGAATAGTACTTTTGGTTGAATATATTAATGGGATTGAGGTTATAAAAGCTTTTTAATCACAGTGCTTCTTCTTATGAAAAATTTACGAACGCAATTAACTTCTTTCATGATAGTACCTTGCTTGGTGGAAAGCAAAGTTGGTTATAGTCAGCATTTGTTCAAGCAGTTATGCCATCAACACTTTTAGGGACTTTTGCCAGTTGGTGCATATCTGTATATGAATTCAAAAAATATCGTTATCAAGCTTTTATTGTGTGCATTATACTGCCAATAGGGTTTATTGCACATTTAATGAAAATCGGTAAATATTCTGAGCAATTCAACATGGTTAAGGCAAGCTTAGATGTAATAGAGGAATTTCTATCGAAAGAGGAACTTAAAAGACCAAAAGAGAAGGTAATCTTTGATGACCTCTTTATCGTTTTGAAAATGTTTCATTTGCATATGATAAGGAACTTGTGCTAAAAATATCAACTTTGAATTAAAAACCAAACACAGTAACCGCATTGGTAGGAAGTTCAGGTTCTGGAAAATCTACAATAGCAAAACTTATGGCTGGTTTTTGGGATCCGTCCAATGGAAGTATCTATTATGGTGGAAAGAAAATACCCGAAATTCCATTTGAACAGCTAACAAATGAGATAAGCTATGTTGCTCAAGATAATTTTTTGTTTAATACAAGTATAAAAGAAAATATAAAAATGGGAAAACCAACTGCAAGTGATGAGGAGGTTATTGAGGCGGCTAAAGCAGCATCTTGCCATGACTTTATTATGGAACTTGAAAATGGATATAACACAAAAGTCGGCGATGCAGGAGGTTCTTTGTCCGGTGGAGAAAGGCAAAGAATTACGATTGCAAGAGCAATGTTAAAACAATCTAAGGTAATAATTTTAGATGAAGCAACTGCATTTGCAGATCCAGAAAATGAATATCTCATTCAAAGTGCAATCAACAATCTTATTAAAGGAAAGACTCTTATAGTGGTTGCTCACAGGCTTTCTACTATTACAAATGCTGATACAATCCTTGTTATGAAAGACGGGGAAATTGTAGAGAATGGAACTCATGAAAACCTTGTAAAAAAAGATGGAGTATATGCTTCCTTGTGGAAAAATTATGTGGGCGGACAAGATAATGAAAAAGGAGGCGATGTAAAATGATTAGCATTGTAAAACGAATATTAAAAGTATCAGGAAAGTATCAAAAAAATGTAATCCTTGGTCTTATATTTAGTGGATTAAAATCATTTTTCGTTTCTTTGATGTTGTTGGCGGTTTTACTGATTATGATTAATCTTGAACAGTTGAATATGACTATTATTATGCAGGCAACAGCAATTGTCGTTGTGAGTATATTCCGGCAGATTTATTTTTCAATATCTTTGTGATAGAAAAATTAAGTGCAGCAGGTTATGAAATTTTTAAGGATAAAAAGGATTGAAATAGGGAAAAACTGAAAAAGCTCCAATGGGGTATTTTTCAGAAAAACTTAGGAACAATCAAGCGGTTCTAACAACAACTATTTCCGACTTAGAGGGTATGGCGATGCTTGCGATGAACTTTATTGTAGGAGGTCATGCCTTTAGTATGACGACCATGTTATTGATCTTTGTTTTTCCGGTAGGGATGGTATCTTTAATTGCAATCATCTTTGGTATGGGCGTTCTTAAATTAATCGCAAAGAAAACCGAAAAATATTCTCCTATCATGCAAGACTCACAAGAAATGCTTGTTACTGATGCAATTGAGTATATTAGAGGAATTTCAGTACTTCGTTCTTTTGAAAAAGGAACTGATGGAAAAAATAAAGTTGAAAAAGCGTTTATTAGTAAATGTAAAGTTGATATTGAGGTTACTGAGGGTTCAGCTTATTTAATGAAACTATATGAAATGATTTTTAAAGTTGCGGAGCTGTGTATTGGTGTTTGTTGCAGTAATTCTATATAGAAATCTCTGATTCCACTTTCCTATACTCTTATGTTTATAGTATCTGCTTTTCTAATTTTTATGGAATTGGAGTTGGTTAATGATGGAGCATTTTTAAGCAGAATGCTCGCAACACAACTTAATCGATTGGACTATGTTTCAGATATACCTTCGCTTGATGAGGGCGGAAAAGAAATTGACTTGAATTCCTATGACATTGAATTGAAAGATGTTTGTTTTGGATATGGGGAAAGAGATTTTGAAGAATATAAATTTGCAAATAAAGTCGAATAGCAGTTTGGCTATTGTCGGTGCTTCAGGTTCCGGAAAGACAACCCTTTGTAATATTATAGCAAGATTTTGGGATGTTAATAAAGGGGAAGTATTTATTGGAGGACATAATGTTAAGGACTTTACCTCTGAAAGCCTATTACAAAATATCAGTATGGTATTTCAGAAGGTTTATTTATTCAATGACACGATTGAAAACAATATAAAATTTGGAAATCCGAATGCTACATGATGAGAGTGGTGGAGGCTTGCAAGAAAGCTTGTTGCCACGATTTTTATAACAAGCCTTAGTGATGGATACGACACTGTTGTTGGTGAGGGCGGTTCAACGTTGTCGGGAGGAGAAAAAGCAAAGAATATCTATTGCAAGAGCAATCCTAAAGATGCTCAATTATTATTCTTGATGAAGCAACTTCAAGTGTAGATCCTGAAAACGAGCATATGTTAATTAGTGCAATTAATGAGTTAACAAAAAATAAAACTCTCATTAGCATTGCACATAGATTATCTACGGTAAGAGGAGCAGATCAAATTATTGTTATTGATAAAGGGAAATTGTACAACAAGGAAACCATAAAGGAACTAATTAGTCAAGATGGAGTATATAAACATTTCATTGAAATTAGAAAAATCTATTGGTTGGCAAATATAGGGTGATGAAATGGAGAATGTAGTTATTGATTTTGAGAATGTGAGCTTCAGCTATGGGACACAAAAAGAAGGGTGTCTAAAGAATATAAATCTTAAAATTAAAGAAGGAGAATTTGTATTGCTTACTGGTCAGTCTGGTTCAGGAAAACAACTGTTACAAGATTGATAAACGGCTTGATCCTCATTTCTTTGAAGGAGTTTTGACTGGAAGCGTAAAAAGTAATAGGAGATGATATAAAGACTGTTACTCCCGGAGAAATGGGTAAAAATACTGCTTCTATATTTCAAAAATCCACGAAGTCAATTTTTTTACAACGAATAGTACCAATGAAGTGGCATTTGCTCTTGAAAAATTATGGAATAGATAGAGATGAAATGATAGATGAGAGTAAATTGTTCGTTTCACGATTTTGAAGCTGAAAAATCTTATGGATAGGGATATGTTTTCTTTATCTAGTGGTGAAAAACAGAAGATAGCGATTATAGCTGCAAAAACCTTGAATCCTAAGATTTATGTTTTCGATGAGCCATCTGCAAATTTAGATATTCCTTCAATTCTTAAATTGAAGGAAATAATGGAAAGCTTAAAGAAACAAGGACATACAGTGATTGTTTCAGAGCATAGATTGTTCTACTTAAAAAAATTTGGTAGATAAATGCTTGATAATGAAAGATGGAGAAATTGATAGGCAACTAAATCATGATGATATTGAAAATTTGAATGAAACAGATCTTCAAACATATAAACTTAGAACATTTAATTTGAGCAATATCAAGTATGAAGCTTGAAGAACAACGCACCTATTAGTAAGCAACAATCAGACTTTAAGGTGGAGAATTTATTATTTTCGTATAATGCAAATAATTCGATTTTTAAATAATTGTAATTTAGAAGGAAAATTTTTGGTGAAACAGTAGCTATAGTTGGGCACAATGGAAACAGCAAAACTACATTAGGTAAAATAATGTCAGGTTTATTAAAAAAGCAAAAAGTGGACAATTTTTCTATTGAAAAGCAAACTTACAAAGCAAAAGAATTTACATAAAAGTGTATATTTTGTAATGCAAGATGCAGATTATCAATTGTACTCCGATTCTGTTGTTTCTGAGTTAATGCTCAGTTCTATGAATAGTATTAAGCAAAATGATGAAAAATAGAAAAATGCGATGACTTTATTGAATATTTCATCATTAAGAAAATAGACATCCGCATAGCTTATCAGGAGGACAAAAAGCAGCGAGTTACTATTGCAGCTGCTATAGCTTCAAATAAAAAATTCTGATTTTTGATGAGCCAACCAGTGGACTTGATTATGAGAACATGAAAGGCGTATCGGAAGCAATAAATTATCTTCGTAAAAAGGAAAACTGATTTTTTGTTATTTCTCATGATTTAGAGTTTTTTTAAGTAAAAGTAGCAACTAAAAGCAGTGTTTATAGAGAACAATACTATCATTCAAAGCATCAGCTTAAAGAGTAGTGATGATTTTGAAATAATAAAAAGATTTTTATTACAGAATGAGAGATATGAAGAATGAACAAATCTTGTAAACATAATGGAATAAGATATGATCCAAGGATTAAGCTGTTACAAGTTTTAATTATAGGGATTTTAGCATTTACATTAACTGGTAAAAAGTATGAAGTTCTACTTTTTATCGGTGTTTGCATATGGAATGATAAGTGGAATTTACAAAACTTGTTTTAAATTCTTAGTTTTATATGTAGTGTTGTTTATGGTAGCAGAAATAAGTCCTTTATTTATTTCAACAACAATACACTACTTTATCCTTCGCTTTGTAACATTGACATTTGCGGCTGTTAATATGAGTAGGACAAGTGATGTATCTGAAGTATTAGCTTCCTTGCAAAATATGAAAAATCCCATATTATTTAAACATTCCATTAGCTGTTATATTAAGATTTTTCCCACTCTAAAAAACAAGATATTACTTGTATAAAGCAGGGAATTAAGACTAGAGGATTGATATTTCTTTCCTTGGATTTTTAAAACATCCATTTAAAATTTATGAAATGATGTTGATTCCTATGTTAATGCAGAATGTTATGTACTGCAACTGAGTTGTCGGCATCTGTTGAGACACGAGGACTTGGAGTTTCGTGCAAAAACTAGTTATACAGAAGTCAAATTTCGTATGCTTGATATGTTATTGCTAGTAATAATGATGGTATTTTATATAACTATCATCATTATGAAAAATAAAAAAATATTTAAAAAAATAAGGAGAATGATTATGGAAGAAAAAAGAAATTTCAAATTAAAAGATTTAATTATTACAGCACTAATGGTGTTATGCTCACAAGTTTTATATAGAGTATTATCCTTTTTGTTCGTATCACCATACACAATGTTATTAGCCGTCCCAGTATGGTCAATTATAGGAGCAATTGCTTATTTTTTTGGTTCCGGTAAAACAAAAAAATCCTTGGATGATTTTATTGTTCTGCATACTTACAGGAATTATAAGCTTTTATCCGCCATATATAATTAGTTTGATAATCGCAGGAATTATTGCGATGGTAATTGCACAAACAAAGGGAATACAAAATTATAAAGGATTAACAATCGGTTATATAATATTTTGTGCTCTTGCTGGTTTTTGGTGGAATGTGTGTTCCATTTCTTTTCTATGCAGAGCAAACGATTAAATCTTATGAAAAAATGTTTGGCAGTGAATACATGGAAACTCTAACTAAACTTGTTTCCCCTATGACCTCAGTAATATTTCTTGTTGTTATAGCAATTTGTGCGTTGATTGGAGCAATAATTTCAAGAAACTATTGAAGAAGCATTTTGAAAAAGCAGGTATGATTTAATCGATCTTTGTTTGTGAGGGGAAAAAATGGATTAAATAATGGAGGTAATTACTATGTATTATTTAGGGTCTGTTATTCATATAGAAAAAAACAATAGACCTTTTTGATACTGGTAATTACCATAAAAAGATCAAATTTAAAATATAAGGAAAAGAGCAAGTTTCTTTTCATTTTAGAGGACTTATTATGCCTATGTGCAGAAGTCCTCCTTTTTGTCTAAAAACGCAGACAAAAAGAAATGGAGGAAATAAAATGTCAAAAGAATATTACCTTTATGTCAACGGACAAAGGGTTAAAGTCAGCGAGCAGATATATAAAAGTCTACTGGCGAGAAAAAAAGAACACGAAAAAGTATTTAGAGCAGGTGGGCAAGAAAAACCACTTGCTCTTTTTTATCATTGGATCATGACGGACACTTTGTAGATAATATTGTCGATGAAAGTGTTGATGTAGAAAAAGATTGTTGAAACACAGATGATGATTGAAGCAGTCAGAAATGCTATATCAAGACTCAATGCAGAAGAAAGAGATATTATTGAACGCTTGTATTTCAATGATGAAACGGTTCGTTCAGTGGCAAAGCTTAAAAGTATTACACATCCAGCCTTAATCAAAAGAAGAAACAAAAATTCTTGAAAAAGCTGAAAAATTATCGAAGAACTTTAAAACTTCGGTAACCAAAGGGTCAAATTTTTCCTTATGTAAAGTGAAGGGAGTTTGACTTCCTTTACTTTATAAGAGATACGCCTGCTTATGGCAAATAGGAAAAATGTAGAGAAAACAATCCCTTTCAAATATTGCTCTTTGACAACTGAATAGACCAAGGTAGGACTTTATCTGCTTGTGGAGATTATGACTTACGCCATGACCTTTCTGCTGAAAGCAATTTCGGTTTTATGAATACTGGGTTAGCCAAGGATACAAGAAAGTGAGCGATAAATAAGAATACATAAAAAAACAGAGGTGGCAATCTGTTCGATGATACAAGTAGTGATAATGATACTTCAATAGTTTAAGCTGCCTCGTCTGGAATAAGGGGCAGAGGTGAGATTCCTATGTAGCAGCCAATGCACCTACCAATGTCATAAAACTTAGTAAGAAAAAAATAATATGTGATTATAAAGAATTTAAATCGGAGGAGGTGTATTAGTGGATAATGACTGGAATGGATTGGCTGATTTGATAGCAAATCTGATTACAAAAATATGCTGGAGTTTTAGATTTAGATAATCTTCAAATCCAACTCCAGTAAAAAAATACAGAAGGTAAAAAAATAAATTTGACATGGCAAAAACACAGATTGAGAAAAAAAGCAATAAAAGTGATATAATATACTTGATATATAAGTCCAAACTATAATTGGTAAAAATATAAAGATATAGAAAAAGGATATTGAGGTTAATGCTATGTCAAAAGAAAAAAATAAAAAGTATACCTCTATACAAGAGTATCTACATCAATACAGATAGACGGTTATTCTTTAGAGGCACAAAAATCAAGAATGAAGGCTTTTGCTCTCTATAATGATTATGAGATTGTTGGTGAATACGAAGATGCAGGTAAGTCTGGAAAAAATCTATAGAAGGTAGAGTTCAGTTTACTCGTATGATGGAAGATATAAAAATCCGGAAAGGATGGAGTGTCTTTCGTTCTTGTATTTAAATTATCGAGATTTGCAAGAAATGCTGCTGATGTTTTATCAACCCTACAAACAATGCAAGATTTTTGGAGTCAATTTAATTTGTGTTGAGGATGGGATTGATTCATCCAAAGATGCAGGCAAATTGATGATTTCAGTTTTATCAGCTGTTGCTGAAATTGAAAGAGAAAACATTCGTGTTCAAACAATGGAAGGTCGCATTCAAAAGGCAAGAGAGGGAAAATGGAACGGAGGGTTTGCCCCGTATGGGTATCAGCTTGTCGATGGAAAACTGTTTATCAATGAAGAAGAAGCTGTAGCTATAAGGACTATTTTCGATCAATATGTTAACACAACCATTGGAGCGAATGGACTTTCTAAATATCTAGAAAATCATGGAATAAGAAAAATTCCAAGACAGAATGGAAAAAATCCATTGTTTGATGCGGGTCTTATAAGAAAGATATTAAAGAATCCTGTATATAACGGGAAGATAGCCTTTGGAAGAAGAACTTTAGAAAAAGTTCATGGAACAAGAAATGAATATAAACAAGTAGAACAAGATGAATATTTAATAGCTGAAGGTATTCATGAAGCTATAATTTCTGATGAGTTATGGCAGGCTGCTCAGGTTAAGTTAAAATCTCAAAGCAAAGAAATATGAGCATGTGAATAAAGGGAAAAAGATATACGCACACACTTACTTTCAGGGGATTGTAAAATGCCCGGTATGTGGAGCAGGGAATGTTTGACAACAAGTGTATCAAGAAAAAGAAAGATGGTACAAAAGTATAAAAGATTTTTATTATTATGGCTGTAAACATAGGCAGATGATGAGAGGGCATAAGTGTACTTTCAATAAGCAAATTAGAGAAGAATTATTAGATGATGCAGTTGCTGAGATAATTGTAAAGATAGTAAGCAATCCCAAATTTGCTTCTATAATGCAAGAAAAAATCAACATGAAGGTGGATACCTCTGAAATAGAAAAAAAGAAATAGATAATTATCAAAAAGAACTGCGAAAAAGCCATTCCACAAAATTTAAGCTAATTGAGAAATCGATAATTTAGATGTTGATGATAGGCACTATAAGCGAAGAAAACAGGACTTAGATGATAGACTCTATCGTATGTATGACAAAAATTGAAGAATTAGAGTCGCTGTTAATTGATGCGAAAGCAAAGAAACAAACTATTGAAGCTGAAAAAAACTTACAGGAGACAATATATATAAGGTTCTGATTTATTTTTGATAAACTCTACAATGTAATGAATGATGTAGAGCGTAGGCAGTTAATTACATCATTGATTTCTGAAATTCAAATTTACGAAGAAAAAGCAACCGAATGGGCAATGGCTAAAAATCAATTACTTTTTAAACTTCCTATCATCGATGAAGATTTAAATATAGGTTTGGACAATAATGAGCATGTTGAGTGCATAGCGTTGATACAAAAGGTGAAATAGTAAAATCATCCATTTTAAGCAGTTTTACAAGCGTTATGTCTTTAATGAAGATGGAGATGGAGGACGAAAAAGTCTGAAAAATTATATTGATGTTTATGTTTGTATTACACAACAAGACTTAGGAATAGATGATGGATGATCGTGATTTATATTGAGGGTTGGTGTCCTAAATATGAAAATCGGCAAACAGTAAAGCACTGGTTTAATGAGTGGAATACAAGAGGAAAAGTTCTTGCGTGGGATATAAAGCAATTTTTCATAAGGATAATCAAACTATGTAGAATGGCACTTCAAAAATAAAATGAATGAGGGAAAGATTGAAGAGAGTTGACGGTATCTCTTTGATTGTTTGGACAGCCGATAATAAGATAAAAGCGTTGAAAAGAGTTTGGTTGTAATTGTAACAACTTCTAATCCTTACAAAGAGGTGAAACACCATTGTTAGAGATGAAAAAGTAAATTGGTTTTGAGGAGATAAAAATATTGATGGAAAAGTGGACCTGAGTTTGACAAAATTACATCGTTTGATGAATTTACTAAATACTATTGGTATCGTGAAGAACTTTCACAGATATGCAAGTCATTAGGATTAGAATATAGAGGCACAAAACAGGAACTCAATTATATTATTGAGCAATACTTTAAGGGCAATTTGATTAAAAATCATCAATAAAAAAATGAAAAGAAAGCAAGTGGAAAATATTACTTTAGATACACCATTACTTGAATGTGGTTTTTTCTTTTAATGCAAAGTTCAGAGAATATTTCGCTGTTTTAACAGGTATCTCACCATTTAAATTTACTGCTGATATGGCAACAGTTTGGAGAAAAGTAAAAAGAAAAATGATTTGAGTTTTACAATTCAAGATATGCTAAAAAGTTTGTATGGGAAATCAGATTATGCAAAGTATGATAATTCGGTTTGTCAATGGAATCAATTTTTAAAGGATTTCTGTGCAGACGAAAAAATAGTTGCAACTACTCAAAAATTAAAAGTAGCTTCTATTCTTTGGAAAAGAAGTCAGAAATTCAAGAAATGAAAAAAATTTATTCAAAGAATCTTTTGACTGAATATGCCGATAAAATAAAAAGAGTATTGCAAAGTAGGATATTTTACGCTAAACTAACAATTCAATAAAAAGCTAACACGAAAGCAGTAAATCAAAATAGGTTTACTGTTTTTCTTTGTCTAAAATCGGAAAGGAGGACTTATGAAAGAAGAAAAAGAGTAATACAAGCACCACAATAAACAGTTAATAATGGATATTGGAAAGACAAAATACACTGTAAACCTACATTTCAAACAAAGGTACAGGAGAAACATACAAGGATAAAATACTGAAAGTTAATCAAGAGAGAAACAGAAAAGATATAAATTTGTCAAAAGAAAATTTTGTTTATGTCCTTGACAAATCTTCCCAAAAGGAACGATAGTCCTTGAGTGTGGCAGATGCTTGAAGATAATGGGATATGAGATAAAATCCTAAATACCATTAACTTCAAAAAGTCATGAAATACAATCCCTTTTAGCTATATCCATTCGAAGTGAAAAAGATATACTGAAAATTGGTGCAGACAATCATTGCAAACACCAAAAAGGTGAGAGGAGAAAAAGCAGGTGAAGATTTTTGGGTCGAAAAGCCGAAAAAGCTTTTACTATACAGCTCTGATTGGATATATCTTCTATGAAGCTCCAAGGGAAGAAAAAGAACTTTGCAACACTACTTGATATGATAGATGCTTCAGAGGTCGAGAAGATGATGAAACATACATGAATCCGATTGATAGGCTTTTTGAAGCACTTGAGAAGAAGAGCCTACACACTTTTGCAGTGAAGCAATATAAAAATATAAACTTGCTGCGGGAAAAACAGCTAAGTCTATTCTTATTTCTTGTGGTGCAAGACTTGCTCCTTTGATATTCAAGAACTTAGGGACTTGATGAGTGAAGATGAACTTGAGCTTGATACACTCGAGATGAAAAACTGCACTCTTTGTTTATTATCTCGGATACTGATGACACCTTTTAACTTTGTAGTATCCATTATGTACTCATGACTATTTTAACCTTTTACTGTAATGAGGCAGATGATGTATATGGCGGACGATTACCTGTCCATGAATTGAAGATAGTGATAAATGATAATCACAGGACTTTGTTAAGGCGTTATCATGGAAAAGATATCAACGATGTAGTGCTTTGGATACAAAAGTTATATGGCAGTGTGTCAATGCTACTAAAAATGGAAAGAAGTATTGTCCACATAGTAAAAGGGATTGAAGAAGAAGCTATAGAAAAAGCATTTATGGAAAAGCTATCGTCAGGTATGCCACAATAATGTGAAATTACCAACGAATTCCTTAAAAACTGTTGAAGAAGAATTGAAAGACAACAGTTTAGCTAAAGACCTGAAGAAGATAAGCAATCAACTTGATAAAATACTAAAGAAAGAAAAGGATCTTGTTGAATTAAGGCTGAATGAGTCAATCAGCATGGATATATATCAGGACAAGTATAATGAAATCGCTGTTAGCAAAGAGAAATTACTTGCAGAAAAGAGGACTTTAGAGTAACACTTACTGATGAAAAAGCGTTGAAGAAAAAGGCTTGAAGGGTTTAAGAAACTACTTGAGTCTAATAAATATCTTGAGGAATTTGATGAGACTGTATTTGAAAGTATAGTAGATAAAATCATCATTGGAAGAACTAACGATGAAGGAGAATTGATCCTGCAATGATTACTATCATATATAAGACCGGGAAAAAGATTCTCAGGACGGAAGATTATTTAAGAGCAGAAGAAAAAAATGCTAAGGAAGTTAATGAGAAACGACAATAAATTGTATCCTCAATCAAGCGACGAGGTTAATAATTTGTGTTCCTATCCTATGGACTAACACATGTGGAGAGCGTGGTTCTGTTGACTAAAAGTACACAAGTAAAAAGTGTGAAAAAAGGCAAGAAATAAGAGGGATTTTCGAGATTTTTGAAATTGAGAATCAAACTGCGAAATACATCAAAGTGAATAAAATCTTGAGTATTTTTATAGTTGGATAGATAAGAGCATTGGGATTGAGTAGATTATACAGAAGTGTTTACTTGTGATTTATGGAAAAAATAAACATAGTAATGTGGAGCAAACAGAAAGATGGTCTAAAAAGAAAAAGAAAAATCAGAATACAGTTCTAAAAACATAATTAACACAATTTGTTAATGGAAATTAGGTACATTTTGTGGTCTATATTGCTTAGTAGTATAGGGGAAAAAGAGTGATATGGTAGTACTAAAAAGTAGTGGAGGTATTATCTATATGCTTGTTTAAAAAACATCAGTTAAAAATGGAGTAATCAGTCTTGTCCTTTGAATCCAGATGAAATGTATTATAAATGCGAAGTGTGTAGGAATTTTTATGGCATTGATAATTTATCGGACTTTTTCGTTTGATGAGAATGAATCATTCTACATTGGGAAGTCGATAGCCGGACGAAGATTAAACTGAGTCGCACTGAATCCGATTACATATCTGAACCCACGGTAGAGAGATAAAATTCTGATTTAGTGAACAATAATAAATCACAGTTTAATGGAATAGACGAAATTTGAATTTGGGAGAAAATTTATAGAGTCGAAAAAGGCAATTTTTCTTTATTCATTAGGAACCTTAGGGCAAATATGGATGATATGTGTTATAGTATATGTTAGTAATTTGGGTATGGATGTAGACTATACAACGCCAATGGGAATGGTTGCTATTGGAATAGGTGGAGTTTCAGTTTGCTCTATAGAGACTATTATTGCACCCTAGATACAAAAAGTACAGTAAGAAGAAAATATTAAAGGATCGCTATAAAGCAAAAACATCAGCAGTTATTTATTTGTTATTGTATTCTTGCTTTTGGATTTTGCTATGTTGCATTTGATGGAAAATTAGCGTTGGAATGCGTGGTATATTCCGATTATCTTGTTTCTTAAAGCAATCCTTTTTAGGTGGGATTGAAGAAAGTAGGGTGGAGATATGTTTTTCAACCAATTATGATGGAACACCATAGTTATATTAGTTCAACTTTAATTACCTTTGTTTTTATGGGGAATATGGCATTTCTCTTATTTCATTGAAGGAACATTGCCACAAGTACAGGCGTTTGATTTTTGCTTGGATTGTTGACTAATTGCTTTGTTTTTATCCGCATTATTTATAAAGACAAACAGTTTGTGGATATGTGTGATGACACATTCGTTAATAAATGCTTTTCAGCAGTGGCAGTAGGTGGTAATCAAAATATAACTTATGCTTGTAAAATAATTATTATAGTAATGGCAGACTATTCTTTCGATTAGAAAGGCAAAATACAACTGTATGTCAGTTCTTTAAAAAGCGGCAAATTTCAGTTTAATTCGTCGGTTGGATTACTGAAAGTGAAATTTTGGGTAATAGGCATTTACCTGTTTTGCCTATACGAGTAATAAGTAACTCAACACTCGTATCGGTTCGACATATCCTTTTGAGGTGAAAATTGAGTGTTTCCACTATTCCCATGTACAGTGGGTGTTGAATCGGTTGTTCATGAGAACCGAGCCATGTGGAACAGTAGCATTGATGTAAAAGTTCTGCACCGTTAAGTAAATAAAGTATAGAAAATAAAGGCGTATGTATCATGAGATGGGCTATGTTTGCACGGATCATATAATTGGATACCAACAGCTAATTATAATAAAGAAACATTAGCCACTGCTCTTGATCATGAACTTATCGCGAAGTTTGCTAAAGGGTTTATGGAGTTATATAATGGGTTTATTTTTAAACTAAGACAAATTAGATTTATGAGGTGTATATAAATGATATGTATTCTAGGCTTAGGTGTGATAAGTGCAACTATGGATATGTATTTCAAAAAGCAGGACATCAGATTGAGCATTTAGTTAGAGAATAAAAACAAAATGTTCCAGCAAAGCTGAATATAACTATATTAGACGGACGTTATGATAATAAGGAGAAGAAAAACGAGATACATACTGTAAATCTTGCAAAACCGGATACAAGTTATGACTTTATTCTTTTGCAGAGTGTTTCACGCGGAAAAATAAAAGATGCTATAACCTTTCATAGAAACAACGTTACAGGAAGTTTGATATTATTCTGTAACTTTTGGAACAGTCGCAAAGAGATTGAAGAAAATAGTAGGGTAATTTTAAAATACATTATAGGATTTTCCTACTGCTGGTGGAGTATGATGACAACGAAGAGTTGAACATGTTTTTATTTGACCAGATAATGCTTGAGCAAGGAAAAAGCAAACATTCAAACTATAGATTTGATAGAACTTCTTAAATCTACAGACCTAAAACAGAGTTCCTTATGATGTGGTGGAATGGATATGGATTCACATGGCGATAAATGCAGGTGTTACTTCTACTCTTTGCACGAGCAGGAAAAATTGATGACCAAAACAGCTTGCGATTAATCTTATGAGAGATTCCCGCAGTATCTATAGCAGTGAAATCGGTGAAGAGACTAGTTAAAGTAGTAAAAAGCTAGAGTCAATTTGAGAATATATAAAAATGAACTTCTTCTTACAAAAATACCTTCTGCTATCACGAGTATGATAATGAAACGAATGTTTGCGGAAATAGAGCTCTGACAAGCAAATTGTGACATTACATAATGACGTAAAAGACAGTATGTGGATATAAAAGTATTTATGGGGCTGGGAAACAAGAAAATCTGGATTTACCCTTATTTTTATTCAAAATATGGATAAAATCTTTTAATGAATAAATTCGTGATAGAATTCAAGCTTCATAAATTCCAGTTTGTCTAGTAATACTGCTTTTTAACGATAACCTCAAAGCTATCGTTAAATAGTTTAGTGGATATGTTTCACGCCACAACTCAACTATGACAGACATGCAGTGTTCCTCGTTTCATGTGGAGCAAGTAGCGTTGTGCCCAAACTTGATGTCGATAAACATGTAGATGTTGAAGTAAAGCGATGGACGGTTTGACAAGTGCTGAAAAGTAAAAGCGACTTATGCAAATCAAAAGATATATATTAGAAAATTCAATTTAAAAGATAACGTAAGGAGGATTTAGAATGGGTTTATTAGAGAATATTACCAATCTTAATACCGATAGTTTGTTTTGGAAAGTTTGGGCTTATGATTTTACTCATTTGAGCCATATATTAAAAACTACAACAAGTTTAAATTTGAACAGGCAATGTGGATATGTGTAGTTGTTTTAATACAAACTATTGGTCCTATTTTTGTATCTAACAATAGGAAGGATAATGAATAATGGATGCTCTAAAAGTGAAAATATATAGAGTCTTTTGGAAACCATAGTGTTTTAAATGGACTGTCTTTTCTCTATTCTGACTATATTTGGATTTTTGGAAAAATGGTGCTGAGTAAGACTACAACAATGAAAATGATTTTAGGATGAAAATTGATGAAGGATTTATAGAAGTATTTGGAGTAAAATATGGTCGAACAAATACTAATAGGTTTATAGGCTATTTACCAGATGTACCTGAATTTTATGGTTATATGACATCGAAAGAATATCTTCAGTTGTGTGGTTCTAAACTTTGGACTTAAAGATGATGAGATAGTAAAAGTAATGAATTGATTAGAATTAGTTGGACTAGATGGAATTGACAAAAGAATACATGGTTTTTCTAGAGGTAAGAGCAACGTTTAGGAATTGCTAGCTCTTTTAAATAGCCCTAAATTATTGATTTTGTGATGAGCCTACCTCAGCACTTGATCAGTGGGCAGAAAAGAAATATTAAGAATCATTAGAAAAATAAAAATCAACAACGACGGGTTTGTTTTTCTGCATATTTTATCGATGTTGAAAGCAATTTGTGATCATGTTGTTGTAGCTTAGATGGCGGTAAAAACGTATTAGAAGAATAAATTATATATTACTGTTACGGTAGGAGAGTATGAATCAATAGGATTCAATTTTATTCTGAAGATGATGGAAAATTGGAATATTTTAACGAAATAAAAATTTGAACTTGAGAACGGGATTTAGGTAGAATAAATGATTTCTATTATTATGCTGGTTTTGTTTTTGTTGTAATAGACAGCTTGCTCTTCTATAGTTTTAGGTGATTTGATATATACCTACAACTACAATAGAGATTACCAATCAAAAGCGAGGATATTGTTGCAAAGGTAAAAGAGCAATTTAACAGTAATTATGAGATAAAGAAAATTGAATATAGCCGAGGTTTTTCAGATGGATATGAATTAGAAATATATGATTCTGTAGGAGCTAAAGAACATGAAGATGATGGATTTGAAGATAGTGAAATAGATGCTTACTTTCGGAAATTAAATATAGACACACCTAAATATTTGAAAGTTTAATAATGAAATCATTCTTGAAATTCTTCTAATTATAGCAATAATTAGAAGAAATAAAATCAACAAAATAAATCACAAGAGGGATAAATAGATATTAATGCTATTTGTGAAGAAAAGAGGTTTATAATTATGCCTTTAATCAGAAAGATAACAGTAATAGTATGATATTGTTAATTATGGGATCTATTACATCTTGTAAATCCGATAATTTTAGAAATTGAACCACATAATGTATAATTGATGATACTAATCCTGCTAATTGTGATGCTTTACGTGACGGTTCATCGAACGAATGTGAGATGAATAAGCTCACAACTATGCCGGTGAGATTAAATAGCTGTGCAGATACCTCCTATGTTAAGATAAATGTGATCACCAACCACATATCAAAACACGAGGTAATCAAAATGGATAAAGAATAGTTTATCACATACATCGTGGAGTGTAGAGTATCACATAGTGTTTTGCGCAAAGTACAGAAAAAAGCGATTTATGGAAAGATAAGAGTAGACATAGGGAAAATATTAAAGGCTTCTCTGTGAAAGAAAAGGAATACACATAAATCGAAGCAGAAGTGTTGTCCTGATCATATACATATGCTTGTGAGATACCACCAAAAGTACAGTGTGTCTCAAATTGTTGGATATCTCAAAGGAAAAAGTTCATTGATGATTTTCGACAAACATGCAAATTTAAAAATACAAATATGGAATAGACATGGTGTCGAAGCTATTTTGTTGATACAGTGAGCCAAGAATAAAGAAAAGAATGAGGTACTACGTGCAACTTCAGGAAGAAGATATAGCAGAGGACCAGATAAGTCTAAAAAGTATATAGATCCTTTCACAGGAAATAAAAATAAATAGCCTTTGGGCTTGTAGAGGATGTGCGGTTGGTGAACAATTCAGTACATCTTGAGATGTTTGACTGGCAAAAGCCCCTTATAGAGGCAGTACAAACCACCAGCTAAAGCCGGTGGTTATGATCTCGGTTGCAAAATATGTTGAGCAATATAACAAGTATTATAGGAAAGATTATGGAGAAAAATATTTAATTCAACTCCAGGTAAAGAGGCTGATTCATATGGGTTTAAGGAGGATGAAGCTTTTTCTCTCCTAAATTAGGAATATCATCAAAAAGGTGAGTGGCAATGAGGTAAGGCAGGTTACGATTACATTTGACTGGCACAGTTATTCTGATACATTATATAAAAACATGAAAAAGATGTCTTTTTACGCACTTAAAGTAGTATTGCCAGATATGAAAGATGACGAAATTAAAGAGAATTTACTCTAAAAGCTATGGATATCGGATATAATAATCCTAGAGATGAATGGTACGACCAAAATGAAGCACCATATGCGTTGTTTATGGAAATGTTGGAATATATACATATTTCTCGTTGAGGTCAAAAGCCGGTGTATTATACCGGTAACAAAAATACACTTGAGGAGTATTCAAATAGGAGATGCTACATAACCATAGGGGTTTGTCTGTTGAGAGAAGAATTAAAGCGGTCTTTTGGTGGTGCTATGCACTCACCAAAACCACTTTCGCTTCTGAGATATTAAAAACAATGCCTACAAACAAGAGCATAGATGATATTTACAAGAAGATGACTGCTAAGAAACAACTAGAAAATACTATCCCTATGTGGGGAGATGCAGTTGTATGGAGCGAGCTACATCATTCAAGTAACTATCCGGTTTACTGGGATTAGTCACACACACTTTTTGTCCTACAGCCCCAAAAACAGAAGGAGGACATATGGAAGAAGAAAAATGAAAATAAAAAGCACGCATAACAAACAGTTAATTGGATGATTGGAAAAACCGAAATACACTGTAAACCTACATTTTAAAGCAGGTTCTGGTGAAACATACAAAGATAAAAATACTAAAGTTAATCAAGCGAGAAACAGAGAGATATAAATTTGTCAAATAAATTTTGTTTATGTCACTGACAAATCTTCCCAAAAAGGAACAATAGTCCCTTGAGTGTGGCAAGATGCTTGAGGATAATGGCTATGAGATTAAAATCTTAAATACCATTAACTTCAAAAAGTCCATGAAATAATCCCTTTGCTATATCCGTTCTGAGAAAAGACATTCTGAAATTGGTGCAGACAATCATAGCGAATACGAAAGGAGGGCGAGCAGGTGAAGATTTTTGGGTCAAAGCTGAAAAGCTCTACTACAGCACTATATCGGCTACATCTTCTATGAAGCTCCAAGAGAAGAAAAGAACTTTGCAACACTACTGGATATGATAGATGCTTCGAAGTAAGAGAAGTGATGAAACCTATATGAATCCCATAGACAGACTCTGCAAAGCACTTGAAAGAAAGAACCTACACTTTTGCAGTGAAGCAATATAAAAAGTACAAATTAGGCGCCGGAAAAACTGCCAAATCGATTCTTATAAGCTGTGGTGCAAAGGCTTGCTCCATTTGATATTAGGGAACTTGGGGACTTGATGAAAGAAGATGAACTTGAGGCGATACCCTCTCGGAATGAAAGACAGCATCTTTACTGTTATCATCTCTGATACAGACGATGCTTTTAACTGTGGTTTCCATTATGTACTCACAACTTTTTAATCTTCTGTGTGATAAGGCAGATGATGAGTATGGTGGAAGATTACCTGTTCATGTGAGGTGTCTATTAGACGAATTTGCTAATATAGGCTCAATTCCCAAATTGAGGAAATTGATTGCAACAATCAGAGTAGAGATTTCAGCAAGCATCATACTTCAAAGCACAATCTCAGCTAAAAGGCAATATATAGAGGATAATGCCGATACATCATCAGGTAACTGTGATAGTACACTTGTTTCTTGGTGGCAAAAGAAAGACAACAATTAAGGAACTTTCTGAAAACGCGGTAAAGAAACTATCGACCTATATAACACATCGAAACAAGAAGCAATCAAAAGAGCTTTGGACTTAGTACCAAAAAGACAGGTAAAGGAGCTTATGAGTCAAGATGAGATTACTGCTAATGGACGATTGATAATGTATCTTTCAGCTTAGAGGTGTCAGACCTTTTCTTTCGAGATAAATACGATATTACAAAGCACAAGAATTATAAAACTGCCGAGGATTATGACAAGAAGAATTTGTTTGACATAGAAAGCTATGAGTGAAAAGGAAAGCAAAATTAAATAGAGAAACAGTTATTACAAAGAATGCAGTAAGTCTTAAAAAGATTTGCTGTTTTTATTCAAAAATCAGGAGGCAAGATGATAAGGATCAGAGTCCCACTAGATTAAATAGAGAAAGAGTATCAGCGAGTTGGAAAGAAATACTCAGTCGCTTTTTATTGAATTGAAAAAGGAGAAGTTTTTAATGAAGCGGAAATGATTAACATCAACGCCAACTTATTGGCAGAGCCTACTCTCAAGTTTTTGAAAATGAAGGAGAGAAAGTGGAGTTACAAACTTCACGCTTGTAAAAAGTCGGAAAGGGAAAGGTACATCAACTATGCGCGACCTATGGAGAAAAAGCTGAGAAAAGCAAGGACTTTGAAAAAGCGATTTAATCCATATCTTTAGTTTACTTTAAGAAGCGTGAAAAAGAGGAAAAGACTTACAAAACTTTGTAGTGAGTCCTACAACAAAAATTGAAAGAAAAGAAAGAAAATGAGGAGATAACTTATGGCATTTTTACACAGGCGGTTAATGTATAAAGATTTTGGTTATGGCAGTAGGTGCAGGGACTTGGAGCATGGGGCGTTATCAACCTGATGGAAGGATATGGTGACGACAATCCCGGTGCTAATGCTCATGTACGGTAAGGAAGCAAGCAACCGAAAACAAAGAGATAGACCGCCAGACACACACTATTCCGAACCAAAGACCAAAAGATAAAGCATTGTGGGAAAATCTAAACTTTGGTTTTCCTACAATGCCGACTACAACGGAATCCCTCCCACTCCTTATATCTTTCTTTCCGTATACATTGAATTTGTATTTGGTAAATGCTATAATGTCCCTATTCAAATTATAAATGTGTTGAATTAGTTACATGTACATATTTTTTGTGCCGGAGGAAGTGAAATGAAACAAAATTATCTCATTACAGAGCTTAATGGCTTCTGGAAAATCTACAGTTTCCGATTTACTGGCAAAATCAATAGAAAAATGCGTCCATCTTCGTGGTGATGTGTTCCGAAAAATGATTATTTCAGGCAGAGAAAATATGTCAGCTACCCCATCAGCGGAAAGCAGTCCGCCAGCTGTACCTTCGATACAAATTGACTGCTGATGCGGCAAGGGTCATGCACTTTGACAACGGCTTTTCTGTAGTGATCCAAGATAACTACTACGGTGAATTAAACCAGATATAAATTATCTGCATAAATACCCTGTTGAGGTTGTCGTTCTTTGTCCAGATGTGGAAACAATAAAAGAAAGGGAACGATACAGGGAGAAAACAGGCTATTCCGGCTTTACGGTTGAAACCTTATACGATACATTTATGCAGACAACACCACGGATCGGCTTTTGGCTGGACAATTCCAATCAAACACCACAGCAGACAGCAGAAACCATTCTGAACACCAGGAAGCCGGTATGATTGTTACATATAAGGGAAGAAAAATTTCTTTTTAAGTACTTTCTTTCCTAAAAACTGATGTGATATAATAGCTTCATTCAGAAAAGGAGTAAAAATATGCGACAGGTGTTCTTAAATAAAACTATAATCAAATAGTGGGAACAAAGGATTATGATAGCTCCTTTTGTGGGGGCTTGGTTTTTTGTACCCAATTTAAGAATACTTTTGCCTTATCAATTTTGACATATTCAAAAAACAGCAATCACAAATAGGTGTATGCTGTATATGTGTATGTCCGCAAATTAGAATCCCCAGTGGTAAAAGTATTTTACTGCTGAGGGATTTTTCTCCTCATGGGGCTGTAAAGGGAGGACAATCACATGAAAATAATCAATATCGAGCATTCTGGCCCATGTGTAGACGCAGGAAAAACTACATTGACAGAAAGTCTGCTATACACCAGTGGAGCGATTGCGGAACAGGGAAACGTGGATAAAGGGACCACAAGAACGAGACACTATGATTTTGGAACGGCAGCAGGAATTACCATTCAGACAGCGGTTACTTCTTTTTTCATTGGAATGATTATAAAATCAATATCGTGGACACTCCCGGTCATATGGATTTTTAACCGAAAGCATACACGCTCTTTATCTGTCCTTGACGGAGCTGTTTTAGTCATTTCAGCAAAAAGACGGCGTACAGGCACAAACCCGTATATTATTCCATGCGCTTCAGAAAATGGACATTCCGACAATTATCTTTATAAATAAGATAGACCAAAAATGGGATCGACCTGCGGTGTGTTTACCAAAGCATTAAAGATAAACTTACCAGTGATATGATTGTCATGCAGGAGGTTTCCCTGTCGCCAAAGATAACCATGACCGATATTTCTGATTTGAGACAAATGGGATATGATTATTTCCGGAAGCGATGAACTATTAGAACGATATGTTGCAGAAGGATTCTTTGGATATGCAGGAATTACAATATGAAAAAGTGCAAAAAGAACCAGATGCTTGCTCTTTGTTTCCTGTTTATCATGGGAGTGCAAAAGACAATTTAGGAACAGAAAAACTGATTGAAGCGATTATAGAAACTTTCATTACAGAAACGGACGATATTCAGTCTGAATTATGTGGATATGTTTTTAAGGTTGAGTATACAGAGCGGAAAAACAGCTTTCTTAGTTTACGCCTGTATCATGGGACGCTCCATTTACAGGGATACCCTACTGCTGTCAAAAAGGATAAAGATTACAGAAATGTGTATTCCGTCAAATGGTGAAATCGTCCCGGCTGACCATGCCTGTCCGGGAGAAATTGTTATTTTAGCTGATGATACTTTGAAACTGAACGATATCCTGGAAATGAAAAACTCCTGCCTCACAAAACACGGATTGATAATCCCATGCCATTACTTCGGACAACGGTAGAGCCGCAAAAGCCGGAGCAAAGGGAAGCCCTGTTAAATGCCCTCGCAGAGATTGCTGATACAGACCCTCTTTTGCATTTTGACATTGATACTGTTACCCAGCATGAGATTATGTTATCTTTTTGGGAAAAAGTACAGTTAGAGTTATTTGTTCGCTATTGAAGAAAAATATCATGTGGGCGTGAGCTATGAAGAGCCTTCAGTTGTTGTATCTGGAAAGACCGCAGCGAGCTACACGATTCATATTGAAGTGCTTAGCCAGATCGTTTTGGGCATCTATTGGTTTGACTGTAACACCGCTTCCTGTTGGAAGCAGAACACTATCTCAAAAGCGGTATCTCTCGGCTATTTAAACCAAAGTTTTCAAAATGCCGTCATGGAGGGTGTGCGTTATGGAATGGAGCAGGGCTTATATGGCTGAGGGGTGACAGACTGCCATTTGTTTTTGATTATGGAGTTTATTACAGCCCGGTCAGCACCCCATGATTTTTCGTTTTCTTGCGCCTGTCGTGTTGGAGCAGGCATTGAAAAAGCAGGGAACACAACTGTTGGAACCATGCCTTTCCTTTACCTTTTTGCACCGCAAAATATCTTTCACGGGCTTATAATGATGCGCAAAGTATTGCGCAATCATTGAATCAACCAGACTTGAAAAAAAGATGAAGTTATTTTTAAGGGTGAAATCCCTGCCCGTTGTATCGGTGAATATAGAAATGATCTGAATTTTTCATACCAAATGGAAGAAGTGTCTGCATTACAGAATTAAAAGGGTATCAGGAAACTTCCGGCGAGCCTGTGTTTCAGCCACATGCCCTGAACAACCGTTGAGACAAGATCCGGCATATGTTTCAGAAGATAATGTAACGTCTTGCGCAATGCAAAGCGTTCATTGCTAACTATTCGAAATATCATTGATAAAAATCAGCATCAGGAGGAGGAACCATTTTGAACCAGAAACAGACGGATATATACAACAGGAAAGCAAATACGTCATCTGCGAACACAATCAGAATGACACAGGGAAGAACTGGCTGGGGAAATTGAATGTTACCCGGCAGAGCGCTATCGAATTGGGAGAGAGATGTTAATGAACCCGGTTAAATACGTTGAAAAATTTGTTTTCTTTTGGAGTCCACATGGACGATTTTGCGAAGAGGTAATAACAAAAATGAACATGTGAAAAAAGAAACGACAATTTAATAAGTATGATATGGCAATTGGACTTTTTATGGTGTCGGGATATTTCTTGGCATTGGTATTTTCTTTGTTGGCGGTTTTATGACAATGTCGGGTGCAGGGTGGGGAGCATCACTATTTGGCGGTGGCTGTTTTTCTCTTGTATTTGGCTTGATATGCCATGCAGTTATTACATTGAGAAGAAATGACAAATGATGACATATCACTGCTTTCTAGACTTTTCGGTCATATCGCGTAGTCGCGCTTTTGGCTTTCCAATAAGCGGCGGCAAGAAATATCCTTTGAATACCTTACAGAAGAAAAGTTTTTGCGACGTATAAAAATAAAAGCCTATACCATTTTGGAAAGAAAAGATACATAATAGTCAAGACGGCAACAATCAGAAGTTATGGAGGGTAACAATGGAATATAGTAAGGAAGATTTAATGGAAGCAAAAAGGCAAATTTTGGGAGTGGGAGAGAACATGGGAACAGAGGAAAGTAAAAAAATCTGGGAGAAAAACGCACAATTTTGGGATAATGCAATGGGTGACAAATCTAATGAGATTTCACAGAGAGGTGGTGACGTCCCAAAAGTAACGAACTTCTATCTCCTAATCCTGCGGATTACATTTTGGATATTGCGTGTGGCAATGGAAATTATTCTTCGTATCTTGCACAAAGGCGCTTCGATTGTCCTTTTTGATTACAGCAAAAATGATAGAATTGGCTAAAAGACGGCAATCATCAATATGCAAAACAAATTGAATTTTGTGTAGCGGATGCGACCAATAGAGAAAGTATATTAGAATTAAAAAGAAATCGAGCCTTTACGAAAGCAGTTTCTAATATGGCAATTATGGATATTACGGATATTGAACCACTTCTTATGGCTGTTTATGAACTGTTGGAGAAAGCGGAATTTTTGTCTTTGCAACGCAACACCCTTGTTTTTATCACGTTGACTGAAAAAAATATGACACCGCACAGTTACTATGGTATAGCGATTGAAAGGGCAACCGGAGGAACAGATTTATTATCATCGTTCCATACAAGATATTTTTAACCTTTGTTTTCAGAGCTGGATTTGTCATTGATGGATTTATGAAGAATGTTTCAAAAACAACAAAGAAATTCCTATGGTAATGATAGTAAGGCTTAAAAAGGTAAAACGTGATAGCTTAAAATAAATTCAAGTTTGCCGGATAAATAGCAAACCTGGCCGAGCCAGTCAACGGTCAAGATGAACGGGCTTCGCCCGCCGTTGACAGCCCCGCCCGGTTTTGCAGTTAGGCGATCAGAGCGACAGCCTAAAGTCTGCCGCCCCTTACTATCATAAAAAGCAACTACTAACCAGCCACAGCCCTTTTGGGAGGAAAGGGGGATTTTCCATGACCTGTACAGAAGAATATCGGGAACATATCGAGTACACTTTCCATGCCTTTTGCAAAGTCGTTATCCGAAATGCAACGATCAACGCAGCGAGGACACGGAGCAGGAAGCACAAAAGAGAAATATCCCTTGAATACCTCACAGACGAAAAGCACTACCCTTTAGGCACGACAGATGAATATTTCCAAGCCCCGGAGCCGGACGAGGAATACATACTTACCCTTTGCGGCGATACGGTCATTTTTAGCAGCGGTTTACTTGCGGAAGCCCTGTCACGGCTGGACGAACGGGAGCGGGAAATGATTTACCTGTCCTTTTTCAAGCGTATTCCACAGCACGAAATTGGCAGACAGTACGGGCGCAGCCGCAGCACAGCGGGCTACCATATCCGAAAAGTCCTACGGCGGCTCAAGCGGAAATGGAGGGAATGGCATATGAAATAATGAGCTTCTCCCTATGAAACAATCGTCCAAAGCCACCAGCGGGAGCCGGAAGCGGTGGGAACTGTATTGCAGTATTACCATGCGCGCATACAATGTGCCGCCCGTGTGAATGGACGGGTGAGACCAAGATACAGAGGACTACATCACCCAGACGCTTCTCACAGCTATTTTTCAAGTTCCGCTTTGGGAGATAGCCTACCGCCTACAACTGAATAACCATGCTTCGCCGGCAACCGAAAAGCAGTAAATCTATTCAACAGATTTCTGCTTTTTCGTTCCTGTTTGGCATTTTGAAAATCCCAGTATGAAAAACAAAAAGGAAAATTAGCGCCGCAGTTGGCAAAATCCCTTACTTATCCGTGGAGGGTATCAAAGAAAAAAATACTGCCATTGTCCGCCTTTTTCGGCTTGCGTGGTGTTGTAGGGAATAAGGGGAAATTCTAAAAATCTCCGTCCATTTTGCTTTGCGTGGTGTTGTAGGTAGTGAAAGGAAAATTTTCAAGATATGCCGGAATAGCGGGTAGCAAAGCCCTTTTGAAACGTCTTGTTAGCGGAAAGTACGGAAGCCGGGGAACGCCGGAGTTTTTCAGACCAAGATTCTACCGCAGTACCAAAATTCGCTTATCGCTCATTTTGCCCTGCGAAATCTTGTTGAGGAGTCGCTTCCCAAACCCTGCTTATGCGACTTACGCCGCTGGAAAATCCCTCAAAATAATTTTTCGGATTTTTCAAAAACAGTTCCGCTTTACACCCTGTTTTTCTCCTATTAGTGAGAGGACACCACGCACAGCCGAAGGAGGTTTTACCATGCGAAAACGATATAACACGCGCCCGCAGCCGGGTAGTCAAGACACGCATGACCGAGGAAGAATACGCCGAGTTTGCGGAAAGGCTTTCTGCTTACAACATGAGCCAAGCCGAGTTTATCCGGCAAGCCATAACCGGGGCAGCCATACGCCCCATCATAACCGTTTCCCCGTCAATGACGAGGTTGCTTGCGCTGTCGGGAAGCTGACCGCCAGATACGGCAGGATCGGCGGCAACAAACTCAGATAGCCGGACGCTGAACGGGTGGCACAGCCTACCCATGACTTGCCGGGGAGGTGCAGGCGACGGTTTCCGACCTTTGCGCCCTAAAGTTTGAAGTCTTGCAGAAAGTGGGTGACGCTGTTGGCAACATTCAAACATATCAGCTCTAAAAATGCGGACTATGGCGCAGCGGAAGCCTATCTCACATTTGAGCATGACGAGTTTACCATGAAGCCCACCCTTGATGAAAACGGGCGGCTGATACCGAGGGAGGATTACCGCATTTCTTCCCTCAACTGTGGGGGCGAGGATTTCGCTGTTGCCTGTATGCGGGCTAATCTCCGCTATGAGAAAAAACCAAAAACAGGAAGATGTGAAAAAGCCACCACTATATCATCAGCTTTGACCCAGGGACAGGGACAGACAACAGCTTGACCGTAGACCGGGCGCAGGAGCTGGGCGAGCAGTTCTGTAAAGAGCATTTCCCCGGACACAAGCCTTAGTCTGCACCCACCCGGACGGGCATAACCACAGCGGCAATATCCATGTGCATATCGTCATCAACTCCCTGCGGATTTATGAAGTCCCGCTTCGCCCCTACATGGACAGACCAGCCGACACCGGGAGGGCGCAAGCACCATTGCACCAACACTGCTATGGAATATTTCAAGAGTGAAGTCATGGAGATGTGCCACCGGGAGGGCTTTACCAAATCGACCTCCTAAGCGGCGACAAGGAACGGATAACCGAACTGGGAATACTGGGCGGCAAAAGAAAGGACAGCTTGCCCTTGATAAAGAGAACGCTGTCAGAAGCCGCAGGACAGCCGACCAAGCCCACCAAGTTTGAAACGGACAAGGCGAAGCGCGCCGGACGATACGGCGAGGCACTTTCCCAAGCTGGCGACTTTGACGAATTTTTCTTCCCTTTTCTGCGGGAGGGTGTGACCGTCAAGGAGAGCCGGGGCGGCTTTCCTACCTCACGCCGGACAGGACAAAGCCTATCACAGCCCGGAAGCTGGGGGACGATTTTTGACAAAGGGCGCTGTCCTTGTCCTGCTTACGCAGAAGCCCTACAGTAGCCGAACAGAGCAAAAGCCATACTCGAATACCTCTGCGCGGTTAAAAAAGCTGTCTGGGGAAAAACCACAAAGCTCACCCCGGCAGACAACACCTTGCGCGCATGGTTGACCGGGAAGCCAAGCGAGCCGAGGGCAAGGGGCGTGGGCTATGACCGCTGGGCGGCAAAGCACAACCTAAAGCAAATGGCGGCTACCGTTACCGCCTATCAGCAGTACGGCTTTTTCTTCCCCGGAGGAACTGGACGAAGCCTGTTCTCGCCGCCTATACCGCCATGCGGGAAAAGCCTTACAGAGCTGAAGCAGATGGAAAAAGACGCTGAACGGGAAAAAAGGAGCTGCAACGGCAGGGTGCTTGCCTATTCAAGACCCGCCCTGTCCGGGACGGGCTGAAACAACAGAAAAACGCCAAAGCAAAAGCAGCCTACCGTCAGAAGTACGAAAGCGACTTTATCGCATAGCAGACCTGATGCCCGCTATTTCAGGAAAACAGCATTTCAAGCCGCCGAGCTATAAAGCCCTGCAAGCAGAGATTGAAACCCTTATCCAAGAGAAAAAACAGCGGCTACAACGATTACCGGGCAAAACAGGGAGGAATACCGTGACACAGACTGTCAAGGGCAATATCGACCAGATTTTACACCGGGAGCGCAAGCCTGTGAAAAGACAGGGAACAGGAACGATAAAAACCGCCCCAAAATGTGCGAACCTATACAGAACAAGAAGTGCCCGTGCCTATCCGCAAATACCAAAAGGATTTTTAACGGGCTTATAGGGCAGAAAAACCCGAAAAATGATACCGAGATGATACAGAATTACCGCCGATACCGCACACCAGCGGAAACGGCAGAAAGAACGCACCATGCCAAGAATGAGCAAGAAACGGCGGCTGGAATGGTCTTTTTTTCCTGCGGCAAGTGAAAGTCGAGAATTCCACCTGCGATCGTATCACATACAATGACCTCTGCCGGGGCTGTACCCATAGCGCAAGCAGAGCTTCCAGGCGGTTATCATACTCTGCCCCCACTACTACTCCAAACGCCGGAAAAAGGAGGACAGGGGACAATGGCAGATAACCGCAAGTATTACTACCTCAAGCTGAAAGAGAACTTTTTGACAGCGACTCCATTGTCTGCTGGAAGATATGAAAGACGGGATTTTTATACTCCAATATCCTCTTGAAGCTGTACTTAAAATCGCTGAAAAAAACGGCGGGAAAGTGCCGACTTGACGAGCATATCCCCTACACAGCGCAGATGATAGCGACACTGACCCGCCACCAGATAGGGACGGTTGAGAGGGCTTTAGAGATTTTTCCGGCAGTTGGGGCTTGTGGGGCGGCTGACAGCGGGAGCTTTCTATATGACCGACATTGAGCTGATGATAGGACAGTCCTCTACCGAAGCCGAGCGGAAACGGGCTGCAAGACTGGAAAACAAGGCACTTTTACCGCCCCGGACAAAAGGCGGACATTTGTCCGACATTCGTCCACCAGAGATAGAGATAGAGTTAGAGAAAGAGATAGAGATAGAAAAAGAGAGAGGAGAAACGGGACACCCGCCCCATGCTTATGGCAGATACAACAATGTGATACTGACCGATACAGAGCTTTCCGGGCTAAAAACAGAGTTGCCCGACAAGTGGGAGTATTATATTGACCGGCTTTCCTGCCATATCGCTTCCACCGGGAAACAGTACCACAGCCATGCAGCCACCATTTACAAGTGGGCGCAGGAGGACGCTGCCAAAGGCAAGGCTGCCCCGAAACAGGGCATACCCGATTATTCATGCAAGGAGGGCGAGAGCTTATGAAAAACGGAATTGAAGCTATGATTACGGACATTACAGCCACTACCGCCGAAGCGGAGGACTACACAGGCGAGGACGGGCTTTTATACTGCGGTAAGTGCCATACGCCCAAAGAAGCCTATTTTGCAGAGGGAAAGACTTGTTTCGGGCGTGACCGCCACCCGGCAGAGTGCGACTGCCAGCGGGCAGCCCGTGAAAAGCAGCAAGCCGCCGAAAGCCGACAGAAGCACCTTGAAAAAGTGGAGGACTTGAAACGCCGGGGCTTTACCGACCCTGCTATGCGGAACTGGACATTTGAGCATGACAACGGCAGAAACCCGCAGACCGAAACCGCCCGCTTTTATGTGGAGAGCTGGGAAACCATGCAGGCTGAAAATATCGGCTACCTGTTTTGGGGCGGCGTGGGGACGGGAAAAAGCTACCTTGCCGCCTGTATCGCCAACGCCCTTATGGAAAAAGAGGTTGCCGTCTGCATGACAAACTTTGCAACGATACTGGGTGACCTTGCCGCCAGCTTTGAGGGCAGGAACGAATATATTTCCCGCCTTTGCAGCTACCCTCTGCTGATACTTGATGATTTCGGTATGGAGCGAGGAACAGAATACGGGCTGGAACAGGTTTACAGCGTGATTGACAGCCGTTACCGAAGCGGCAAGTCGCTGATCGCCACGACCAACCTCACGCTGGAGGAATTGCAGCACCCGCAGGACACGCCCACGCCCGTATCTATGACAGGGCTGACTTCCATGCGCCCCGTCCGCTTCACGGGCGGCAACTTCCGAAAGAAAACCGCACAGGAAAAGCTGGAACGCCAAAGCAACTGATGAAGCGAGCGAAAGGAGAGCCTATGACGAAACGAAACAGACAAGCACCACCAAAAACAGACCATCGCCCGGACTGTGTGACGGAAATCCGCATGGGCAACTCCGTCGCTTACCGTTTTCCGGCTTCTTCAAAGCGGGGCGCAACCGACACCGCGAGCCGACAAGATGATGAAAGTGCTGGAAGCGGGCGCTACACAAAAACGGCGATTTGACCGACCATAAAGAAGCAGATTTGACGCTTTTTAGCCGCTATACAGACAGTCGCCCCATGTGGTACAATCAAGGTACGGAATAGTGGGGCTGGCTGTCGGAAACGGAGGATTTTATGTTAAGACAGACCAACCAACAACCAATTACCGCCCTTTTACCCAAGACTATCCCATGAGGACGAGCTGCAAGGCGAAAAGCAATTCCATTTCAATCAGAAGCGTATCCTCGGAAACCTATGCAAAGCAGAACGGCTTTTCCAATCTGCGCTGGTACACGGACGACGGTTATTCTGGTGCGAACTTTGTTGAGGTAAGATAACGATACCTTTTTTTGCAGAGGGTGTTATCTTACCTCTTTTTTGATGTATGTTAGATAGCATAACTCTTTACGTCGGCTCCTATCTGTCTGAAAATAGGAGATACTTTCGGTAGGCTTGTCACCTGTATCAACTCTGCCGACAAAGCTATAAAAGATTTCGATTTTGCGGGTGTTCGTTTCATATCCAGTTCGTGAATAAGAATACGGTCAATAAATTCATGGACGTTTTCGTAGGTCAGTTCTTCAATCGCTGTGTATCTGCGTACCAGTGCGACAAACCTTTTTACGTCCGCGCTGCGCTCGGTGGCGTTGTCGATTTCCTGTGACAGCTCCGCAATCCTCCGGGTCAGCGTCTTTTTTTCTTCATCATAGCCGGAAGTCAGAAAAGCAAATTGTTCATCTGAAAGTTTCCCTAAAGCGTTGTCCTCGTAGAGCTTGCGGAATAAGATGTTCAGCTCGTTAATACGGTTCTGCGCCTTGTCAAGCTCTTTCCGCTGCTGTCAGCGTCTTTTGTACTGCCTTTGCGCTGCACTCGTTGGCTGTTTCGATAAACTCCTGTTCATGCTCTTTCACATAAGACGTTACTCGCTGCAAGTCTGCAAGGACAAGTTCTTTCAATACGCTTTTGCGGATATAATGCGTAGTGCAGAGCATATCATTTCTTGCCCGGTTGCGGTAGTTGCCGCAAGTGTAGGCGTGTTTCCGTTCAAGCGTCCCGGCTCCGCGTACTGCATACATTTTGTAGTCGCAGTCCCCGCAAAAGAGCAGCCGGAAAACAGGTCAATTTCATCAACCTTTGTCGGGCGTTGCCGGGTGGCAATCCGCTTCTGTGCAAGTTCAAAGGTTTCTTCATCAATCAAAGGTTCGTGAGTGTTGGGGAAGAAATACCTTTTTTCCTCCGGGTTCTTTTTCGTCTTTTTCGACTTATAAGATACCTTGTAGGTTTTCCCGGTTATGGTATGCCCTAAATATTCTTTCCTTGTCAGAATGTCGTACAGCGTCTTATCCGGCCAGTTGTACCATGCGTTGAGCTGTGGGCGGGGGTGGCGTTTGCTCCCTGTCCTGCGGTAGCGCAGTTCCCCGACGGTCAGTATTTCATTGTCCCGCAGCCAGTTCTGGATTTCACACATACGGTCGCCCCGTACATACATTGCAAAAATCTGTTTTACGACGTGCGCCGTTTCCGGGTCGGGTATCAGATGATTGCGGTTATCCGGGTCGATAAGGTAGCCGTAAGGAGCTTCGCCGTTGACGCGCTCGCCTTTCTGCGCCTTTGCCTGTTTGACAGCCCGGATTTTCTTTGAGGTGTCGCGGGCGTAAAACTCGTTGAACCAGTTCCGCAGAGGGGTAAACTCGTTATCTTCCCTTGCTGTGTCTACACCGTCGTTAATGGCAATGTAGCGCACTTCATATTCGGGAAAGACAATCTCTATCAGCTCCCCGGTTTTCAGATAATTACGTCCCAGACGGGAAAAGGTCTTTTTGTTATGACGGTCGCCACGTTCCCGGCTTCAACCTCATGCAGCATGGCTTGAAGCCCCTCACGCTCAAAGCTCACGCCGGAAAATCCGTCGTCTACGAAAAAGCGCGTGTTGAAAAAGTGGTGTTCGTCAGCATACTTTTTGTAAAAATCAGTTTTTGGTTCTGTATGCTCTCGCTTTCCCCGGCTTGCATATCTTCCTGGCTCAATCTGCAATATAAAGCGGTAATCTTGTCTGTCTGTAACATTTTGTCCTCCTTTCCGACGACAGACAAGCATGGTATTTGTACTGTCTATATTATACCACATACCGCTGCCTGTGTCATGTATAAAATGTGAAGAAACGCCCTATTTCCGGGCGTTTGCGGGGTTCAGTTCCATGTCTTTGCGAATGAGTTTTTTTATCTTTTTATCCAGTGTGTCCGTTGCGCGTTCACTTGCGGACGAACATACAAGGTAAGTAACTTTTCCGATTTTATGCTCCGTTGTGGTAACGGGCGTTTGGTTTTGCGTCAAAGAAAATCCCCCTTTCTTTCGCAAACATATAATACAGTCTATGAATAGCAGCAAGTCCACTATTCAATAAAACAAAGGCTTTAATCGGACGGTTATTAGCATAACCTCATGGGAATTTCACCCCGGCATGGTTCTCATGCCGCCCTACCCATTGCCTGCGACGCTCTTAACGCTCGGACTGTGGCTGTAAGGAAGTATCATTGTATATTCTGCGTGTCGTTGCCCGCAAGCCGCTACACTTGCTTTCCGGCGCGGTGTTGGTCGCTCGGCTGTCCGGGCGGTGATAACCTCACCCGGATAGCGTCATGGCGCACCCGCCGTATGGCTCGGCGCAAAAGGAACGTATCCGATTTGCCCTATGCTGCGCCGCCGTTATCTTGCGCCTGCTTTGTCAAGGTTCAGAATGGCTGCTGCCGCGTCAGCGACGGAACGGAAAAAGGGGAGAGAAAGCGTCCCGCACCGCTGCGGTTTATTCCTCTGCCTTAAAGGTGAGGACAGCCATCATCAGTTTTGCTTGCAGCCGTTCCCGAATGTCGTGGTCTACGCCGAAATAGACGTTCCCGCGCTCGTCGTACAGCTTCCGCATGGAGAGGCGGGCTATGTAGCCGCTAAAATGCTGCAAGACAATCTTCATGGCGTCCGGGTCACCCTTTGTCGCTGCCACAATGACAGGATAAGGAACAAGGGCATTTTCCGGGTAGCCGGGTTCGTTACCATTCGTCCCATTCATCAGCATTTTCCTCCAGATATTTTCTTAATTTCTCAAAAGAGCTTGTCCGCCTGTACTGTATCGTGCTTCTCGACGTGTTGAACAGCTCCGCAATCTCGGTATCGTTCATTCCCTCGAAGTAATACAGCAATATGGCTTTGCGCTTTTCTTCCGGCAAAGTACGGATTGCTTCAAGAAGCAGCTTTGGCGTGATTTTCTTCCCGGCTTTCTCAAAGACGGTTTCGGCGGCTTCACGTTTGAAATATTCATCAAACGTATGAAGCTGCCGCGCTTCATCTAAGGTCATGTCGGAAAAGGTCACTTCCTTTGCCTTGTGTCTGCGAAGTTCTCTATGGGTGTCGCAAGCTTCATTGTGCAATACCGTATTACAAAACTTCTGAAAAGCACACTGTTTGTAAAACTCCCTGCTATTAGGTTCCACATTCTCACCTCCTTTCTCGTTGGAAAGTTGGTGGTGCTTCCCCTCTTTTCGCGGGGCAATACGGCGTTTTTCAAAAACGCCGAAGATTTTTTGAAATTTCTTCAAAAATTTTTTGAACGTACAAAATGCGCCCGTCCGAAAAGCCCGGACGGGCGCATAGGCATTGTAAGCAGTATCCAGATGATTAGACAGTTCATATATATAGCGTAGTTTCCCCGGTGGTGGGCGGGCTTTTTGATAAGTCAATAACTGTCGGATTTTTGTCGATATGCTTTTTGCTTCATGGCGGCTACCTCCTTTAGCCGCCGATTTCAACAGTGATACCGCGTCATTTCATTAGAAGATAAAAAGAAACGGCGGCTTTGATTTTTCAAAAGCTGCTGCGGAAAATCAAAGAACGACAAGCAACAGTTCTGATTTTGCTCCAATATGGTTATTAGGGGCACAAATTAAAAATCAAAAAGAGCCGATAACAGCAGTATTTCAAACTGCATATTATCGGCTCTGCGTCTAGTGCGTCTGGCTCTTTTAATTAAATTATTTCTGTTGTTTTTGGCTTTATTATATGTATTAGCTAACTGTCCACAAGTCGCTTTAATCTCTCTACCATGAGAAACTCTCATGGTAACTTCAAGTCCTGTTTGCTCTAATTGATGTTTGAACACAACCATTTCTTGTTTTTGTGGTGCTCTAATTTTTGAATTACTCGTCGGGTTGTATTGCAGCACGTTAATCATAACATTTTTGCCCTTTAAACCATTTTGCAAGTTGCCTTATATCTGAGGAACGGTCATTTATACCTGGTAAAAGCAAATACGCAAAATACCACTTTTCGATTATGCCTTTGAGAATAGGGACAATGCTTGCTTAACAACATCTTCAATAGCGTACATGTGCATATGAGGAATGATACAGTTTCTCAGCAGCCTGTGTTGCTGCATGTAAAGATATTGTCAACTGAATTTTTTTAGATGTTCTTCGCGCAATTTTTAATTGATTAACTGGACCAACTGTTGATACGGTAATGCCGTCGGTTGGAAAGTTAAGTCCATTTCTATCTCGAAGAATATGGATTGCTGCAATCAAGTTGTCGTAATTGAATAAAAGGTTCTCCATTCCCATAAAAAACGATACGATTTACTTTTTGACGTATCAATACAACCTGTTGCACAATTTCAGACGGTGTTAGATTACGAACAAAACCATTGCGTCCGGACTCACAAAAAATACAGCCAACAGAACAACCAACTTGCGTACTTACGCAAACAGTCCCACCATCTCGCCGTTTAATAAAAACCGTTTCAATATACCTGTTATCTTTCAATTCATAAACATACTTTTCAGTATCGCTACTTTTATAGACTTTTTTTGTTGATATTGATAGATTTTCTTTGTGAAATGGCTGTTTATACAATTCCGTATATAAGGCTCTTGCTTTATCCTCTCCAATTACTTCCGACATTTCTTTTGTAAAGTAAATCCGTATGGGTCATTCAATATTTCCGTAGGTGTACTTTTTAGGTAAGTGTTTCATTTAAATATCCTTCCTTTTCAAAAATTAAAAAAAGTTTGTTTTTCAGAGTTTTTTTGATTATGATTTCTAGTTTTTCAACATCAACGATATGCGTTAATTTACATTTAGGGCAGAAAAGAGGAAAATTTCTTAATACCGTATTATAAAAATACTTGAACCCTCGTCTTTCCGTTACAAATTGGACATTTTATCCAATATTTTTCAAGCATAATATTTCTCCTTTTGCAAAAATGCAGGTCAATTCTCAACATGAGCATTGACCTGCATTTATACATATAATACTACAACAAAATTAAGGCATAGTTTTTATACTGTCTATACGTCGTTAGTTTTGTTGTATAGCATACGCAAAATAAGCATGACAAAAAGCCCATATTGAAAAATGGGAAAAATCTTTTTGATTTCAATGCTTATCGAATACGCATGCTATGTAACATAAACATTCCCCCTTTTATATAATATTATATCAAAAAGCAGCTTGTTGTCAACATATATATATATGAATTATTTTGGCTAACTGATAGAACTACGTAGACATATCCAAGAAGAAAGGGGAACAGTAAAATGTAATAGGGTGAATAACTATGGCAAAAAGACCAGTACCACGATACGACTTTAAGGCTTTTGGGGAGCAGCGATAAAGGCAGCGCGTGAGGGATGCAAGGAGAGCCGCAAGAAAGTAGGCGACGAAATGTTTATCTCGCCGCGCTACCTTGCGAACATTGAGAACAAGGGGCAGCACCCAAGTTTACAGATATTCTTTGAGCTGATACAGCGTTACCATATATCCGTAGACCAATTCCTTTTAGAAACGCCGCCGGAGAAGAACACGCAGCGGCGGCAGCTTGACGCGCTTCTTGACGGTATGAGCGATACAGGCATACGGATTGTAACCGCAACGGCAAAGGAGATTTCCGAAGTCGAAAAAGAGGGCGAATAGGAATGTCCGACTTAAAACTGAACAGGATTTAGAAAGCGTTGTAATCTTTTTTGAGGTTGCAGCGTTTTTCTTTTGCGTAAGTTTGGCAAAATCGCTTTTTCTCCGTAGTAGGTGATAAGAGCCTAAAGGATAAAAACATTCGTAGCAAGCATAGGAAGCGGGTACCACTTCCGTATTTTCCGCCCTCCGCGCTGCGGCGCGTCGGTTGAAAATTGCTTGTTGGGAAGTGTCCCAAACCCTCGGAACGGAAAGGAAAGGAGCGAACACATGGACGGACGCAAAAGGACAGTGCAAATCAAATTCAGAGTGACGGAAGCGGAACGGGATTTAATACTGGAAAAAATGAAGCTCGTACCCACCCGGAACATGGCGGCGTATCTGCGGAAGATTGCCATTGACGGGTATATCATTCAGATAGACCACGCCGATATAAAGGCTATGACCGCAGAGATACAGAAAATCGGTGTCAACGTCAACCAGATAGCACGCCGCGTAAACGCGACGGGGAACGCATACCAAGAGGACATAGAGGAAATAAAGGGGGTGCTTGCGGAGATATGGCGGTTACAAAGATTAAGCCTATTAAAAAGCACTCTAAGCAAAGCCCTTGACTATATCGAAAACCCGGACAAGACGGACGGGAAAATGCTAGTGTCCTCTTTCGGTTGCTCCTATGAAACGGCAGATATTGAGTTTGAATATACCCTGTCGCAAGCACTCCAAAAGGGGAACAATTTAGCCTTTCATCTGATACAGTCCTTTGAGCCGGGGGAAGTCGATTATCAGAAAGCCCATGAAATCGGAAAGCAGCTTGCCGACGCGGTAACAAAGGGGCAGCATGAGTATGTACTCACGACGCACATTGACAAAGGACACGTCCATAACCATATCATTTTTGCGCGGTGAACTTTGTAGACCACCATCAAATACAATTCCAACAAAAGGAGCTATTACGGCATACGGAACATGAGCGACAAGCTGTGCCGGGAAAATGGCTTGTCCGTTGTCGTCCCCGGCAAGGGCAGCAAGGGAAAGAGCTATGCGGAGTACCAGGCAGAAAAGACGGGTACAAGTTGGAAAGGCAAGCTGAAAACCACTGTTGACGCGCTTATCCCCCAAGTTTCCAGTTTTGAGGAATTGCTAACGCGGTTACAGGCGGCGGGCTATGAGATAAAGCCGGGAAATATGTATCATGCCGCGCCCCCGGACAGGAACGCTTCACCCGCCTTAAAACCCTCGGCGCAGACTATACAGAGGAAGCCGTAAGGGAACGGATAGCGGGCAGACGGACAAAGGTGGCGAAAGCTCCCAGAGAGCAGCGCGGCGTGTCGCTGCTTATCGACATTGAGAACAGTATCAAGGCAGCGCAGAGTAAGGGCTATGAACAGTGGGCGAAAATCCACAATCTGAAACAGGCAGCTAAAACAATGAATTTCTTGACGGAACATAAGATTGAGCAGTACGCGGATTTAGTCAGCCGGATTGAGGAAATGGCAGCGGAAAGCGGACAGGCGGCAGACGCATTGAAGAACGCCGAAAAGCGGCTTGCGGAAATGGCGGTGCTTATCAAGAATGTTTCCACCTATCAAAAGACAAAGCCTGTCTATGACGCATACCGCAAGGCAAGGAACAGGGAGAAGTACCGCGCCGGACAGGAACAGGCAATTATCCTCCATGAAGCCGCCGTAAGGTCACTGAAAGCGGCGGGCATTGCGAAGCTCCCGAACCTCGCCGCGCTGCAATCGGAGTATGAAGCCCTCCAAGCGCAGAAAGAAGCCCTTTACGCCGACTATGGAAAATTGAAAAAGAAAGTCCGGGAATATGATATTATCAAGCAGAACATTGACAGCATTTTACAGGCAGACAGACAGCCGGAACGGGAAAAAGGAAACAGAACGCGGATAAGGATAGCAAAATCCCCAGCCGCTGTGCTATGATAGGGCTATCAAAAAGCAGAGGAGCGTTGAGCATGGAAAACCAGAAAATGCCGGAATATGAAACCATACGCGCCGCCGTTGCCGGGGAGAAATGGGCGGTGGAGAAAGTCGTGGATTGCTACAAGGACGAAATCGACAGGCTATCGACGGTAGCGGTCGAGACAGCCAGACGGAAGCACGAAACAGGAAATCAACGAAGATATGCGCCAGTCTATCACAAAAGAAGCTGATAGAAGCCCTCCCGCAGTTCCCGCTTGAAGAAATGGAAAAGGGAAATGTCAGATAGGCAAGAACAGGGCGCGGAAGCGAGTATATGACTTCCGCGCCCCTGTCTTTTATGGGTGCTGTTTTCGTGAATGTTACGCAGTAGAACGCCATTTTCGGGGGTAAAGGTATAAAGTATCGCCTATCCGATTTTCACGCCCGAAAGCCCTGTAAATCAAGGGATTTTCCGCACCTACTGCGTAACAGGGGTGCGTCTTTTCCTCATGCGCTCGGCAGCTTGTCTGCGGGTGATACGCTTCCGGCAGACGGGGCAGTATTTGACACTGTTAGAGGTTGACGCAAAGAACGCGCCGCACTCGGTACACTTCTTCTTGTCCCCTGTCTGGTAAAGCTCCGCATAGAGTAGCCTGTCGGCGGGAAGCACCGCAGCCCGGAACCACTTGCAGAGAAGCGAATAGGAAATGAGCTGCGGACAAACGCACTCGTCCCCGTCGTCCAGTAAGATACAGTTCCCGTTATCATAATTGCAGCACGTCCGGCGCACAAGGGCGTTGACTTTCCGGCTCTGGGGCGGCGTCAGCCGCTTAACCCCGTTCATACTTCATCAGCGGCGTAAATGGGAAGCTCTGCAAATTCCGCTTCGGTCAAAGCGTCCACTTTGGAAAGGGTGCGCTTTGCAAGCTCCCGCATATCCGCGTCCATGTAGGGCAGCGCGGCGTTGACATTCTCAATCAAAGCCCGCTTGCCGCCCTCGTTGTAAATGCTCAAAAGGTTTGTTTCTTCAACAGTCAGTCTAATCATGCTCATACCTCCATATCGTGATTTTTTGTTTTTGCCGCCGCCTTTTTCGGGGCGGTCTTTGCCTTGTCTGCTTTAAGCTGCGCCCGGATAGAGGGGCGGGGCTTCCTTATCTTCCTGTCCCGGTTCTCCCCTTGTCAATCAGCGCATACGTCCCATGTCTGCCCTCGATTTTGGAAAAGGCAAGGGTCTTGTAGGGCAGCATGGAGAAAAGGCGGTCAGTGTCCTTTGTGGCTGCAAGCTGCATGAACGCCGGGGAAAGCTCTACCATGAAATGGGTCTTGTTGGGGCTGTTCGGCGTGTCGTGCCGCTTCATTTCCCGTACAATGCGCCGCGCTTCCGTTTCAATCAGCCCGTCCCGCAATGCGGCGATATGCGCCTTGAAATCCCCCGGCGGAAGCTGCTCCCGGCTGCGCCGTTCTTCCTGTAAGAGCGATTGCAGCGCGTCCGGGTCGTTGGGTACGGCTTCAAAGCGTTCAAACTTTCCAAGCTCATAATCGGGATTGCCGTTGAAAAACTGTCCGGCGGGTATCTCCCGTTCCCCATGCTCATAAATCAGCTTCACCGTATCGGCGGGCAGCTCCTTTTCCTTGACGCGCTCATAATGTTTAGCGTAGTCCAGTTCGTACAGATTGCCCTTTGATTTTCCCGCGCTCCGTCCCCGTTAGCTCGATTGCATAGGCAAGGACGCGGTCGCTCGTCTGCTCCATGTAGAAACGCCATGTGTTGTGGGGCGCGGTGTCTTTGAGGAAAACGTCGCGCTCCCGGAAGCAATGCGTCCCGGACGGGCGGCAGAACCACAAAAGGGTCTTGTCCTCCTTGCGGGGGCTTGCCGCCGCCTTTGCGATAATCTCCTTGTCAATCTCCAAGTCGCTCTGGTAAAAGCCTGTGTTCTGCTTCATAACCGCATTGAGGGAAGCGAACAAATCCACGTTCTCAAATTTACTCTGTTTCGGCATGGGTCAGCTCCTTTCCAAATCCTGTAATTTCTGCTTTGCGTTTTTTTCTTCTGCGCCTTTTCCTTGTCAGCCCTAAGCTGCGCCCGGATAGAGGGCTTCTTTTTCCGGCTTCGCTTCCTTGCCGCGCTCTTTGTCGGCTTTGACCGCGTTAGCCAGGTCAACAGGAAATTGTTTCTCCCGCCTTAACCTTTGCTTCCAGTTCGTCAACGGTAGGGTGTTGTTGATGATACCGTCAAAGTTGTTGTCGTTCTGCTCTACGGTGTCCTCGATATGCTTCAAGGGTTTGCCTTTTCCGGCTGCTCTGCGGCAACAGCAAACGCCCGCGTCCCGTTCCCCATAATCAGATACTTTCCGTCGTCCGACTGGTGGTGAAAGCCATATCCGGCGGCTTCTATCTGCTCCCGGCTCATGGCGGTCACATGGAAAGTCCCCCTCGGTGTCTGGATTGTTTCGCCCGTTGTCAGCTCGTCCGGGGTAAGCTGCTTCTGCTCCTGTAAAAACTCCGGCACTTGCCGGAAGCCTACGCTGTCAACGTAATGCGCGGTGTCCTGTCCGTTCTGATGAAGCACTACCACGTCCGAAACGGAAAGGCTGTGTCCCTTAAAATCTTTTGGGTGGTCGATATTGAAGCGGGTATAAATATCTTCAAGGGAAGTTTCCGGCGCAAGGGGCGCGGAATAGACAAGCTCATAGTTCGCTTTATCAACCACATTTCCCGCCGCCTGCAGGCGGTCGTAAGGCTCAAAGCGGAAGTCCCTTGTTTCGTCCCCGCCCTTTATCTGGTAAATGGAAAAGGTGTCCTTGTCCTGTCCGGTGGTCTGCGCCGTTTCCTGTGCCTTTGCGTAAAGCTGCTTTACGTCGCCCTCGGTCAGCTCGTCGCTTTTGAGCTGCCCCATAAGCTCGCGGCATTTCTCCGGCGTTCCCGTATAAAGCACGTCGCCCATTTTCGCCCGCCCGTTCTCCTGTGTCACATAGGCTTGCAAGAGGTGGCTGTTTTCCCGGCTGTCGCTGTAAGGGTTCCGGCGCACTCTGTAAATCGTTTCCGGGGTAAAGGCTTCTTTCGGGGCTGCTTCCGGCTTTTCTTTCCCGGCTGTATCTGCTTTTTTCGGGGCTTCCGGCTGTGGCGCGGCTTCTTGTCCCTCTCTGGTGGGCTGCTCCTGTCCGGCGGTCTGCTCCTTGTCCTGTGCCTTTTGCAGCTCCGCAAAATTCGCGTCTATGGAATTGATAATCTCGGCGGCTGCGCTGCGTATCGTTTCAAGGGAGCTTTTCAGCTCGGACAGCTCCCGCCCGCTGCTCCACCCGGCGACATAGCCGAAAGAATAGTCCGACGTGTCAAGCCCGTAATGTTGGCAGACGGTATAGGCGACGCTTTCCGCTTCGACTTCGCGGGTGCGGCGGTCAACGCGGGGTTGCTCGTCCTTTGGCGCGTTGAGGTCAATGTCGTGCAGCTTCGCATGGGCGATTTCGTGAATGGCGGTCTTTAAGGTCTGTAATTCGCTCATGCCCTCGTTGATAGCAATGCGCTTGTCCTCCAAGTGGTAGTAGCCATGAGAGCCGCCCTCGATATTCTCAAAGGCGATAGGAACGGGGGAAAGTCTTTTTCAAGGGCTGCGAAAAAGTCCTTATAGCGGTCAACGTCGCCTGTCAGTTCGTCAACGGCAATGTCCGGCAGTTCCTTTCCCTCGGTCTGGGGAAACGTCAAAGACGGATACCACCTTGTAGGCGGGTATGGTGATTTCCTTTTCCTCGGTGACGGGCTTTCCGTCCTTGCCGATTATGGGCTTCTGCGTGTGCGGGTCGATTTTCTGCATTTCCTGTTTGATTTTATAGGGCGACGGGGCAATGATTTTAATTCCCTTTTGCCCTCTCATCACATTTCGCTCAAAGTTGTTCTTCCAAGCGGAAAAGCCCGCCAAAAGGGAAGCGTCCGGCTTCTGCATGGCGATAAGGACGGTGTTTCGGAAGCTGTAATTATGGAATTTTGACATGACTTTCAGATATTCCTTGTAACGCTCGCTGTCAAAGAGTTCCGTAATGCCCTGTTCCAGACGGTCGGTAATCTCTTTTAATTTCTCGGCGGGCTTCCCGGCTGTCAGCACGATAGGGATAACCGGGTGCGGCTCCTGTGGCTGCTCTGCGGCGGTTCGGGCGGTCTGCTCTGTGGCGGCTGCGTCCATAAAGGTCTTGTCCTGTCCGCCGCGTTCCGGCTGTGGGAAGCTCATAACGCGGTATTCTTTGGGTATCTCGTTTTCCGTTCCCCGATACCATTCGGTAAAGGTGTTCTGATTGTTATAGATATAGCCCTGTTCGGTAAACTGCCCCTTATCCTTGCTAACTGCGTCCCGCCCGTATTCTTCATACTTGAAATATTTCTTTGCTTCTTCGGGAAGCTCCAGCTCGTCCAGTTCGTCGATAAGATAATAACCGTAATCTTCTTCGCTGCGGACAGTGGGATAGAGCCAGTAACAGTCAAGGTTTTGTGCAAGGTTGATAAGGTCTTTCATGCTTCCGGCATACTCGCCATGTGTAACCGCCGCCGCAAATTTATCCTTGTCCCCGTCACTCTGCATTTCCAGAAGTTTTCCAAAATAATTCAGCTCGTCCATGCTTGCGCTTTGGATAACGGAAAGCGGCAAGTCAAAGGGGCAGTCCTCCGTAGAAGAATACCCGTTGATGAAAAAATCCTGCGGATTGTCTGCGGTAATGCCGACGCTTTCCATAGCCGCATGAAGCTGCTCTGTTGTGGTCGGCATGGGAAGCCACACGCCGCCCGGTTTGCCTGTTTCAAAGCGGCTGCGGCTGTCGATAAGAATTGAAAACTGCTCGTTTATGGTTTCACGCTCCTTTCTCTGTTCGGTGTCCTGTGGCGGCTCTGCTGTGGTGGGGGCTGCTTTTTCAGCGGTAGGCTGCGCCCGTTCCTCGCCCTCGATAGCATAGCCCGGTAAAAGCTGCCCGTTTACTTTGAAATGCTCTGCATACTCTGGCGGGATAGGCGGCGATACCTCGGTGAATAAATGCTGATAGGCTTTGATACGCCCATTCAGATATTTTTCCATAGCTGCCTTGTCTGCAAAGACTTTCCTTTCCTGTCCGGCGATTTTTGCCTGTCCGTAATTGTGGGGGCTGTTGGTGTAAATACTCCATGAAAGCGTCCACGAATAGGGAATGGATTTCTCTTTTTCCCTGTCATACCGGGTATTCTCGGATATGTGGTAGCGCATTTGGTAGACGCGGTTGCTGATGTGCTTCCCGTAGTCCGTAGCTTCCCACTGGTTCGCGGTATGCGTAGCTTCGGGTGTCCTCACATACTCAATGGCTTTGTCAATGGCAAGGGTCTTTCCCGCCTGTTCGTCCCATGCCGCCGCCTGTTCTTGCAAGGCTTCAAAAGCTGCCTGTTCAGCCGCCGCGTATTCTTCCCGCAATGCCTGTAACTGTTCTAAGGGCAGGGCGGTAAGCCCGGAAAGGTCAGCGGTCTGTTCCTCAAAATAAATATTTCGCTCTATCCGCATACTGTCAGCCGGGTCTAACTTGTCACGCTCAAACATGGAGTAACCTTTTTTCTTTTCCATTCATTCGCTCCTTTCTGAAATGGCGGCGCACCGCCGCGCTTTTGGGGTTCGCCCCGTACTACGGTGGGCTGTGCGTTATGCCAACAATTTTTTCATTTTTTTAGAGGGTTTGGGAAACTTCCCAACAAGCAAAATCCCCGTCCGGCGCGTCAGCGGCAGGACAGGGATTTACGGAAGTGGGTACCCGCTTCCTATGCTTGCTATTCAAGTTTTTAGTTCTTCTGTACTTCGATACGGTAGTTGACGTATTTCCCGCCAGTGTCAGCCAGAACGATAGTTCCGTCATAGGTCTTGCCTGTTTTCGGGGAATAGAGCTTCTTCACATTCACTTTGCCGGATTTAAGGAGCGCGGCGGCAATCTTCGCGGAAAAAGCGGTCTTGCGTTCCTCGAAAAAGCGGTCATTCTTCCACATGACAAAGGCACATTCTTTGTTGCTGCAATAATAGTTTTTCTTCCCCTCATGGACGGGGGAACCGCAACGGGGGCATTTGCCGACAGAGGGCTTTTCCTCCCGGAACAAATCCTTTTTCCCGTCCAGTGCTGCGGCGTGTGTCTGCACAAGCTCCCGCGCCATAGCTTCAATGCCGGACAGAAATTCGCCGGGGTCTGCGGCTCCCTTTGCTATCTGCGTCAGATTGTTTTCCCATTCTGCGGTAAGCTGCGGGGAAGTGAGCATATCCGGCAAGACTGATATAAGGGCGGCTCCGTTCTGCGTGGGGATAAGCTGCTTCCCCTTGCGCTCTGCAAAGCCGCCCTTTACCAGTTTTTCAATGACGGCGGCGCGGGTGGCGGGAGTGCCAAGCCCCCGGCGTTCCGCGTCCGGGTCGGTGTCCCCGTTCCCGGCTCGCTCCATAGCAGAGAAGCGACGCTTCGCTGTGGGGCTTCGGCGGCGTTGTGGTATGCTCCGTTACTTTTGCGGCGGGGTTAGGAAAGTTCTGTCCCTCGAAAGCTCCGGCAGCGTCACGCCCTCATTTTCCCCGTCCTCTGCTTCGGGCTTATCTTTCAGCGTCGCCCGGTATCTGCGTTCAAGCTCTTTCCAACCCTCCGCAAGTACGGTCTTTCCCCTTGCGGTGAAGTCTGTCCCGGCGCATGAGAAAACCGCCGTAACCGCTTCATAAATATGCGGCTCGGCGGTGGCAAAAAGCAGACGCGCCCCCGCAAGGGTAAGGATATTCTTCTCGCTTTCCGGCAGCGCGTCCGGGTCAGCCTTTGCAAGCTCCATAGTGGGAATGATTGCGTGGTGGTCTGATACTTTCTTGCTGTCTAATACCTTTGCAATCTCCGGCGTGAAGTCCGCGCCCGCCATAAAGGGGAGCTTTTCGCAGAGCAGCGCGATAATGTCCGCTGCGGTGCCGCCCATGTCGTCAGTAAGAAAGCTGCTGTCCGTCCTCGGATAAGTAAGGAGCCGCTTTTCATAAAGGGATTGTGCAAGGTCAAGGGTCTGCTTTGCGGTGTAACCGAAAATGCGGTTCGTTTCCCGCTGCAAAGAGGTAAGGTCAAAGAGCTTTGGCGGGGCTGCGGTTTTCTTCTCTCTGGTAAGGGAAACGCATACCGCCTTTCCCGCTTCGCAAGCCCCTTTCAGCGCGTCGGCTTCTGCCTTGTCCGAAAATCCTTTCGCTTGCCGCGTCCGCGCCGGATAAATCAAGGCGAACATGATAATATTTTTCTTTCTGGAAATGGGAGATAGCCGCGTCCCGGTCGGTGAGCATTTTTAAGGTCGGGGTCTGGACGCGCCCCACGTTCAAGGTCTTTCCATACAGGCAGGAGAAAAGCCGGGTGGCGTTAATGCCGATAAGCCAGTCAGCCTTTGCGCGGCAGAGGGCGGACGCAAAGAGCGCGCCATAGTCCCGCCCGTCTTTGAGGGAAGCAAAGCCCGCCTTAATCGCCCCGTCCTCCATTGAAGAAATCCACAAGCGGCGCATGGGCTTCTTGCAGCCCGCCACTTCGTAGACAAAGCGGAAAATCAATTCACCCTCGCGCCCCGCGTCACACGCATTACCACTTCGGAAACGTCGGCGCGGTGCATAAGCTCTTTAATGGTTTTGAATTGCTTCCCCTTGTCCGGGTCAACGGCGTACTGCCATTCCTCCGGCAGAATGGGTAAGCTGTCAAAACTCCATTTTTTATATTGCTCCCCGTAGGCGGCAGCTTCCGCAAGCTGTACCAAATGCCCGACGCACCATGAAATGAGGTAGCCGCCGCCCTCGATATACCCGTCCTGTTTCCCCTTAATGCCAAGCGCGGCGGCGATAGTCTGCGCCACGCTCGGCTTTTTCTGCAATCACAAGTCTAAATGCCATGAAAAAAATCCTCCTTTCAGCGTTCCGGCGCGGTGTGCTTCTTCTCCTGTGCCTGTTTCAGACAATAGCCGATACAGGGGATTGCGCCTTATAAGGGCAACGCATACACGCCGGGGATTTTGGAACGGGCGGCGCACTGTCACGCCGCCCGGTGGGTCTTTGTACCATCATTTTTTCTAAAGGGTTTTCGGTAAAAAGCGTCATGCTTCCTCGTCCTCCTGTTCTTCATCAGAAAGCCCGTCCCCCTCGTCCTCGTCGTAATCGTCAAAATCGAAATCTTCAAGGTCGGTGTCGCCCTTGACGTTCTGCTTTGGCTTCATAAACTTAAAATAATAGAACGCGCCCCCGCCGCCAAGAAGTGCCACGACAAGGAAAAGCACAAGCCCGCCTGTATTGCCTTTCTCTTTGGGCTGCTCTGTTGGTTTCTCGGTTTCCGGCTCCGCTTCCTTGCCGCTGCAAGCGGTCATGTTGTCCTTGCAGACAGGGCAGCTCACATTTACCTTTCCGGCTTCGCATTTATCGGTGCAACTGCAAACGGCGGGCGGGGCTGCTTCGGTGCTTCCGTCCTCCATGAGTGCCATAAGGTCGGCTTCGTCCACTTGATTAAGGAAATGTACGGTGTCCTCGCCCTCGTCGTCCCGGTCGATAAGGATATAAAAAGTAATTGCCGTTTTTGGTCGTCACTGTGATAAGCTGCTTGTTGCCGCCGAAATCGTCTACAAAGGGTCGCGTTCCCGTCCGGGGTAAGGGGTTCTTCCTTTTCGGGTTCCTCATAGACAACGCCGCTGTCGTCGGTCGCGTCCTGTCCCTCCGGGGTCTGTGCAAAGGCGGTGACGGAAAAGCCGCCCGTCAGCATGAGGGCGGCGCAGAGTGCGGTCAAGGTTCTAAGGATTTTCTTATTCATTCTCGGTGTCCTCCATTTCTTCGGTGTCGTGGTCTGCGGGTTCTGCGGGGTAGCCCGGCGCGGCTTCCATGCCCGGAATACCGCCGCCGGAAAGCATAGCGGAAAGCTCATGCGGGGAAAGGCGCATGGAGCGCACAAGCTGTACGATTTGCAGGTTTTCCGCTTCGGTTTTCTGCGCTTCAAGCCCCCTTAATCTGTTCTGGTACTCGGTGATTTTCTCGCGGGTCTTTGCAATCTCTTTGTCGATACGTTCAATTTTGTTCATAGCCATCAATAAATTTCTCCTTTCTTTGCTCAAAAATATGTTAATTCCAGTTCATCAGCCCATAGCCTTTGATACAGGAGTAATTGACGGGGTAGCTCTTTATCTTGCAGGCGTCGCCGGAATTGCCCTCGACGGTATAGACGCGCTCCCCGTCCGTTCCGATAACAAGCCCCACATGGTCTGCGCTCCCGTCCCCGTCCCAGTCGAAAAAGATAGCGTCGCCGGGGGCGATATTCTCATAGCCCCTCGCGCCCCATTGCCCGCGTGACTGGAACCAGGGTACGCCCTGTGACTGGCACCCGGCAAAGCGCGGCTCGCTCTTTCCGGCTTGATTGTAGCACCATGAAACGAAACAGGCGCACCATTCCACGCGGCTGTTAAATCCGTACCAGCTCCAAAAGGGTCGCCCGCCCACGTTGCCGACTTGCCGCTTCGCAAGGTCTACAACGGCGGTGTTGCCGGGGCGTGTGCCGTTTACAAGCTGTACGCCGCTTAAATCCTCGGACGCGCCCATATCGGGGGAGCCGCCGACGAAAATCAGCGGTTTGTTTCCGCTTGTTTCCAGATAGACGCGGTACATTTCAAGCTGCTGTGGCGTTAGAAGTTCCTCCGCAATCTCGGAAATGGGCTTGTTCGTCAGCTTCACGTTGAGGATATGGTACTCGTAGGGTACTTCCTCGGTGGTCGTTTCCCCTGTTTCCGGGTCTGTGCTTGTTTCTGTGCGGTAGCGGATTTCCGTTTCTTCTGTCAGCGTCAAAGTGTACTGCATGGCAAAGACGCGATTTAGCTCTGCCTGTGCGCTCTGCGGGGTGTAGGTCTGTAAAAGGGCGGTGAGGTAGGACGCTAACTCATGGGGGTTATGCCCGATACTGTCAAGGTCATAGCGGTATTCGTCATAGCCGGGGTGGGTGCTTTCGATATTGTCAATCTGCTGCTGAAGCTCGTTTTCCTTTGCGGCGTAATTATTTTCCGTCGCCACAAGGTCGCTGTCCTCCGACGTGTAGGAAGTCCCAAGTATGCCGTTCATCAAGCCGGAGAACATGGAACCGCAAGAGGAAAGCCCCGCCGATACCATGATGAATAAGAGTAGCGCGGCAACGGCGATACATACGCCCGCCGGGTGCCGCCCTACAAAAGCGATTGCCTTTTTTGTTTCCTCGGCGGTCTTTTTTGCCGCCTTGCGGGTGTTCTCTGCGGCTTTCTGCGCCGTTTTTGCGCCGCCTTTCCTTGCCGACTTTGCATACTGCCGCTTGATTTGCTGCTTCTGCATGAAGCGGGAAAGGGATTGCCCGCAATCTGCGGATTGTCATGCAGGGCTTTATGGTACTGAAAATCCACATTCGCCTTGAACGCCGCTTTCTCTGCCTTTGCCGCCGCCCGGTAGGGGTTTGAGCTTGTGGCTGTGGTAGCCCTCCTTGACTTTCCGCGCCCCGTACTTTTGCGCCGCGCTCTGCCAGTTCTTCGGATTTGTGCGCCCCCTCAACGCCGGAATTGTCCTTTTCAACGGAATGTATCTTGTTGTGGACGAAAATACCCGCTTCCTGTGCGGGGCGGGATAGCGGGTTATTGTGGGGCTTATTCTTTCCTATGGGCTTTTCCTGTTCCTCAAAAATGTAGGCGGGTCTTGCCTTTCCCGGTGGCTTCATCAAAGGTGCGCTCCCGTACAAGTTTCTTTTTCTTTGGGGATAGCCGCCTTTGCCGCGTCCAGACGGTCGGCTGCTTTGTCCGATTTTCGGATATACCTTTCAAGCTCCGGCGTTGCCCGTTCCTCGTCGGTAAACTGCAAGCGGGAAGATTTTTTTCTTTTTGCTGTGGCTTCTGCCTGTGCTTTCCTCGCCGCCTTTTTGCTCGCCTTTTCTGGTACGCGCCCCGTCGATACGTTCCAAGACGCGCTCGGCTGCTGCGGTGTCCTGTTCCCGTTCTGCCCCCGGCGCATGGGGAAGCGGCGGCGTGTCGGTTAAGGGCGGGGAAGTTGCGCCGCCCGGTAGGGGCTGCGCTGCCTGTTCCGGCTGCGGTGGGGCTTCGGTCTTTGCAAAGTCCGCGTCCCTTATCCGCTTGCTGATACGTTTCTTTTTCCCGGTAGCGGCGTTTACCTCGACAGCCCCCTCGCGGGTCATTTTCTGCGTGACTTTTTCACGCGCCTTATATTGTTTTATGTGTCTGTCCCTCCAATCCGCGCCCTTGCAAGGGCGCAATACTCGGCGTTTATCTCAATGCCTATATAATGCCTGTCAAGCTGCTTTGCGGCTGCCCCCGTCGTGCCGCTGCCGAAAAAGGGGTCAAGCACAACGCCGCCTTTCGGACAGCCCGCCTTGATACAGGTTTCGGCAAGTTTTGGCGGGAACGCGGCGAAATGCCCGCCCTTGTAGGGAACGGTATTGATAAGCCACACGTCCCGCCTGTTCCGCATGGTCGGCATGAGGGCTTCGTCGTAGTAGCTGCCGCTTCGCGCCCGGTTAAGCCCCTGTACGTTCCCCTGTCCGGGTACTTCGTCCGCATATTTCTGTCCCGCGCTGCGCCCGGTGCGGTACCGCGCCGCCGTTGTGGGGGCTAACGGCTCGGCTATGGCGGCTGCGTCATAGAAATATTTCTTTGACTTCGTAAGCAGAAAGATATGTTCATAGCAGCGGGTAGGGCGGTCTTTCACGCTCTCCGGCATGGGGTTTTCTTTCTGCCAGATAATGTCGCTCCGTAAATACCACCCGTCAGCGCGTAGGGCAAAGGCTAAAAGCCAGGGAATACCGATTAAGTCCTTTTGTTTGCAGCCGGAAACGCGGTTGTTTCTTGCAATCTGCTGTCCGTTTCTGCCTTTCGGGTTCTTCGGGTCTGCATGGTAGCCTTTATTTCCTGTGCCGCAGTAGGTGTCCGCGATATTCAGCCAGAGCGTACCGTCAGAACGCAGTACCCGGCGCAGCTCGCGGAAAACCTCGGTCAGCCTGTCAATGTACTGCTCCGGCGTGTCCTCCCGCCCAATCTGCATATCAAGCCCGTAATCCCTAAGCGCATAGTAGGGCGGGCTTGTGACGCAACAGTGTACGCTTTCCTCTGGAAGCTCCCGCAAGGCATAGAGCGCGTCCCGGTTGATGATTGTGTCAGTTTTCAGCCCGTTCATGCTTCGCCCACTTCCTCCGGCTTCGTCGTCATTACCCGGTAAAGCTCGGTGTCTTTCGGGAAGCGGTCTACAAAGGGCAGCACCACGTTCCCGTAGAAGATAAGCCCCTCGCCCGCTTCGGTGTGGGTGACATACTTCATCTGCTGCGGGGAGATGTTGAGCTGCTTTGCAAGGATAGCCCGGTCGCCCGCCGCCTGATTGAGCATGAGGACAAAATCAGAGTTTTCAAAGATATTCTCCACTTCGCGGGAAGCAAGCAAATCTTTGACGTTCTGCGTGATTGCTGTGGGTATGCCGCCCCATTTTCTGAAACGCTTCCAGATTTCAACGGAATAGGCGGCGGTCTGTTCCTCTTTCAAGAGAAGATGAAATTCGTCCATAAAATACCGGGTGGATTTCCTTTCTGCCCGGTTGACGGTGACGCGGTTCCATACCTGGTCCTGCACAATGAGCATACCTAATTTTTTGAGCTGCTTCCCAAGCTGCTTGATGTCAAAGCAGACAAGGCGGTTTGAAAGCTCTACATTCGTCCTGTGGTTAAAGACGTTAAGGCTCCCGGAAACATAAAGCTCCAACGCCGCCGCGATACGCGCCGCTTCCGGCTCCGGCTGCTTCAAAAGCTCGTTGTAGAGGTCGCCCAAGATAGGCATTTTCTCCGGGTCGGGGTCTGCAAGGAAAGGGCGGTACACGTTCCTAACAGCGCGGTCAATGACGGTCTTATCGACGGGCTGCAAGCCCTCCTTGCCGCCTATGACAAGCTCGCAGAGGGAGAGGATAAAGTCGGATTTCAGCGCAAGGGGGCTGTCGTCCTCGCTGTAATTGAGGTTAATATCCATAGGGTTCACATACTGGGGCTTCCCGTCAATGCCCTTGCCCGTAGGCGATAACCGTATCACTTGCCCGTCAAGCCGCTGCACAAGGGAAAAATACTCTGCTTCCGGGTCGCAGATAATTATGTCGTCGTCGGTAATGAGGAAAGCGTTTGTCATTTCCCGTTTGGCGGCAAAGGATTTCCCGCTTCCCGGCGTACCCAAGATTAAGCCGTTGGGGTTCTTTAGCTGCTTGCGGTCGCAGAGTATCATGTTGTTACTAAGGGCGTTTAAGCCATAGTACAAAGCCGCGCCCGTCTGAAAAAGCTCCTGCGTGATAAAGGGGATAAAGATAGCGGTGCTTGACGTGGTAAGCCCTCTTTGAATGGGGATAAGGTTCTCCCCAAGCGGTACAGAGGACATAAGCCCCGCTTCCTGTTGGTAGTCAAGGCGGGTTAAGGCGCAGTTGTTCTTCTGTGCAATGCCCGCCGCCGCGAATACGTCATTTTCCAGTTTCCTTTTTGTGTCTGCCATGTTCACCACAAGGAACGTCAAGAGGAACATTCTTTCATTCCGGCTCTGCAAGTCCTGTAAGAGGTTCTTCGCTTCGCTGCCGAAAGTGGCAAGGTCGGACGGGATTATATCCATGTCGTAGCCGCTGCGTACCGCTTTTTTCTGTTCTTCGATTTTCATTTTGTCAAGGTCGGTGATTTTCCGCTTGATTGTCTTTATGGCTTCGGTCTGGTCGATACTGTGGATATGCAGATTGACGATAACGCCCGTTTCCAAGTCCAGAATGTCAGATAAGATACGGTCGTTTAATTCCGGCGCAAGGATTTCAAGGAATGAAACCGCGCCGATTTTGCGCCCCATGCGGAAATACCGCCCCTCGCCAAAACGGAAAGAGGACGGGGCGATAAAGTCCTTTGTGGAAAGCCCGGACGGGGCAAGCCATGAAAAATCAAAGGCAAACTGCCCGCCCTCCGGGTGGAAAATGCCATGCAGCATTTTAAGGCGTTCATAGCCTGTCATGGGGCGGGCAGACACGCCCAAGAGCTTAAAGTTGTTGAGTACGTCCGTTTCGATACGGGCAAGGCGGGATTTCGCCGCGCCCAGACTGTCGGCTTCAATGGCAAAGGTGATATATTTTGCTTTGACAAGCCCGTTGTTGCCCTTTGCAAGCTGGTTTTTCAGCATATCCCGGTATTCTGTGCGGATAGAATTGAAAGCGTCCTCCTGTGCCGGGATATTGACCGCCTTTTCCGCTTCGCCGCGCTGCGTCCCCTGATTGATGAAAGAGAGCTGCACCGAAACGGAAGCGTCAAAGTAGTTGAGGAAGTCGCACCAGTTCTCAAAAATGGCGGTCTTGTCGTCTGCCTGTGCAAGCTGATAGTTAATATCTTCAAAGGCGACGGTCTTTGAGTATTTCCGTCCCGTAACCTTGCAGATACCGTCCGGGTACATCTGGATATAAGGGATTGTCTGCTGCGCGGTGTGCGCTTTCCCGTCGCCCTTTGCCTGTCTGATGATTTCCGCAATCTGCTTTTTCTCGGCGCGGGTGAGCTTGCGGGGCGGGTTAGGCTTTGCGCTTCCCGCCGCGCTGTTTCTTCGTGTTTCCTTTTGCAATCGCTGATACCTCCTTTTCAAGTTTTCTCTGCCGTTCTAAGACGGAATAAAAGTTGTCTGTCCTGTATGGTCGTTCTTTGGGGGCTATGAATTTCGTCTGAATGATGTTCTTCACCACCACTTCAAGGGGCTGTCCATGCTTCTCATACATGGCAAAGAGGAAACAGGGCAGCATGACGGCAATCATAGCCATAGACGCAAGGCTTGTGCCTGTGCTGTCTTTGAGCAGAAAGAAAAGCGGCAAGCCGAACAGGAGAGCCGCCGCAAAACATACAATCTGCCGTTTGGTAAGGTTGAACGCTACTTTTGTCTTGACTTTGGATAAGTCTTTGGGTACGGGTACATACGCCAAGTGAAAACCTCCTTTCTCTGGGTTTGGTGTTGCTGTAACTTCCCATAAGGGTAATCAAGGCAAAGGTCAATCTATGCCCTTTGCCCGCCCGTATTATATGGGGGTTATCCGCGTCAAGGTCGGGTCGTATTTTCGCCGCTTCGCTCTGAAAATCTCCACCCTGCCCTTGACACGCCGCTAATGCGCGGAGAATATCGACTTCGCCAGTGCGCCGGATTTGAACAGGGAGAAACAGAGGATAACGGTATAGGCTGCAAGGGAGAATATCGCGCTGTGCAGATTGTCCGCTATTATCATGTTGTTTACCAGAACCGCGTAAATGCCGACGCATATCATAATGAGGAAGCCTTGAAAACCGATAGCGAACAGGGATTTGAGGTAGTTGTTTCCTATCTGCCCCCATTCCCGGTTCGTCATTGTTGCAAACGGGATAGGCGATACCGAACAGTAAAGGTAAATCTCTATCATGCGCCCGTAGAGGATAACGGTTATCAGTACGGACATGATTTTCATGCACAAGCTCACAAGGCTTGTTTCCATGACAAGTAAGAGCAGTTCGGGGATTTCCATAGCGTCAAGCCCGTCCTGCATGGAAGCAAGGGCGGCGGCAACATCAATCTCTGTGCTGCCGCCGATTACCCCCGCCGCGCCGGAAACAACGTGCTGCGCCATATCGAACACCGCCATAGTGATGTCAAAGGTGTGCGTCACAAGGTAGACTGCCACAAACGCCTTGAACACCCACTTGAAGAACATGGAAGTGTCAACGTCGTGCATATTGTTCTTTTCCGTTACCATGCTGATAAGCTCATAGCATAGGACGTAGGTAATGACAAGCCCCGCAATGGGTACGATTACATTCTCACTAAGGGTCTGTATCATGGAGAATATATTTGCGTTCCACCCTTGCGGGGTCTGCCCTACCTCTGCGGCGATAGTGCCGACTTTTTCGTTCACGTCCCCGAACATAGTTGACAGATTACCGTTTATGGCTCCTATGAGGATTTCCTTTATCCATTCGTTAATCGCGTCAAGTATGCTCTGCATAAGCCTTTACCCGCGCTTCTTAACCGAACAAGCCGGAAAGCAGCGGTACAAGGGTCATGCCGATAAGGGCAACGCCGCCGCCCGCCATAAGCTGCTTCATGCCCTGGCTCTTCGCGCCCGGATTGTCGTTGCCGTAGCCCTCCATGAGATTGATAACGCCCCAGATACCAAGCCCGGCTCCAAGTGCTACAACAAGGGTCTGCAAAACGTCTACTGCGCTATTGAAAAATGCCATAAATAAATCCTTTCTGCCGCGTCTGCGGCTGTCCGGCAAGCGGACAAAAGGCGGTCAGCGTATGCCGCCGCATAAAAAAACCGCCCTCTGGTAAAGGCGGCTGTCCCCGCGCTGCGTAAGTTCTGCGGCGCGGCGGTATTCAGTTAGGGGGGTGCGGCTCCTGCCGCTGTGTACTGCGCCGGAAAGTAGGGGCGCGTATCATGTAGCCGATATTGATATATGTGATTGCTTCGATTCCTCCTTTCGGTGTCCCGCTGTGCTGCCGGACGGGTATTATTCAGACTTGCGGGAAGTGAATAGCTTGCATAGCAAGGTGTTCGCTTCCCGCAAGTTCACAAAGGGGTAGCTGCCGCAAGGCAGCGTAGGGAAAGTGTAGCTTCCCCTGTCCCCTCCCCGGCGGTCTGCCATGCTGTCACTGTTGAGGGATAAGCCCCCGGCGCGTGACATACTCCGTTGCAAAACGGCGGTGTTCCGCTTCCTTTTCCCGCCAATACTCCCATAATGCAGCGTCGGCGGCTTCCGCAACATTCATTAAAAACCGTTCAAGCTGCTTTTGTTTTTCCTCTGCGCTACGTTTCCTCATGGTCTGCGTCCTCCTGTAAGTCTGCCGCGTCAATCTCGTAATAGTCAAAAACCTCGTCGGGTTTGACAATGGCGGGGCGGCGTTTAAGGTGCTTTTCCATGTCAAAGGCGTTCTTCGGGTCTGCGTCGGATAGGTACTTGTATTTCGGGTGTTTCGTTATGTCGAATTTGTCCGAAAAGAACGGGCGCACCCCGCGTAGCTGCAAGATACATTTCCCTCCGTCCATGACTGCGATTTCATCTTCCGTCATAAGCTGCTTTCCCAATTTCTGATAGTTCAGCCCATGCGAAAGCTCCCGCCCCCTTGTTTCGGAAGTGTTGAAGCTGTCTATCGTTTCCTTGCCTAAAATCTCCGATATTTCTTTGAGCGTGGTTTTTTCCTTGCCGCCCAAGAAAAGCGTGGTGTCGCAGTTGCCGACTATGGTATCGGCGTTGTCCTTGTAGATTGCCTTTTAGCTGTGACTGGCTCTGCAAGATGATTGACGCGGAGATTTCCCGGCTCCGTATGGTTGCGATTAGTTTCTCAAATTTGGGGATTTGCCCGATATTCGCAAATTCATCAAGTAAGCACCGTACATGGACGGGAAGCCGCCCGCCGTATTCATCATCTGCTTTGTCGCACAAGAGGTTGAATAGCTGTGTGTAGAGAATACTCACGACAAAGTTAAAGGTGTCGTCGGTGTCGCTGATAATCACGAAAAGGGCGGTCTTTCTGTCACCTATGGTGTCAAGCTCCATTTCGTCGGTTTCCATAAGCTCCCGCAGCTCCTTAATGTCGAATGGGGCTAACCTCGCGCCGCATGAGATCAAAGTATGCTTTTTGCGGTCTTGCCCGCCGCCAGTTTGTATTTTTTGTACTGCTTGACTGCAAAATGTTCCGGGTCTTTTTCTTCCAGACGTTCAAACATGAGGTCAACCGGGTTCTGGAAATCCTCGTCGTCCTCGCGGGCTTCCGACGCATTTATCATTTCAAGCAGCGTCGTGAAGTTCTTCTCGTCCTCTGGGGCTTCATACCAGATATAGCCGATTAGTGCGGTGTAGTAGAGCTTTTCCGCTTTCACCCAGAAATCCTCGCCGGATTTTTCCCCGTCGCCTTTGGTGTTGGCGATAATGGTATTGACTAATTTCAAAATGTCCTTTTCGCTCCGCAGATAGGCAAAGGGATTGTATTTCATGGATTTTTTGAAGTTAATCGTATTTAGCACTTTGATACGGTATTTGTACCGCTGCAACATTTTCCCGGTTTCCAAAATCAGTGTTCCTTTCGGGTCAGTGACGATATACGACGTTGGAAAATCCTTTGACGTACATTGCATGAGCGACGGTTTCACAAAGAACCGGGTCTTGCCGCTGCCGGAACCGCCGATTACAAGAATATTTTTGTTTCTTGCGTATTTCGGCTGCTTCGGGCGGCTGTTCATGGTGAGCCGTTCCGTCTGCGTTAAGGGGATATTGTTCTCAAATACCGGGTCTGTGTACGGCTTTATGTCGTCAGCCCCGCCCCAACGCGCCGAACCGTATTCTGTCCCGCGGCGGTATTTCTTCGCGTTCTTGCCTTTGGTGTAGATAATCAGCCGGACAATGACCGCCCCCGCAATGCCGATAAAGCTAAGTCTGCCGGGTGGAAGCTCGGCGCGATACTGGAAAAAGGCGGTGGTAAAACCGTCCCCAAGATGTAGCAGCTTTGCGCTTGCGTCCGCGCCGGGGGATAGACGGACAGCCGCGCCCACTTTATCAAAGAGCCAGACAAAGAGCAGATACGGGAGATTTAGGATAAGCAGCTTCTTGATTTCCGGCTTCATAGCGATACCTCCCTGTCCTTGTTCTTGACCTTTGCCCGTTCCGCGTTCTTGCCCTGTGCAGCTTCTTTGAGCGTAGAGAGCAGCTTTCGGATAGAGGGCTTTTTCTCCTGTGTCAGCTTCTTTGCGGAAAACTCCTTAAAGGCTGCGGTCAGCACGTCCGCGTCCCGCCCCTTGAAAAAAACCAGATAGCGGGGCGGGCTTTCCGTTGCGTCCTTTTTCAGCGCAAAGTCGATACCGTACTTTTTCGCCGTACTCTCAAAGGCTTTGATATTGCCCTCGGTAATCTCAATGTTGGAAACGCCCGCGTTCTGCTTCATAAGCTGCTTTAAGCTCTGCTTTCCCTGTGGCGGTTTTGCAAGCTGCTTTTTGCCCTTTGACAGTATGGCTTTCATTGCCTTTTGGAGCGTCTGGGCGGTCAGCTTCCCGGTCTTGATGTAAAGGGCTATGGTCTTTTCGTTTACTTCGTCCTGCAATTTGTCGCGTCCTCCTTTCGCGTTTCTTTATGGGGCGGCGGTCAGATACGCACCCGCAGCCCGTTCAAGTCCTCGGCTCTGATACCCACAAGATACCAGTTGTCGCCGTACTCAATCCGGGTCGGCTTCCACTTGCCCCGCACGAATACGTCAAAGCACTCACCGCAATGCAAGCCCCCGTAGTAGCTGTTTAAGTCAAAGCGAATGTCGTAACGGTCGGTGCGCTCGTCAAATACCAATGCTCCTGTCATTTTCTGTGCCATAATAAAATCCTCCTTTTGTGGTTGTGGGTGTTTACAGGCTTTCGCCCGGTTTGAATGAATAATAGTCCGGGTCGCCGTACTGCGGCTTCTTCGGTGACAGTGCGCCGCTTGCCATGTCATGGGCGACAAGGGAAGTGTAATAATTGCCGATAGTGGACGGGGCGTTGAAAAGGGCTGCTTTCAGATATTGCTTGATGTTGCGGATTTTCGTTGTGTTCTCCCGCATACAGTCAAGCACAAAGCGGATATGCTCGCCGTCCAGTTTCATAAACTTAGATTTCACAAGCTCTGCCGGGTAGTCGTCCCCCGCAATCCGTACCCGCTTTCTGGCGGTGCATACGGTTTCAAGCATGAGGTCTACAATCTCGTCCAGCCTGTCCCCGTCAAACTTCATGTCCTGTTTGAGAATGTGGTAGTCGATATTGTCCTTGATGATTTCCCGGTATATATCAACTGCGCTCTGTGCTGCCGCTTCCGTTCCTTTCCGTTCCGGCGGCGTAGCCGCTTCTCTGCAAGGAGAGGGGTTAGGGGAAAGGATAGGAATGGAATGGGTACTTGATAAATCCGTATTTGATTTTTCTTTTTTTGGTAAGTCAGTTCTTTGTATATCTTTATTTAATTGCGTTGGATTTTCCAACGTAGGTTTTTCCAATGTTGGTTTTTCCTGTGTTGGATTATCCAATGTTGGATTTTCCAATGTAGGTAAATCCGGCGTAGGCGGCTGCGGCTGCTCGAATATCACATAGTCCGCGCCCCGCAAGCGTCCTTTCTCGTCGCGCTCCCTTGACCGAACGATATACCCGGCGCGTTCAAGCTCCTTAATGGCTTCGCGGATAGCGTCTATCTTCTCCCGGTTGATAAGGGATAAGCCTTTCAAGGTGTAGTCCCAATCTTCGGGGAGTGACAGCATTTGCGACAACAGCCCCTTTGCCTTTAAGGAAAGCTCCTTGTTGCGTAGGTGGTGGTTGCTCATTACGGTGTAGCCCTTGTTTCGTTCCACCCGGAAAACTGCCATAGTAAATCACTCCTTTTTGCTGTGGATTTGTTACGCAGTAGAAGCGCAGTTTCGGGGGATAAGGTATAAATCCCTTGCCGCGCCAGATACGCGCCCGCAAAAATCGCTTGTAGCAAGGCTTTTTCTGCCCCTACTGCGTAACAAAGGGCATAAAAAAAGCGGCGTTCCTGTTCTCCCATGTAGAGAGTAAGAAACGCCGCTTCTGCGTCGTATTCAGTTTTTAGTACAATACCCTGCTTGTCCGTCGCTCGAAAAACCTTGATTTTCCAGTGTTTTCAAAAGTATCGTTATCTAACGTCAGCTATTCTGGTGCGAACTTTCAAAGACCCGGTTTTCAAGCCATGCTTGCGGACATTGAAGCCGGAAAAGTCGGGACAGTTATCGTAAAGGATATGTCGAGGTTAGGGCGAAACTACCTGCAAGTGGGAATGTACACGGAAATGATTTTCCCACAGAAAGGTGTCCGCTTCATCGCTATCAATGACGGAGTGGACAGCGCACAGGGCGACAATGACTTTGCCCCGCTGCGGAATATCTTTAACGAATGGCTGGTGAGAGATACGAGCAAGAAAATCAAAGCAGTAAAACGCTCAAAAGGCATGAATGGCAAGCCCATCACAAGCAAGCCTGTGTATGGCTACCTCATGGACGAGGATGAAAATTTCATTATTGACGAGGAAGCTGCACCCGTAGTCAAGCAGATATACAACCTCTGTCTTGCCGGGAATGGTCCGACCAAGATAGCCCGTATGCTCACAGAGCAGCAAATCCCCACGCCGGGAACGCTTGAATACCGCAGGACGGGCAGCACCCGCCGCTACCACCCCGGCTATGAGTGCAAGTGGGCGACCAATACCGTAGTGCATATCCTTGAAAAACCGGGAATACACAGGCTGTCTGGTAAATTTCAAGACAGAAAAACTTTCTTACAAAGTCAAGCACAGTGTAGAAAATCCCCGAAAAGCAAGTGATTTTCGAGAACCACCACGAGCCTATCATAGACACCCAAACATGGGAACGGGTGCAGGAGCTTCGCAAACAGCGCAAACGCCCAAACCGCTATGATGAAGTGGGTTTGTTCTCCGGCATACTGTTCTGTGCGGACTGCGGCAGCGTGATGTATCAGCAGCGATACCAGACGGACAAGCGCAAGCAGGACTGTTATATCTGCGGCAACTACAAGAAACGCACCCATGACTGTACGGCGCACTTTATCCGCACCGACCTCTTGACCGCTGGTGTACTCTCCAATCTGCGGAAAGTGACCAGCTATGCGGCAAAGCATGAAGCCCGGTTTATGAAACTCTTGATTGAGCAGAACGAGGACGGGGGCAAACGCAGGAACGCCGCCAAGAAAAAGGAACTGAAGCCTCCGAGAAACGCATAGCCGAGTTATCCGCTATCTTCAAGCGGCTGTATGAGGACAGCGTGACCGGGCGCATATCAGACGAGCGTTTCACAGAGCTGTCGGCAGACTATGAAGCAGAGCAACGGGAGCTGAAAGAAAGAGCCGCTGCTATTCAAGCGGAGCTTTCCAAAGCACAGGAAGCCACCGTGAACGCAGAAAAGTTTATGAATGTTGTCCGGCGAGCATACCAGCTTTGAAGAACTTACCCCTACTCTGCTTGCGGGAGTTTGTAGAGAAAAATCGTTGTGCATGAGTGCAGCTATGACGAGAACAAGACCCGCAGACAGGACATTGAGATTTATTATTCTTTTGTTGGCAAGGTGGACTTGCCCGAATAACCGCCCGACCTATCCGACACAATGCGCAAGTGCCGGATAGGAACGGCAAAATTTTTTACACTTCTATTACTTCTTTATCGCACATCAGTAAAGAGCCAAGGTATTAAGCAAAATTTTATGGAAAAGTAAAGACGGAATGACACAACAAAACTCTCTAAAACAAGATAAACACTCAAATATAAATTGAATATAATCAATATTTATGGTATAATCTTCATAAATACTGTCATGAAAAGAAAAGGGGATTAGCATGGCATTAAATTACAAACCGTTATGGATACAATTAGCAAAAGGCTTTGAAGAAAATTGATGTAATAGCTATGGCAGAGCTTTTACAACTAATGTTATAGCACAAATGGGAAAAATAAAGCCTATAACACTTAAAAACTTAGAAAAGAATATGTAAGGCTTTAGAATGTACGCCTAATGATGTATTTTTCCTTTGATGATGATTATGAGGAATAAATAAGGAGTGGGTTATGGATTTAATACAAGCATTTCTTGATGGAATTGCAATAGCAGACTATTTTTAATGGTACGGTGGCTTCTTTAGTACTTATTAATCGAGATTCTTTTTGACTCTTATCCAAAGGCTATTCAAAAGTTTGCACCTGTTCCAATGACAAAAACAAGAGAAAGAGATAAATTCTATATTAACTATCATCATTGTTGGCATTTGTTTTTGTATATTCAACAATAAGCTTTTTACATTCAGGAGTTGTTGGTTTTGGAACATATTTTGGATGGGATATATTCAGTGGAGTATATTAAATGTAGGAGACTTTCTATTATTAGACTGTCTATTATTTCAGGAAAAATATAAAGATAAGATAGTCATCCCCGGAACAGAGGGACACAAAGATTATGAATTTAATAATTGGATGAAACATTTGGCTCTTGCAGAACATTTTTATTAGTTCCGTTTTTACTTGTGCCGATTATAGTCTGCAATACAGGCTTTGCTTCTTGTTTTTAATAAGATAAATTTTCTATTCACATGAAAATTTGATAGGAAATAGTACAGAAACAGAAAATGTTACTGTCTTTGTGAAAAATTTTAATTGAGGAACAAAGAGGCTACAATTATCTTACAGAGCATGGATTTGAGCAGGCATCTGTACGAGTAATTGCTAAAAATGCAAGAGTTACACAGGTGCAATATATAAGCACTTTAAGTCTAAAGAAGACATTTTTAAAAGCTATTGTGAGTCCAATATTAAACCATCTATACTCAGAAATAAAGAACTTACAAATCAGGCAATAAACGAAATTAAATCAAATGGATTGGAGTGTTTTGAAAAGAAGTCTGATAATAGTAACGAAGAATTATTAAGGTTTATTTATCAGAATTTTTCTGTGTTTAATTTACTATTTAACTGTTTTCGCAAGTACTGAATATGAATTTATTCGCAACGATTTGGTGAATTTAGAAGTTCAAGAGCAAAGAAACTAATTGAAGTTTTAAAAAGAAAAGAATTGAAGTGAATGACTTAAATGATGATGAACTTCTATACTTTACACGATGGCTTGTACTCCCTTATTTGAGATAATAACGCATCAATATTCTTATAAAAACGCCTTTGAACTTTATCAGTATGATGGAGGCTGCGATGAATTTTTGGATGGGGAGGATTATTAGTGAAAACATAAACAGAGTAATTACATAAAAGACTATTGAAATCGGGTTAATCCCACATTAGGTGCAGGATATTATTTAAGGTTATTAAGAAAAAGGAAGATAAGGAGCTTGAAGGCTTTGAGAAAGAAGATGATGATTTCTTTTCAGAGGTGGAAGAAAGCGAAAATGAAGAAGATGAAGCAGAAACAGAAGATAAAGAAGATGAATTGGAATAAATTTTGCACCCAAAACTATATCATATTTGCGCAAAACACAGGAGAGAGGTAAAAGGCAGAGGAGCATAAAGAAGTATTGTAAAAATACTGACCTATGCCAAGTGAACGGAAAATAAGAAAACTCTATGTGAATGGATGAACCATTTGCATAGAGTTTTTCTTTAGTCATGGAAAAATTTTCAGCGTCTGTAGGACGCGCCGTCACCTGCAGGTGGCGATCTTAGGGCTTGGGGGATTATCCTCAACAAGCGTTTTTGATGGTAGAAACCACCAAAATCGCAAACATGTACATGTTTGCATTGCTTGCCGATTTGAGAAATCTTAAATAATATCTCATTGTCAGATGGAGCATTTTTCTTTTTTGAGAGTTGGAGAAAAAAAACACCTCATTATATAATAACACATGGTTAGTATTTGCTAACCAATTTATCAGAAAGTGAGGGAAATCACTATGGCAAAAAGAAAGCCAAGAAGGTAAACCGAAAAAGGGTTGCCCTGCCTCATAGAGCTGGCGATGACGCAGAAAGCGCCTATGGTAGGAGGGAATGATTCTTTCTGCCCTGGCTACGATTGCGTCGTTTCTGCCCTATCTGGCTATTTATTTTTATCATTCAGGAAATTGTGGAAACCTACCGGATTTCAGTACACTGGACGTTCCAAAGGTATTGGGATACGGTGATTGGCTCTCGGCGGGGTTCTTTGAATGTGTTGCTTTTACACTGCGTCCGTGGCTCTTTCCCACATCGCGACCTATGGCACGTTGTATCAATGTAAAATCAATTATGTATCCCATATCACCAAGCTCCCTCTGGGGTATCACTTAAAAATGGGAAGCGGTAGTCGCGGAAAAATTATGGACGATAACATTGAAAGTTTGGAGGTTGTATCCCATGATCTTTCCCAATATGATTTCCGCTTTTGTCGCGCCAATCGTTATGCTGGTGTTGGTATTTGCGGTAGACTGGCGCTTTGGTTTAGCAACATTCGTGGGAATTATTGTTTCGTTCCTTGTGTACGGTGTGACCACTGGCGGAAATAAAACAAAAAAATTGATGAAGGACTATCAAACTTCTTTGAGGACATGAGCAATGCCTCTGTGGAGTACATCCGGGGAATGCAGTAGTCAAAGCGTTTAAGAGACGGCGTTCTCTTTCAAAACGTCTGCATGATTCTATCAAGAATTACACGAAAACCGTTATCCCATGCTCACTGAGCTCAGGAATTGATGACGGCGCTTTTACAGTCGCCCTTAACGGAATCTATCTATTTATCATCCCGGTGGGCATTTGGATTGGCAGCTCCACAAATGATTATCAGGCATTTGTAGCCCCCTTTATCTTTTATCTGATTTTCGTGCCGGTGATTGCCTCAATTCTCATGAAAGTGTTGTAGCTTCTGTCAATGCCATGCAGGTAGGTAATGCTGTGGAACACATGGATCAGGTTTTGGCAGAACCGGAGATTCCGGAAAAGGGCACTTCTCAAAACCGAAATCTACATACAATGTTGTTTAGCGATAATGTAACCTTTTCCTATACAGAAGATGAGACAAATGCGGATTAAAAATCCGTGTCCTTTACTGCACCACAGGGAAAGGTTACTGCGATTGTCGGCCCGTCCGGCATGGTAAAAAAGTACCATTGCCAGCCTGCTTCACGTTTCTATGATGTGGAACAAGGGGCTATACGTATCAGTGGAGTAGACATCCGTAATATGAGTACCGGCGATCTGATGGATACCGTCAGCTTTGTATTCCAGGACAATTTCTTATTTAAGCAGAGTATTCTGGATAATATCCGCATGGGAAATCCAATGCAACTGAAGAAGAAGTTATAGCATGCCAAAAGCCGCTCCAGTGCCATGAATTTATTTCCGAGTCATAGAGAGCTATCAAACCGTGTTTGGTAAAGACGGAGTCAAACTTTCCGGTGGACAGATTCAGCGCATTGCCATAGCGAGAGCCATTGTGAAAAATGCCCTATCCTGGTATTGGATGAGGCAACCTCTTTCAGCGACCCGGAAAATGAACATCTTATTCAGCAGGGCTCTTTCCGAGTTGATGAAAGGCAAAACGGTCATTATGATTTGCACACCGTCTTTCGACAATCTGTAATGCTGACCAAATCCTTGTAGTAGACCATGGAAAAATTGTCCAGTCCGGCACACATGATGAATTGATGGCACAGGCCGGTCAGCTATCAGGATTTGTGGAATAATTATACTGCGGCGTTGACCTGGAAGTTCAGTGTGGGAAAGGAGGCATAGGGTCATGGTGAATTTGAAAGAAATGTTTCAGCTCTCAGACCGCGGAGCAAAGGATTTGAAAGGATTTTTGCCTGCACCCTCACAAATCTTTCTCTTATGCTATCGGTGGTTGTCAATCCAGATTTTTCTGGAAGTGTTAAAACCGCTGACTGGCGGAGAAGTTTCCTGGAGCAAGATGTGGATTCTGTTCGGGGCTGGTGTCTTATCGGCAATCATTCATTTTCTCTGTTGCAAAAACGATTATCGGAAAAACGTATGTGTCATGCTATACCAGCGCGGAGGATTCCCGTATCCGTATTGCGGAATTAGTACGCAGTTCCCCATGAGCGTGTTCAACAACAAAAGACTGACAGAGCTGACCACGAATATGATGGGGGACTGTGCCAGCATTGAACACTCCATGAGCCACATTATGCCGCCGTTGATGGCCAATACAATTTCCTGTACGCTGATTTGCGTTTGTGTGATGATCTTTGACTGGCGCATGGGGTTGTCCATTTTCTGTACGCGCCCTGTCGTTTCTCATTATTTTTAGGAAGCAGAAAACTCCAAGAGCGGCTGAAGAAGAAACAGGTAGATGCAAAACTGAAAGCCTCTGAAGAAGAACAGGAATATTTGGAAGGTATCCGTATTATAAAAATCCTGCCATCTGGATGGTGAGAAGTTTTCAAACTGAATGACGCGCTGAAAGACTTAAAGAAGCAATCCATTCACATGGAATTGGGCACAAGTGTGTTTATCTCCATCGCGCAGTTCGTTCTTCAGGCCGGAATTGGAATTACAGTTTATGTGGGCGTCCATCTTTTGACAGGTGAGCAGTATCACCATTTTTGCTGCCATCTGCTTTCGCTGGTGATCGTATGCCGGATGTACGGGCCGATCCTGACGATTCTCACCCTGCTTCCTATGCTGTTCCATACCATAATATCCACCCAGCGAATGAGAGAACTGGCTGGTATTCCCGTAATGGAAGGCCGTACAGATGTACCTATTAAAAAACAATAATATTGTTTTTGACCATGTCAGCTTTTTCCTATAACAAGGAACCTGTTTTGAAAGATGTCAGCGTTACTATTCCAGAAGGAAAAATTACTGCGCTGGTTGGGCCTTCCGGTAGCGGAAAAAGTACCATGTCTCGCCTGATTGCTCGCTTTTGGGATGTGAACAGCGGCACAGTTGCAATCGGCGGTGTAGATGTGAAAACCTTCAATCCTGAATACCTCATGGGATATATGTCCTTTGTATTTCAGGATGTGACCCTGTTCAACGATACTGTCTGGAATAACATCAAAATCGGAAATCTGGAGGCAACGGATGAACAGGTTTTGTCACTGCGACAAAGCGACCTGCTGTGATGAATTTGTAAAAAGGTTGCCGGATGGATATAGCACTCTGCTGGGAGAAAACGGCTCTACGCTTTCCGGTGGTGAGCGCCAGCGGATTTCCATTGCCCGCGCGCTCTTAAAAGACGCTCCGATTATTTTGCTTGATGAAGCGACCGCTTCCCTCGACCCGGAAAATGAAGTGTTAATCCAGAACGCTATTTCTCGGCTGATAAAAGGGAAAACTGTCCTGGTTATCGCTCACAGACTTCGCACCATTGCAGACGCAGATCAGATTCTGGCATTGAATAATGGGAAAATAGAGGAAGCCGGAACCCATGAACAGTTGATGTCAAAGAACGGATTGTACCAACATCTGTATCAGATTCAGTCAAAGAGCCAGAAGTGGGTGGTCTGAAAGTTATTGTCAGACGGAGCATTTTTGACCGGCAGAGTGGAAAGCGAAAATATATTATGATATACTAAACAGAGTTAGCTATATCTAACCTCACATATCATAAGGAGGTGAGCCTTTGAACCTACAGCATTCTCCCCGCCTATATGGACGAATTAAAACGCAAGGAAATATCAGGTGTTGACTCATAGTGGGCAAATGCATTGTCTATCAAATCGATTGTGTAGATGGTATTGGAACAGTAGAGGTAATCACACTTTTTCCCGGTGTAGTCCTGCAATTCCATAGCTTTTCATTGTAAATCATTTCATTTGTCGGAAAGTAAAGAGGTTGGGAATAGCCTGAAAATCAACTACTGTACAGAAGGACGCATGGAAGTGCGGATGTCCGATAACCTGTTTTTGTTTATGGAACCGGGAAATTTAAGCGTTGATGTGCGAAAGGCGCAGGACAGCTTTCAGTTTCCTGCGGTCACTACCATGGAGTAGAGCTTTTGTTTCATTCTTCTACACTAAATAGGGACGCGCCTGAATTGTTAAAAACCGTCGAAGTGGATGGAAAAACAAGTCCAGCTCCGATTTTTGTAAGGACGCACAAAGCTATGTTGTCCGGGCGGATGATCGGTCGCGCAAAGCTGTTTGAAGATATGGGAAATGCTCCACCGAGTGCCGCATACCATATTTACAGATAAAAGTAACAGAATTGTTGCTTCTGCTTTGTAAATCGGATATGCCGGAAAAAAGCGATGAAAGCTCTTTTATGACTATGGGGCAGGTTCAGATCGCCAAGCAAGTCATGGAAATTATAAAGCGCCGATTTGAGCAAACATTATTCGATTGAAAATCTGATAGCTCCATTTGGAATTAGTCCATCCTCTTTGAAAAACTATTTTCAGGGAGTGTATGGAAAAATATTTCCACATGGTCGCGTGAGGCAAGAATGTCGGCAGCGTCTATGGCGGCGCGGAGAGTAATCAGCCCATGTAGCAGAAATCGCGATTAAAGTAGGATACGAAAACGCAAGTAAGTTTTTCTACGGCGTTCAAAAAGTTTTCTGGGAGAAACCCTCATTTGGAGTACCGGCGTCAAAGCCGGTGTGAAATCTAATTCATCTTTTTGAGAGGTACATAAAAAATGAACGAAAAACAAATACAAAAATCGAAGCGACTGTGTCTGCGGGCGTATTTATTGCCTTGTACTTTGTCGTATTTTTGATTATTGAAATGTGCTGTATGCCGGTCTCTTTATCTTTGTATGTCCAGCTTGATTGCTTTGGTAGCCACTCCGGTTTATCTGATGTTGTTGGCAAAAGCGCCTATGCACGGCCCCATCTTTATTGCGACTATTCTGCCCTGCCTGTTCCTTTTACTCCAGGGAAATATATGGGTGGTAGCTGTTACCGGCGCTGTAGCAGGGGATTCTGGCAGAGGTCATCGCAGGTATTGGAAAGTTCCGCAACAATAAGCTGAACATTCTAAGCTATCTATTCTTTTTCTCAGAATTTGCTGGGCGGTTTCTTCCCTATCTGGATTATGCGGGATTACTACTTTGCTGATACACTGGAACGTGGTATGAGCGCAGATTTCTCAACACACTGGAAGCTATGACGCCTATCTGGGTTTTGTTCTGATGATTGCAGGAACCGTTATTTTGCTTTGATTGGGTCGCATGATTGTGAGGGATGTTCAAGAAACACTTTGAAAAAGGCTGGAATGGTATGATGGAGAAACAGGAAGTAAAATTTGATCTGCGGACAAAGTTCATGCTCATATTGGTTGTGAATCTCTTTTTACTTCTCAGCCATTCCCTGATTTTTGAATTGGTTTTGGTATTCGGCTGTCGCTGCTCATCACCATAGATGGGCAGGCAAAAGAGCGCCTTTCACTTTTGATTGTCTTTTTGATTATGCTCGGTATCGACCAGCTTTTGACGCCCTATATAAACGGCTTTTTCTTTACTTTGGTATCCTTTATCACAGTAGCATTGAGAAAGTTTTTGCCTTGTTTTATTCTAGAAAATGGATTTTGACGAAAACGGAAGTCGGTGAGTTTGTTGCGGTTATGTAGCGCACGGCTTCCACAGACCGCAATCATCCGCTATCTGTAGTGTTCCGTTATTTCTACGATCAAAGAGGAATGGGCTTCTATCCGGCAAGCGATGAAAAATGCGAGAATCCATGTCTCGCTGGAACATATTATGGTTCCGCTTTGATGTCCGCGGTGAATGTCAGCGAGGAATTATCAGCGGTGAGCATTGTGCAGGATTAGATCAGTCCAGAACCGCATACCAGTTTGGTACAGGTGAGATTCCGCTTCTCTGATGTCCTTGTTTGGTGTATTACAGGAGCTTATGGCGATTCTTTGCGATTATCTTGAAAGGGGTGGGTATTTTATGATTTCGTTTCAAAATGTTACATACCCTATCAGGAAAGCGGGAACCCAAAAGTCTGGATTCCATCAATCTGGAGGGTGAAGGATGGGAATGTATTTTTACTTGCGGGAAAAGTGGCTGTGGAAAAACGACTATAACCCGTCTGCTCAATGGTATGATTCTCACTTTTACGAAGGAAAATTACAAGGAACTGTCATGGTGGATGGGAAAAATCTTGATCTTCCCATGTATGAAATCTCTAAGCGAGTTGGCGGCGTTTTTCAAAAATCCTCGGACGCAGTTTTACACTGTCAATACCACCAGCGAGATTGCTTTTGGCTGTGAAAACCTCGGAATGGAACCGCAGAAATCGCTGAACGTGTGAAACAGACAACAAAAAGATTTACAAATTGAGTATCTGCTGAATCGGAATATTTTTAATTTGTCCGAGGGGAAAAACAAATCATCGCCTTTGCAAGCATTTATGCGATGTCCCCGCAAATCTATAGTTCTGGACGAGCCATCCTCGAATCTGGATATTCAGGCGATTGAAAAAGATGAGGAAAATTTTAAGCCTGCTCAAACAGCAGAGCAAAACCGTCATCATTGCAGGAACACCGCACCTATTACCTGAAAGATCTGATAGACCGTGCCATATATATGGAGGATGGCAAAGTTGTCCGGGAATATACAATGGCAGAATTAGCTCGTTTGACCTATGAAGAACGGGTAAACAGCGGGATTCGGACGGTAGATTTACTGTCTTATCCGATTACAGCTCACCATGCGCGTTCATCCAGCCATACCATAGAACTAAAAGATATTCATTGTTTTTATGGGCAAACGGAGGCTTTGTCTATCCTTAGCTATCTATCCCATCGGGCCGGATTACTGCAATCATCGGCACCAATGGGGCAGGAAAATCCACTTTTGTTTCCTGCATGTGCGGGCTTATGAAAAAGACAAAAGGAACATTCCTGCTGGATGGAAAAAAACAAAGTGCAAAAGAGCGGGTACGAGGATAGCTACCTTGTCATGCAGGAGGTGAATCACCAGCTTTTCTCTGATAGTGTTAGAGAAGAAATTGTGCTGGGAAGCGTCGAATCTTCAGAAAATAGTCTGCAAGAGATTATGACTGCACTGGATATTTCTGCTCTTTCAGAGCGCCATCCTATGACTTTATCTGGCGGACAAAAGCGCGGGTTATCATTGCTTCTGCCATGTTCTGCGGGGAAAAAGATTTTGTATTTCGATGAACCTACATCCGGCCTCGATTTTAGCCACATGATACAGACTTGCCAGCATATTAAAAACAACTCAGAAAGAAGATGTTTTTCTTTTTCATTATTACTCATGATTACGAATTGATTGCTTCTGTCTGCGATAGCGTGATTCATGTTGAAAATGGACAGGTACAGGAACAATATCTATTAGACAGTGTTGGTACTGAAAAACTTAAAGCATTTTTCTCTCAAATAGAGGAATAAAAACAAAAAGGAGGTGCACTGTATGCCCTTAACATCTTCTTTGGAAGAATATTTAAAAGCAATTTTAGTGCTTCATAAGAAACATGGCAACTCCCTGCTGTGTAGATGTTACAGGACTATTTAGGTTAGCAAGCCTTCTGTAAGCAGAGCAGTATAAAGGAACTCACAAAATCCGGTCACATTATCAAAAAAGACGGTGCTCTTTATTTGACGCAGCAAGGCCGACAATATGCCGAACAAATATGTGAACGGTATCAATTCTTTACCGCAAGGCTTGTAGACGCTGGCGTGGACCGTAAAACTGCAGAACAAGACGCTTGCAGTATTGAACACGCCATAAGTGCAGAGGCTTTTCAAAAAGTTAAAGGATTCTTTAGGGAAAAAATAAGGAATGGTGGTGATAATATGGGAAAGTACTGGGACTTAAGTTGGATTTGAGTTCGAAAATAATAGAGTATGTAAAAAGGAATTGGAATAATAAAAGCGTTTGGAAAAGATGAAAATACAGTTAAAGAATTGAATGATAGTATCGCAGAGAGTCGTAAAGGGTTTTTGCAGTAGAAAAATTTTTAGTACCTACACAATTTCTATTTCTGTTGGTATTTTAAAATAGGGTATAGTGTAATTATATTTAGTTCTTTAATGAGATATTTTTCAGGAAGTATAAAATGCGACTAAATCTATTGTATTGATTGTTATGATGTAGTTTTTCGGGATTTGAATTAGGGTAGTATGCAAAGTATTAAAGGCGTTGCAGTGCAAAATTTAAATAGCGTTATAAATTTAAGAAGTTTACCTGTAATTAAAGAGGGCAATAAAACGAAAGTTGAAAAAGTAGAAATTGAAATGAAAAATGTTTCTTTTTCTTATGATGATACAGGAAGAAAGAGAAAAAGTGCGATGTAAAGCTGAAACAATTACAAAATCAAGGGCAAGAAATTAGAAAAGCTGGCAAATGAAAAGGAACGAAAAGAAGAAATCACAGGCTCATACAAAGGGGGATTGATAGTAGAAAGGGTCATTAAAAATCCTCTAATATTTACCAATGAGGAGATAGAAGCCAATTATGGAAAGTGATTTAGAAAAAGCCTTAATAACGCATATTGACAAAATTTTGCTTGAACTTGGAAAGGGCTTTATGTATGTTGGTTGCTCAGCAAAGGGTAACACTTGGAAATATCCATTATTATGTTGATATGGTATTTTACAACAAGATACTAGAAGCTATGTGCTTATTGAATTAAAAACAGGAAAGTTAATGCCGGAAGCAGATCGGACAAATCAATATGTATCTTAATTACTACAAGACGGAAGTTAATGACGATACGGATAATGAGCCGATTGGAATTATCCTTTGTGCAGATAAGGATAGTATACAGGCAGAATATGCACTTGGCAGTTTGTCCAATAAGATATTTGCTTCGTACACTTTATATATTCCTGATAGAGGAACAATTAGAAGAACAGGTAGAAAAGAGTTTTAAGGAATTACAAGAAAAATAAAGTTAATTGAAAATCGTGCAATGCCAGTTGCACAATTATAAAAAACTAAATTATTTATGGATGATTAGAGAAGTGGAAAAATAATCTGCTTGCCATGATTGTAAAAAGAGATGATGAGATAGCAAATTATCAGAAAGAAAAATACTATACAGTAGAGCTTTTGCTATGGATGGTTACACTCTCCACAGACAGAATTGATGATGAAGTCACTAGGAACAGCTTATAAGTTTAGTAGGCGATAAGATTGAAATCACTGATGTTATTCAGAAGAAAATACAAAAGCCTGATTTACCTTTTGACCTGACAACACTTCAAAGGAATGCAATAAGTATTTCGGATACAGTGCCAAGCAGACACTGACTATGCTCAAAGCCTGATGAAAAGAAACTGATTACTTATCCAAGAACGGACAGCAGATGTTTAACGGAAGATATGATTGTAGGTACGGTTAGGGATTATTCAAGTGGGTATCCTGCAAAGATGATTATTGATGATGAGAAAATTACTGTTAGAAAACAGCAACTGGCTCATGGAATGGGAGCTTTAGATTTACAGAGTTTGAGCCATTTCCTAAGAATCCTGCTATATCAAAGGTGTTTTGAGAAATAGGGTCTTGCAGATGAACTTGTTCAGGAATGCGAAATACCTACAAGTACACACAGCTTTATTCAGAGAAAACCCGTTATTTGAGGAGGGAGATATATTTGGAACGATTATTCCTTTAAAGAAGATAGCGACGCAAAAGGTTGGGGGCGACAATGTCGCTCGTGATGTCGCTCAGTGTGTCGTTCACGATGTCGCTCACGATAAGATAGCCCCTCGCAGAGTTTATTAAAGAAAAGTGAGAAGCAATGATAGGATTACAAGAAAGGCTAGTGCAGATGAAGCTGGAGTTAGCGTAAAGACTATTGAAAAGAGCTATAAAGGAAATAGATAATCTGAAGTATGTAGAAGTGGTAATAGCGGACACTGGGAACTTAGTCGAATAAAAGTAAGTTGCATAACTATGATTTTTAGGTAATTGATTTCTAAAAATGCCATACAATAAGGTTTTTCGTGACAGAAAAATTAAGTTGCAGTAAGTTTGCAAGCATACAGAATCATAACCACCAGCTTAGCCCGTGGTTTATACTGCTATAAGGGGCTTTTTGCCAGCAACATCTCAAGATGTGCTGAATTGTTCACCAACCGTCATCTTTTTCGATAGTATAAATTATCGGGTTGGTTAGAAAAATCCATCTCTAAACTATCGGGTTGAGTGACTATGAATAAAAAGGACATTTTTCGCATGAAATTCATGTGAAAAATGTCCTTTTTATTGCTATTCTTTGTTGTATGGACTCTCTTTCGTCCAATCCTCTTGTTTGTTTTAAGGTTGTCCGATATTGCAAAGTATATTTTTGGATTTAAAGCGAAGAGCGTTCTACATCTAAACCGTTTAAAGTTGCCAAGCCCTCGGGATACAGTTATGTATGTTCGGAGCTTTCCGTTGATATTCTCAGAATATGCATTGGAAAGTTTTCTATTTTCATATGGTCTTCTGAAAGAATTAAGTATCTCAGTTTTCCATTTTACTAATATTGATGTGAATTCGTTATATTGAGGAATTCCGGAGTTATTAAAAAGCCGGACAACATCATCATACTTTTCAACTGCCTCCTCATAGGTTGCTGTTTTGTTGAGTCTTCTGTAATACTCTTTTAATTCATATGCTTTGCTAAGGATTGGGAAAGTATCTTTGAATCATCATTAACAAATCTCTTCGGTTTAAGGAGGTTTGAAATCTGTGATTATATGCTTTGGCGTTATCTAAATCTATGCCGTCCTTATTTAATAGCCAGTTCCATTTCTTCAAAAGATAATAGCCATTTGAATCGTAAGGACATTGTTTCATAAGGCTAATTCTAAGATTTTCAAAGTCTCTGCACAAGTGTTCAATTACATGAAAAGGGTCGACTGCTACTATTGCATTTGGTAAAAATGACTTTGCAATATCACGGTAAGGTTCCCACATATCAATAGTTACATATTTTACATTATGCCTTTCTTCTCTTGTTTTACTCACGAAAAATTTTGACAGATAATCTTTACTTCTGGAATCCAAAATATCGTATAGGCAACGCTTTTCGTTGTCTACAATTACACATAAATAGCTAGCATTCTTCCTTGAAAGGGAAGGACTATGAAGTTCATCAATGCCAACGGATTCCGGAAGAGGAAGATTAGGGACAACAACATATGAATCAAGATAATTGTTTATCTGTGTGGTTGAAATATTCAGTTCTTCAGAAATCATTTCTAGAGTGTAGCCAAGGTTCTTTAATTTCTTCATAACTTCATCAAGAAGCAAGTATGATGAATTGAATTCAGAGAATGCAAAAGGATTAGGTTCCATGGAAATCTTGCCACAGCCTTTACAGAGATATCGATTAGCATTATATTTGATATATCCGTTAGTATCTCTCAAAACAGGGTGATAGATTGTTTTCATTCTGTGTCCATATCCGATAGTTTCACAACGGCAATATGGACAGGAAAAAAGCTTCCTTTTAAGCTGTACATTGTAGTAAGTTTTACCATTTTCTGTAGAAACAAAGAAATATTCCAGATCGGAATCTCTGATATTGAGAAAAGTTGTGATAAAATCAGTATTAGGAATCATATTGTTCCTCCTTCGTAATTAGAGTATTGTGCTTAAATACATTATATGCGAAGGGTTATTTTTACCAACCTGATATTTTTAGAGTCCACCAACCTCAAAGAAAAAAACGGGCTGTTTTTACCAACCCTGATAATTTAGAGAGTACCAACCCCAAACCCAATATTTTAGGCGCCTCTTTTTCTACAAGCCCTAAAGGGCTGTTTATTTTTATTTCCTGTGAAAAGGATCTATATACTCTTTTAGACTTATCTGGTCCTCTGCTATATCTTCCTGAAGTTGTGTACGTATGTACTCCTCTATTCTTTTTCTTATTCTTGCCTACTGTATCAACAAAAATAGCCTCGACACCAAAAATCTCTATTCCATATTTGTATTTAAATTTGCATGTTTGTCGAAAATCATCAATGAACTTTTTCCTTTGAGATATCCAACAATTTGAGACACACTGTATTTTGGTGGTATCTCTACAAGCATATGTATATGATCAGGACAACATTCTGCTTCGATTATGTGTATTCCTTTTTCTTTCACAGAGAAGCCTTAATATTTTCCCTATGTCTACTCTTATCTTTCCATAAATCGCTTTTTCTTCTGTACTTTGGTGCAAACACTATGTGATACTTACAATTCCACGATGTATGTGATAAACTATTCTTATCCATTTTGGATTACCTCCTTGTTTTGATATGTGGTTGGTGACCACATTTATCTTAACATAGGAGGTATCTTTTCGCTAAAGCCATTTAATCTCACCGAGCATAGCCGGTGGTTTTATTCATCTCACATTCGTTCAGATGAACCAGTGCTAAAACAATACAATCAAAAGGTGATTAGAGTAAAATCTAACCACCTTTTTTGTTTGGAAAAAAGAAGGAGGTAAAAATGCGAATAAATGATTTTCATAACATTTTGGAGCTTGTAAAACAAGATATTTTGCAAAGTGAAGCAGAATATCTGAAGCTCCTAAAGGTTAGTGTTCTTGGAGGATTGTAAAAGCATAAGCATTTTTGAGCAGAGCTACATCATTCAAGTAACTATCCAGTTTACTGGGATTAGTCACACACATTTTTTGTCCTATAGCCTCATTTTTCGTATGTGATTTGGGGACTCGGAAGATTCTTCACCCTTTTCTATTCACATTTTGAGTTATGTATAGTATTATACATATGTTGGGTATATACATATAGATATACACAAACTAAACAAGTCTTATATGTTGAGGAGAATATATGGAAAGAGAAATCGAAATTTTTAAAAGAGAAAAATTTTACGCTTGAAAGAGGAGAAGGACGTCTTGATCCTAGCTCATTTTTATGCTAATAGTGAGGTTCAGGAGATAGCTGACAAGGTTGGAGATTCCTTCCAGCTAGCTAAGGATGCCCAGAATGCAAAATAAGATTATTTGCTTTTTGTGGTGTCAATTTTATGGGTGAGAGTGCTAGCTCTTGAATCCCTGATAAAAATATTGATTCCAGACATAGGGGCAGGCTGTCCTATGGCAGACATATGTAAACCTAGATGATTTAGACGGTATCAAGGAAAGGTATGATGATGTAGCTATAGTCTCTTACATAAATACAAAGCAGATGTAAAGTCTAGGGAGTGATGTCTGCAGTTACTTCTTCAAATGCTATGAAGATAGTATCAGCCCCTACCGAACAGAATATATATTTTCTTGCCAGATAAAAATTGGGATCCTATATAGCAAAACCAGATAGAGGACAAAAACTTTTATATTCCATGAGGGCTACTGCAAGTACCATAACTTTGTGGAATATGAGGAGGTTGAGGACTTAAAGAATAGAGTATGAGCACGATGTCCTTGTACATCCAGAATGTACAAAGCCAAGTAGATTGAGCTTGGAGAATGCGTAGGATCTACCAAGGCACTCTTAGACCATGTTGGAAGGACTAAGAAGAAGGGATATATTGTCTGTACAGAAGAGGGCAGTTTTATACCAGATGAATAAGCTATCACCGGATAGTGAATTTATTATACCTTCATCTATGAAGCCTTGTGAGGATATGAAAAGAATACCTTGGAAAATCTATACAGGGTATTGGTAGATGAGGACCAGAAATTATACTTGACGAGTCCTATGGAGAGGGTCAGCTGACCTCTCAAAAAGATGATGGAGATGAGTTAAATGAGAGATTTTTATGATATTGTAATAGTTGGTAGTGGTGCAGCAGGGTCTTTCTTGTGCCTTTAAAAATTTAGACCTCATTTACCAGGTATGTTTAATATCTAAAAGAGTATGGATGAGGCTAATTCATACCTAGCCCAAGGAGTGTATATCGGCTAGGCTAGCAGATGAAAATCTAGATGACTATATAGAGGATACCTTAAAGGCAGGCCACCATGAGAATGATGTGGATGTCGTTAGGAATATCTTAGATAAATCTCTGGATGTGGTAGAAGAATTAATAGGTTATCGGTGTCAACTTTGACAAGATTGACCAGGATACCTATAGTCTCCATAAGGAAGGTGGACATAGGCTGGCCAGGATCTACCATGCTGGAGACTTTACTGGCAGGTCTATGTGTGAGGTTATGGCAGAAAGGGTTGAGGGCAGTGCCTAATATGATATTTTGTGAAAATACGACTTTTTACGACCCTGATAATTGAAGATAATAAAGCTGTAGGCATAAGTGGTCTTTGTTGGTGGCCAGTATAGGAATATATATGCCCGGGCAGTAGTCCTGGCAACAGGTGGCATAGGGGTATATTTAATTCATCTACCAACTATAAGTCGGTATCTGGTGATGCCTCTGCTATAGCTATGAAGCATGGGCTAGAGATATCAAATTTGGAATATATCCAGATACATCCAACAGTTCTATATGATGAATCCATAGGTAGACATAGCTTGATAACTGAAGCCTTGAGGGGAGAGGGAGGCATCCTGCTTGGCATTAATGGAGACAGGTTTATCGATGAATTGCTTCCAGGGATGTAGTCAGCAAGGCCATAAGACAAAAAGATGGAGGAGGACCACAGTGACCATGTTTACCTATCTCTTGAGAATATAAGGGATAGGGAAAGGATTGATAAACGGTTTCCGACAGTTTTCCAGGACTGTATGGACAAGGGTATAGATATTAGGAAGGATATGATACCTGTATGCCCGGGCCAGCACCACCATATGGGTGGCATCAAGGCCAAGATAGATGGTAGACTAGCCCAACAGGCCTATATGCTATAGGTGAGACATCTTGCACAGGCCTACATGGTAGAAATAGGGCTGGCATCAAACTCACTTTTTAGAGGCCTGCTTCTGTGGTATGAAGTGTGGTGAAACCCCTGAATACTTTATTACCAGACTTAGAAAGGCGCATGGAAGAAAAACACAGAAACTAGAAAGATAGAGGATATAGTTGATGGCTACCATAAGATTTTTGGTAGATACATAAAGGAAAGGAACCATGATTTTTATGAATACTGGCTTAAAAAATTAGGATGTTTGATAAGATTAAAGAGCCTTATGGAAGATATCAACTACAAGGATATTGAAGTGCCGATGCGCATAATAGATGAGGATAGGATGGGCAGGGCAGACTTGATAGCCAAGGAAGACGGTATAATTTGTGGACTAGAGGTATTTTACCAGGCCTTTAAAATCTTGGATGAAGGTGTAAAATTTAATTGTTCCTACAAGGATGGAGATAGGGTATGCAAGGGCGATAAGATAGCTATAGTTGAATCTAAGGCTCCAGCCATGCTCTTGGCTGGAGAGGACTGGGCCTAAACTTCCTTCAAAGGGATGAGCGGTATAGCTAGTATGACCAGGTATAGTGGTAGATGCCCTGGGAGATGAATCCGTTAGTCTGGCTGACACCAGGAAGACTGCCCCAGGACTCAGGTATTTGACAAGTATTCTGTAGAAGTTGGGGTGGACCACAGGTACAACCTATCTGATATGGTCATGTTAAAAGACAACCACATAGGTGTTGCAGGTGGCATCAGGCAGGCAGTTGAAAAGACAAGAGCCAAGATATCCTTCTCAAAAAAGATAGAATTGGAAGTGGAAAGCTTGGACCAGGTTAAGGCGAAGCAGTTAATGTAGGCTGTGACATATAATGTTGGACAACATGTCTATAGACCAGATTAGAGAAGCTGTAGACCTTATAGCTGGCAGGGCCCTTATTGAGGTATCTGGAAATATAAGTCCAGAAAAATATAGGTGACTATAGGGGTCTAGGCATAGATATTATATCTTGTGGTGCCTTGACTCATTCGGTAAAGGCCCTGGGACATTAGTTTGAAAAATATGGATATAATTTAGTTACAAACTTAGAACTTTTTGGAAGTCCCTGTCAGGATATGTCAATAGCAGGGAAAAGAGCGGGACTTAACGGTTCTCGCTCTAATTTATTTTATAGGAACAGATACGCATTCAATCTGCTATGGAAAAACTCATCAAAAGGCTAAGGATATTTTAGAAGGTAGGAAAAATAGATCCTACCTTTTTATCCTGTGATTCATGGAGCAGATGAAAAAGATAAATTTGTGATACTTCCATATTTTTGGTTACTGGAAGAAACTCTGGAGTTAGCTGTTCAAACAGAAAAGATTGATGGTGCGATTGCAACAATCATGGCACTTGATAGTGCAATTAGGTGTGGGAATCAAAATACAGAAAGTGTTTATGATGGTAGAGGTATTTTGTTTATGTAGGATATCATTCGAAAAGTGCCTGTGCATAATATTCCGTTAGGATTAAGGTTATTCCGCATATATCGTTCCGATAAAGCATAATATTATTCCGATATCATTGATATTGTTCCGATAAAATGCTATCATATTACAAAATGGAGGTATTACATATGTACATTACAGTGAAGCAAGCAGCTGAAAAATGGGGCATATCTGATAGAAGAGTAAGGGTTTTATGTTCGGAAGGTAAGATTCCCGGTGCATGTCAAGAAGGCAGGGCTTGGAAAATTCCACATGATGTAGCAAAAGCCAACTGATGGAAGATATAAAACTAAGGAATCATCATTCCAATCATAGAAGAAAAACTAGAAGAACTAAATAAAAGAAGACCTTAACAGAAGGAGAGCTCGAAGATTAAATGAAGAATTCCTGACAGAATATACCTATAATTCAAATGCAATCGAAGGCAACACTTTGACTTTGAGAGAGACAGATATGGTTCTTAGAGGGCTTACTATTGACCAGAAATCGTTAAAGGAACACTTAGAGGTAATTGGACATAAGGAGGCATTTGATTTTGTAACTGAACTTGTAAAGGAAAAATGTGAAATTAATGAAAGAGTGATTAAACAAATCCATTATTTAGTTCTTGCTGATAAGAAAGATGATAGAGGTGTCTATCGAAGATTGCCTGTTCGCATCATGGGTACTGCACACGAGCCCGTGCAACCTTATTTGATTGTTACTAAAATGGAAGAACTTTTAAGGAATTATTTAGCTAGTGAGGAACATATTGTTACAAAGCTGGCTAGATTTCATATAGAGTTTGAAGGAATCCATCCATTTATTGATGGAAACGGAAGAACGGGAAGACTTCTTGTCAATTTTGAGTTAATGAAAGCAGGGTATCCACCTATCGATATAAAATTTACAGATAGGATTGCCTATTATAATGCTTTTGATGAATATCATGTGAAAACATAATTTAAAAAGCAATGGAGTCTTTATTTGCCAAGTATATCAATGAAAGATTAGATATATATTTGAAAAATGTTACAAAAATTAAAACGCAATTGCAATTTCAAGTTGAACACTTGAAGTAATAAATTAGCTACATGCACTTTTGATAACTGAATACACCTGATCCAAGAACTCATCAAAGAGTTCCGTCGGCGTTGAATAGCAGAGTCGCCTCCTGGGCAAATCATTTTAATGTATTTTTATAAAGGCAGATGTTACAAAGTAAGACTATTAAATGGGGATTTGAAGAAAATTCATAAATATTTAAATGATTTAAGGCATATTACGCTTTTGCGTAAATGGGGATTTGGAGTAAAATCATTATGGTGAGGTGATGCATAGGAGTCTGATGCGTATTTTTAGGCTGTATATGCTTGTTGGCGGTATGCCACAGACAGTTGAAACGTATGTGGCAGATAATAATCTGCAGGCAGTTGATGAAGCTAAAAGAGAAATTGTAGATTTATACGAGGAAGATTTCACAAAAATAGATGGGACAGGCCTTGCGGGAGATGTCTATGATGCGATTCCAGCTAGCTTTAGCGGTAATGCATAAAGATATGTTTTGGCAACTGCTAGAGCTGGCATCAAATCAGAACAAATGAAGGATCTTATCCCTGATATGTTGAGTTCATATACAGTGCTTATTGCATATCATGCTAATAATCCAAGTGTAGGAATGTCGCTTGAGAAGGATGCGGGGCGCTATAGCTTTTTACATTTGATGTAGGATTGTTTGTGACTCTTGCTTTCAGAGATAAGAAGTACACTGAAAATGTAATCTCATAATAAACTGCTTTCTGATAAAACTAGAGGCAAACCTGGGTATGTATGTAGAATGCAGTCGCTCAGATGCTAACTGCTAAAGGACATAAACTTTTTATTATACACGGGGAGTGAAACTTCAAATCATTTGCATGAAATCGACTTTCTAATATCAACAGGCGATAAAAATATGTCCGGTGGAAGTTAAATCAGAAACTATAGAAACTCATAAATCGCTGGACGATTTTTGTAGAAAATTCAGAAATAAGATAAGAGATAAATACGTCTTAACGATAGTTGGGGGTAGTTAAAAGGTTCATAGATATGTTCCTGTATACAGACAAGACTACATGGCATACTTAGTGTTCACTCGTTACATGTGGAATACAGTTACCCTTTTTAGTTAAGTGATGTACGTCCTATGCAAAGGCGCGCTCAAGATTTAATTAAAGTGTAGAAAATAAAGGCTTATTATAAGGCTAGAAGCAATAAAAAGTGAAAAGGTAAAGTGAAGCAAGTGAATGCATTGCATATAAAGAAAAATAATAAAGAACCCTTAGCCACCGCCCTTGATTATGAACTTGTCGTAAAGTTTGCTAAAGAGTTTATGGAATTTTTATAATGGGATTTATTTTCAAGTAAAGAAAGATTAGAAATTGTAGTGGTGGTTTATGGAAGATATCAACTTTGAATGATATGTACCCAGAATCCTGGACACATGTTATGAATTATGGAACATATGGATGTTATCCTGTACTTTAGGTGGCATCCATTTTTGTTTTTCTTGTATTCTTTCATTGTTGTAATAACTTATGTATTCATCTAGTGCTTTTGAAAAGCTCTCAAATGATTCATATTCTTTCTCGTAGCTGTAGTACATTTCATTCTTTAGACGTCCAAAGAATGTTTCCATAATGCAATTATCTATGCAATTGCCACGCCTAGACATTGATTGGATAATTCCTCTGTTTTTTTAGTTCCTGACGATAGTAATTATGTTGATATTGCCATCCTTGATCTGCGTGACCCTCATCTTTCTTGCCTCAAGGCGATCCTTTTTACTACTTCAATCTCCGCTTTCATTGCTGCAATTTCTGCTCTAGTCTGATTAACTCTTCACGTTCTGATTCAGTTAAAGGCTTGGGCTCAATAGTTTTCTTTTTCATACCAGGGTTCTTGCGACCTTTCTGTTTATTCACAAGACCATTGTAAATCTAATTCTTTGTATTTGCGAACCCAGGTATATAGCATTCCATCGCTGATACCCGCAGAAATAGCAACTGACTTGTTGGATTGTCCTGCTAATACTTTAGCAACTAATTCATATTTCGCTTCAGGGGTCCACACTTTGTTATTACCTAAAGTGCTTTAAAGCGTCTGGCCCATTTTTGTTCTTCGACACGAACCCAGTATCGAATCATTTACGAAATCTTGTTGGTTTTATCCCTTCTGGCGTTTCAGGCCAGATTCCTTGTCTATAGCTCGATACACTCTAACTTATACTCATGACTGTAACGCATGAAAATACCCTCCTTACTGGGTGTCCAGTAAAGAGGGTACATATCAGAAAGTTATATTAGGAAGTATTTTGGTGATTTCTTGCTTAGCAGTATCACAGGGGCTAGCATTAGAGTAGGTACATCTATTGCAAGAAATTGGTATCCCTGTATGGATTGCAAATATTATATCAGCACTTATGTATATATCGGTTTGCCTTTTTAGGGATGAAGATACTTACAAAAAGACTATTAAAAGGAAGTTTATCCATCTACAGAATAACACCAGTCAGATTGCATTTTTAAATATTTCATACTTGCATTTACTATGACTGGCTTTGTTATGGCCTGCTTAATACTATCGGGAGGGGTTTTTACAGCAGGAAATGAAGGCCATAAATTGGCAATCATAACATCTTCCTTGTTGTTTTACGGACTGGCTACGGGCATTGTTGAGGAAAGTGTCTTTAGAGGGGTAATTCTAAGCATATTTGAGGAAAAGATGGAACCGCTCGATAGCAATATTTCTACCATCAATAGTATTTGGAATTTTTGCATATAGTAGGGTGATTTGGATCTAATTAGTATAGTTCAGTTGATACTTTCGGTACATTGGTTGGTATATTATTCTCTCTAATTGCAATTGAGAGCAATAGTATTTGGAATAGTGCAATTATCCATGGTATCTGGAATATGGTTTTTGTTGGCAATATTATTCATTTCGGAACAAAAAGTGAGGGTTACTCTCATATAATTTCGTATTGTCTTCAGGAAATAGATGGATTACAGGTGGCGATTTTGGAGTAGAAGCATCTGTTTTGCAATTATCGCTTACACCATTTTTGCACTTTTGGTTTTTATGTGGATTATGAGAAAACATCAATGATACAAATCCCAGTTTGTCGAGGTAATACCTTTTAACGATACCCATATGATATCGTTAAAAGGTTCATAGATATGTTCCCATACAGACAAGACTACATGGCATACTTAGTGTTCACTCGTTACATGTTGAATGCGTGGTTCTGTTGACTAAAGTACACAAGTAAAAGTGTGAAAGGGGCTTGAAATATAAGGCTTTTTGATATTATGATTACAAAAAAGTCCAGAAAAAGCAGTGCCCCAACGGTAAATCTATTCATTTTTTATAGTTGGGTGGATGAGAGTATTGAGAATAGGTTGGGCAGACAAAAATATTGAATGGTAGGTGATTCAAATGGCATACGGAAAAATCGATGAGTTGTTTCTTGTAAATGGAACGGCTGATAGTTTGATTATTGCAGAGTTATCAAACTGGAATGGAAAGGCAATAAAAATACCTCGTATTGAGGTCTCTTCTTGTAATCGTGATGATATTACTCAGGCAGGTGTATACTTCTTGTTTTGTAAAGAAGATGACGGCTCTGACTCAGTATATATTGGAGAAGCAGAAAAATGTTGAGGATAGACTTGTTCAGCATTTGAGAGATTATCAGTCTGAAAAGGAAAAGTATTACTGGAGTACTGCTGTTGTCTTTATTGGCAGAGATCTCAATAAAGATTTGATTAGATATCTTGAAAATCGTTTTGTAGAGATTGCTAGAGCCAGTAAAAGATATCTGGTGCTTACAAAGAACACCTATAGAAATACGGTTATGAAAGAATCGCAGATAGCTGTAATGGAGGAATTTGTAGATAATGTAAAGGTACTTATTAATGCACTTGGCTACAAGGTACTGGAGCCTTTTGCTCAGGTGGATTCATCACCTGCTACGGTAGATGATGAACTGCTTTATATCACATCGGGATCAGTGAATGCGACTGGCAAAGTGACTGCGGAGGGGTTTGTGGTATTTGCCGGAGCAACACTAAATGAGAAAATGTCTGTGAAGTCATTAAGTGCTGGTATGCAGAAACAAAGGCAGAAGTTGTTTGACTCCTCAAAAGTAAATAACTTGGTGACAACGGAGGATATTCTTTTTTCAAGTTCATCGGCAGCAGCTGATTTTATTCTAGGATATAGTGTGAGTGGACCTAGAACCTGGAAAACTAAAGGTGGAAGAACCTTGAAAGAACTTGAAGGTAAACAAGTCGATTAACAATTATGTGAGGGATTTGGATAGAATCCATGAAAATCAAGGGTTTTAGTAGTGAATATTTTGCTAGAATCCTTTTTCTGTAGTTATGAAAATAGAATTTTCACTATAAAACGACAAATGCCTGAATAAAAATTGGACAAATGCTTGAATAAAAATTGGACAAATGCTTGAATAATTGATAAAAATCTACTTAGGCAATTAGTAGAGGAGAATTTATGAAAGCGTATTTACCTAGAATTGCAGTATAAATTGGAAATTAGAACTGATTAGACGCAAAGGAGCGATTTTAATTGAAGGCCCTAAATGGTGTGGAAAGACAACAACAGCGAAACAAAAAGCTAAATAGTTTTATATCTATGGATCGTCCTGATATGACGAACAATATCAACAAATGGCAGAGCTTTCTCCTAATACTTTGCTTGAAGGTGAAACGCCAAGACTAATTGATGAGTGGCAAATAACACCTAATTTATGGAATGCTGTGCGTTATGAGGTTGATAACAGGGATGAATTTGGTCAATTTATTTTAACTGGTTCAGCAGTACCAAGTGAATTTGATGATTCTATGCATACAGGTACAGGAAGAATATCGAGGCTTTTGATGAGGCCTATGAGTTTATTTGAATCAAAAAGATTCGAGCGGTGAAAGTTTCTATTAAAGATTTATTTGAAGGTAAAAAATATCTCAGCCGTTGATGAAACGAGTCTGGAAAAAATGGCTTTTCTAATTTGTAGAGGCGGATGGCCAAAAGCAATTGGTTTAGACGAAAAGCCGGCTTTATTTCAAGCTATAGATTATTTTGGCGCTGTTGTGTCTACTGATATTAGTAGAGTGGATTCCACAAAAAGAGATAAAGAAAAAGCTAAGAGATTACTTAAATCATATGCAAGACATGTCAGGTACACAAAGTTCTCTAGAAACTATTAGGCAAGATATGTTAGTAAATCAATCAGATACCTTTGATCAGGTAACACTATATTCTTACCTGGATGCTTTGAGAAAAATATTTGTTATAGAAGATTCTCCTGCATGGAACCCAAATTTAGGTCAAAAACATCCATACGAACAACAGATACCAGATACTTTTTCAGACCCATCTATTGCGACAGCATCATTAGGTATAGGTCCCTAAAGATTTATTAGATGATTTAAAAACTATGGGATTTTTATTTGAAAAACTTATGTGTTCGTGACTTAAGAATTTATACAGACTATTTAGATGGAACAGTTTTATCATTATAGGATAGCACGGACTAGAATGTGATGCAGTGATTCATTTAAGAAATGGAGCTTATGGACTTATTGAAATTAAACTTGGTGGCGATAAATTAATTGACGAAGGTGCTGAAACTCTAAAAATTAGCATATAAAAATAGATACAAAAATATGTCCAAACCATCATTTATGATGGTATTATGCCAAGGCACCTTTTTGCGTCATAAAAGAAATGACGGTGTTTATGTAATACCTATTACTGCTTTTAAGGCCGTAATGATTGCTAGATAAGAGCTATCTAGGAGATCTACTAGCGCATACACAGGTACAGCTGAAGGTTGAATAGGATACAGTAAATAATCACCTAAACTCTTAATAATTGCCTATAAGTTTGCTATAATTAGGCGAAAAAGTGGAAGGGTAATTGAAAGGCATGGCAAAGGGAAGAGCAACCTTTTATGTAAAAAGCTAAATAACCAGATTTTG
>BNJU01002648.1_pt1 | contig 99569 bp, 166 predicted proteins | sample 8539281 | NCBI WGS metagenome assembly BNJU01 (sample SAMD00202456, study PRJDB9452) | human saliva metagenome | isolation source: human saliva | place: Japan | reverse complement strand
GTTACGTATTGCTGCTGCCATGACCTCGTTCGCCACCTCAAGGGTCACGCGCTCCACCTCGTCGAGATCGCTCGCATAGCTGACGCTGACGGGATGGCGACGAGATTTCCGCGCGGGTACAACAACCAGAGAACGGAAGACGCGAGTTTGATTCGGTACGATGACCGCCAAGCGCCCGTGGTCTGCAACTGTCGAAGCGGAAGTTGATGTCGGCGACCTTGCTTCGTCCGCTGATATGCACATAGTCGCCGATGGCGTAATCTGGCGCGAGAGGATGAGCTGCAGTCCTGAGAAGATGTTCGACAGCGTCTCCCGTATTACCGAGGGCGAGCGCCGCGCCGCCGACGCCCATCGCCGAGGAGATCGGCGCGATGGAAATGCCCGCATACCGCAGGACGACGAGCACGCCTGGCGGCAGCGATGACGCCGGAAAGAATGGCGAGCGAGCGTCGTTCGGCAGAGCCGCGCTGCTCGTGCGCTGGGGCCTCATCTCGATGACCCCAGATCGCGCGCGACGCGCGTCAGCGTGAAGACGATGATACGAAGAGATGTAGGAGAGGAACTGCGCGATCGTTGGGAAGACGTCGGGATATCCAGATCGACCAGACGCCGACGCCCATGCACCACGAGACGGGCACGCTGCGAAGCGCATAAGATCGACCGCCGTATCTCGCTGACCGTGACCCCCGCGAATCTGTTTAATAATGAGTTTATGAGGAATATGCCGACCGTCAGCGCCGCGAGCATGATGCACGCAGGCATGAGCAGGAAATCGGTCATTCATGCCATGTCAGCTCCTGAAGTTTCACAAAGGACAAAAATCTCTCCTCCCTCAGTAGCGTGGATAAGTCGAGCAGGAAAAGCTTTGGCATGGCAAGCTGTGCCGCTTATCCCCAAAATCTGTGGATAATCAGAAAACAAGGCTTTTGTGGATAACAGGACCGTATGCGAAAGTTTATGTGAAAGGCTATAGCGCTGGATAAAATGAGGTCGCCCAGAGTTTCAGCCAGGATAAGTGCTGTATCTACGAGGAGACAAACCACAGCAGCGTCGAGGATCGGTCGACGATTTGAGAGGATGCGTGATGTGCAAGATGGTGGCTGAATTACTGCGGTTCCTTTATTTTGCTGCTTGCTGCGGCCTGTCCGCTGTTTTTGCTGTCTTAAAGGAACTCGGCCAGTTTGTACTCGCGTGGTTGCTCACGGAGCTGGCAGGCGGGTGAGTTGTTTAGACATCCACGATGGAGAGATCTCTACCGACGGTGAAAGAATCATGCTCGACAGGGCTTCTGGCGGCGTCATAGAATAGTAAGATGGCGTCGGGCGCCACGCCTTGTACTTTTTCTTGCTGGACGACTCAAACACCTGCGCTGTGATCACCGCGCTTGTCTCCTCCATGCTCTGGCGGATGCGCGCGTCTCCAACGCGGAACCAACGGATGGGATAGCCGTCTGGTATGGCGCCCTCCGACCCTTTGCTTTCTGCGCCCTCCAAAGGAACGAGCCGCACGTCTGGCACGCCGAGCATCTCGCTGAATATGGCGCTCATAACGTCTTCTGGCAAGGCTGCTTGGGTGATTCGGCGCCAGATCGGCGTTCCGGGTAAAGGTTGTTGTCCGCGACGATTTTGCGGGGCCTCTTCCACGGAAATCGGTGCCTTGGCATTTTCCTCCTCTTCCCCGGATCGCTTTGTCCAAGGCCGCCTTTGCCTTATTTGGAAGGCGCTGCCCCGGAGCCTGTGCTGTTCGCTGCAGAAGCCGTGCCCGTATGAGGAGCAAGGCCGATGCGAGAGTCGTTTAAGATGGATATTACGATGCGATTCCTCCAATACGATATGCTCTTGCAATAACCATTCCGGTATTTTTCGTGACCGCCAAATTCCGGCGATTAAGCCGCATAGCGAAACGCTGATAAAAATGGTCGCTCAGACGGCAGATGCGCTGTATCTATCAAGCGAGACAACCGCAGGCGTAGCGGCGTTATGCCGAGGATCGGTCGACGACGAGGATAGCAGATGCGGAAGGTGGCTGAACGGCCCGCGGTCTTTGGCATGGCAAGCCCGCGGGCGCAGACCGATTGGCTTTTCGGTTATGGGCGAGGACATATGCGGCGCGACGTTCTGATGTGCCATCGCAGGAAATGGGGGCAAAAACAAGTATGCTGCCCGAGGGTTGAGAATATGTCCAAAGTTTGCACCTTATATGCGGATCTCGAAGCCGCCGTGCTCGCCGTCCCGCTTTCTTCGCGGTCTTGGCGGATGGCGGCGCGCGTGCGGCTTTCTTCAGCTCTTCTTCTGTCGCCTTTGACGCCCGCTCTTCGCCGTCCATCATGCGGCCGCCCGCGGCAGGCGGGCAGCGCCTCGGAAAGGAGAGCGCGAGCATCGAGGCGGCGCGAGCGGCGGCAGGAGCGGGCGGCCCTGGAGCAGCGTGAGGGCGTGGCGCAGGCGCTGCACCCGCGCCGCTCGGGGCGCGTGCGGGCGGAAGCGGCTGTGCGCCCTTTCGCGCGGCCGCCGCACTGCCGCAGCCGCGTGGCGTATCTGCTGCACCCGCTGCACCCGTTGCACCTGCCGCCTCTCGGCGCGAGCGCACCGCCGCGCCCGCGATGGCGGAAAGCCCGGCGGCGGCGACCTTCGCAGCGCGGTCGATCTCGCGCCTTCGCGCGGCGCGCATCGTCTCGCGATCGGGCCAGAAGCTCCGCCTCGCGCGGCGCGCATGGCGGGCGTCGTCTCGCCCTTTTCCTGTGCAGGAACTTGTAGGCGAAAGATGCCTGCGAGACAAGCGCAAAGGGCGGCGACGACGGTCAGAGGTGCATCATGCCGAAGCTCCTGCGGCGGGCTCGTCGGCGGGACGTGCTCTCGGCACACGCGTCTCCGTGCCCGCTTTCTCCTGCACCGCCGTGCCGCCGCGGCAGATCGTCGCCTCGGAGGAGGTCGTCTCGTCTCCTTTGTGCCGCCTGGCTTCGGGCGCGGCGGCGCCGGCTTTCTGCGCCGAGCTTTGCCCTCCTTTTGCCGCGTTCGTCTCCCGCCGTCTTTTTCCTGCGTCGTTTCGCTCGGGCGTTCTACGAGCTGTCTCGCCTCAAGCCGCGCGCGCGTTTGGCCGCCGCATCCCCGCCGGCTGTGCGCAGCGTCGGCAGCCCCTTGCCGTGCGCCCTCGGTCGCCGACTGTCCGGAAGCGCCGAAGTCCGCAGTCCGCCGACCGCCTCCCGACGCAGCCGTCAGCCCCGCACAGCAGGCGGCGTCGAGCCTGCGGCGCTTGAGGTCCCGCAACGCCATGAAAACCTTTCCTATAGAAAAGGTCGTGAAAGTCCACGAAGCCTTGAAATATCTGGCGAGGGTGGATTAAACCTACGGTACATTGCTGCACGCTAGATTTCGAGTCGAGCACGCTGACCACTCGACACCTCTCTCTCAAAGGTGCTGGCGCTGCTTTACAAGCATCTTTTCCGCTTTGTGAAGGGCAAGGCGCGGTGCACGCTTGGGCACACCGCGCACGATGCGCTACGATACTCTGCAAAGCAGATGCTCGCGCGGGCTTGGCTAGTGCCGCTGAAGATGCGGTCGCCCGGCATCACCGCGCCGGGGACGATGTATGCGGCGTGTTCGTTGGACAGTCGTCGACGGCGGCGACGCGTAGATGGGGATGTCCGATGCGCACCGTGTTGACGGCGCGTACACCTTCCGCGCAGCGACAGGACGAGAGAGCACGATGTCTCGCGCGCCACTCTCTGCTAAGAGGTCGAGCGCCGCGGCGGAACCGCCCGGCGAGCATGTGGCTCTGGGATCGGCGATGAACAGGCGCTCACCGATGTCGCCCGCGGTTTGCAGAAAGTATTCGACCGGGCTGCAGCGTCTCGGGATCGCCGGCCGAGTCCGTGTCCGACGCGGCGGCGGGGACGAGGCAGCCGCGCCTTCCAAGCCGCACGAAGTCGCACGAAGGATGGAACGATGCTGAGTTTCTGTGCCGCGAGCTTCTGCGCGACGCGGCTGCGACGGGCGTCTCGATGCTCACCATCCTCAAGCGGCAGATCGCGCGTGATCTCGTAAAGCCATGAAGCACAGCGATCTCTCTTCGAGAAGCTCGCGAGAGTCTTCGTGCCCGTCGTTCCTCTCGCGCATGGCGTGAGTTTCGACCTGGACAAAGCGGATGACCGACGATGTGCGGCCGGCGAGGTCCGCCTGGCTTTCCTGGAGAGCCGCGGGATGCCTCCTCACTCGTGAGATATCGCAAAGGGCGTCAACGGCGTTTTTGCTTCTTCCTGCGCAGCCGCGTAGCTCCGTCGTACGGTCGAGGCACGAGCGCGACGATGGCGGCGACCTCGCATGTCGGCGCTTTGAAGCGCGCCGCCGCGCGTCGCGAGCGCGGGGCGAACGAGATGCCGCCCGCGGCGAAGGGGGATAAAAGGCGCTCGAAGGGATCGTTGTTTGCTGGTTTGCTGCCGTGATGCCCGACGCCGTCGAGGAGATCTGCACTGCCTGCCCGTGAGCATTGCCCTTGCTCCTGAGGTCGACAGACGATCATGTAGGTTGTCCGTGCCGCGAAACGATGCGGACGCTTCCTTTCTGCAAAGGGCGGCGAGCGTCTGGCATTCTTCGCGACCTGTTGCGGCGTCTCGCGGAAGGCGGGCTGCAGCGCCCTGGCAAAGGCGACGGCCTTCGCTGCGATGGTCGACCATCAAGGCCGCCACGATGCCGGGGAGAGATCGCCGGTTGAACTGTGCGCCGAATTCCGCGTCCTTCATTGAGGACTTCGCGCGCTGCTGAGAACCGCGGAGCGTCTTGTGCGTCGTCGTCGTCACGGCGTCCGCCCCGACGGCAGCGGGCTTCGGTGTGCAGACCGCTCGCGACAGGAGCCACGCGATGTGCGCCATGTCGACCGCGAAGGGTAGGCGCCGACCGCCTTGGCGATAGTGGCGGAGAGCCGCTCGAGAGTCGATGTTGATGCGCGCGCACAGGCGGAAAGACGCCCGTAACGATGAGCTTCCGGCTGCTTCCCTTCGCCTGCTGCTTTTTCCAGCGCGCATCGTAGTCGATGCACTCTGTCTCTTTGTCCACGCCATGGGGACGACGTGGAGTACTGCTCGACATGTTGACGGCGCTGCCGTGCGCAGGTGTCCGCCGTCCGTGAGATTCATGCCCATGTGAGGTGTCGCCGGGCGAAAGCAGCGAGAAGAACACCGCATGTTCGCTCAGTGCCCGAGTGCGGCTGCACGTTGATAGCTGCGCCGAACAGCTCTTTCGCATCGCTCGATGGCAGCGTCTCGACGACGTCGACGCACTCGCAGCCGCCATAGTAGCGCTGCCCGTAGCCCTCGCGTACTTGTTCGTGAGCACGCTTCCCGCGCCTCGATGGCGCGGGCTCACGATGTTCCTCCAGCGATCAGCTCGCTTGTGACGCTGGCGCGAAAGCTCCGCCTCAGCGCCGAAGCGATCTTCCATCGGTCTTCTTCAATGTATCCATCAACTGCCCACATTTCCTCCTGATCCGTCGACAACGGGACACCCCGTTTCCCTGCTCTATCCATACCATGTTATTGTACTATGAATTTTAGCCTCGACAAGCCCGTAGGTGCAGGCGAGGGTTAGAAGTCATTGTCCAGCGTCGCTGTGGCTATGAATTCTTAGCCTCGACAAGCCCGTAGGGCGCAGGCGAGGTTGAAGTCGTTGTCCAGCACCAGTCTGTGGCTACGCATTCTAGACGCGACATCCGATAGGCTGTAGGAGCGTCCCAGAAGTCGCGGTCGTCCAGCACCGCTGCGGCTATGAATTCTTAGTCTCGACAAGCACTTGTAGGGCGTCATGCATCTTTGAAGCATCGCGGCAGAAATTGCATATACTATACTATAGTTAAGATAGCATCGCGCCGAGGGGAGCATCGATGGAAAATCTGGCGATCATCGACATGGGGTCGAACAGCATTCGGTTCATCGTCATGCAGATCAACGACAACCATTCGTATCCCGCAATATCAGCAAAAGGAGGCGATCTCGGCTCGGCAAGGGGCATGTCGGAGACGGGGGCAGCTCAATCCGACGGCGTGAAAGCGGCGCTCGAGTGCCTGCACGTCTACAAGCACATGATGGAGGTCATACAGGGTCACGCGCTGCATCGCGGTCGCGACGAGCGGCGGCGAGGCGCATCCGACGGGCAGCAGTTCATCGACGCATCCGCGAGGAAGACGGGCATCGAGATTGAGATCATCTCGGGCGAGCGCGAGGCATACCTTCGGCTACTCTCGGCGTCGTGAACACGATAGACGCGAAGGATTTCATCCAGTTTCGACCTGGCGGCGCATCGATCGAGGTGTCGCTCGTTTTGAACCGCAAAGATCAAGGAGTCGGTTTCCGTACCCGCGGGCGCGGTGACGATGACGGACAAGTTTCGGCATGCAGGACATCGTGACGCAGAGCGTCTCGACAAGTGCGTGAAACATGTGGAAAAAGAAGTTCCGCGAGATGATTCCCTCGGCGAAGGACAGACGCCTGCCCGTCATCGGCATCGGCGGCACCGTCCGAAACCTCGCGAAGATGGATCAGCACAAGACGAGCTACCAGCCTGCGCGCATCCACAACTACATCATCCCGCGCGAACGCTTCGAGCTCTGCTATCAGGCCATCATCAAGTCGAGCTGCGCCGGAACCGCAGGAAAGTTCGGCGGGCTTTCCGCAGACGCGCCGCATCATCGTCGCAGGTGCGACGATTGCGCGCTGCCTCATGGAATTCAGCGGCGGCAAAGACCTCATCTGTTTCGGCCGCGGCCTCGGGACGGCGTCTTCTGAGTATTACGGCAAGAACACGGTGCAGGCTCGCCGTCGTCAGGGCGACGTGCTCGGCGAGCGTAGAGAACTACCTGAAGCGCGTGGACGCGGCGCATGGAGCATCTGGGCGCGTCCACGATCTCGCCCTGAGCCTCTTCGACCAGCTGAGCGCGCTCTGCACGGTGCTCCGGCGTTCGCGCGACCTCCTGTCCGTTGCCGCGTGGCTGCACTGATGCGGGCAAGAATCGTCAGTCATCACGAGCACGCGCGAAACCCGCCTTCATCATCAACAACGCGCCGCTCTACGGCAGACGCAGAAGAGCAGCAGCTCAAGGCGTCCTTTCATCGCGGCTTTTCCCATCCAGCATCAGCAACAAGATCATGCGCTCGTATCGCTACGCCATGATGGTCACGCAGCCTGAGTGGAAGGATCCTGCAAGTCATGACGCTGTCGCGTCTCGCGAGGCCGCCGATGTGACCTACGAGGGTCTTGTCACAGGGTTCGAGGCGGCGGCAACGTCCGAGGGCGTCGCGCTTCCGGTCATCAAGCCGCGCCTGATGCCGACACCCGCGCTACGGATTTCGAGAGATGCAGAGTTTCGCAAGCAGTTCAAGAGAGCTCGCCGGCCGCTCGTTGTCATCGGGTGACAGTGCGAGGCGCGCGTATCTAACATAAGAAAGGATTTCCTAGAAAATTTCTTTTCGAGCAGGGAAACGCATTCTTTTAGAGAATTGGGATTATAGTAGAAAAGTCTTGAGGGAAACCAGTACAGGAGGGATGCAAATCATGTGGAAAATTTGTACCGTCGTTTCCAGGTCCTGCTACTGCTTCGGACCGCAAAGCCGGTGGGGCGGAAGCAGCGAGCCGTTGCTGCCGACGTAGCGGTGTCCGCGCCGTCTGGCATGGAGAGCGACTGAAGCTCCTCGCCGGGGACGGCCCAGCAAGCGACACCCATCTTGGAGGTTGAGGGGCAGTGAAGATCAACGGCTGAGATCACGAAGGTACGAAGATCTCGTTGATCGCTCGACCACGCGAACGATTGTCGCCGGTCTTCTGGATCTTGGAAAGAGGAAGGCGAGCGCACGATGCAGCCTCGACTGGCGCATCCAAGGTGACGACAGTGACTACATCTTCCTGACGGCAGGCTCAAGCTGCATCGCGCTTCAGCGTTGTGAAAACGGCTGTCAGTGAGCGCGATTTCGACGCAAAACGCTCCCGCACAGGATTCTTCATTTTGCAGTGCGCGTTTTGCGTGCTGGAAAAGCACGAAAGCCCTCGATCCGTCTGGCGCCACTTGGGCTTGGACTTCATTATGAGAAAAGTGTGAAAATGCATGAACGCAAGCAGTGGAATTTTGAGGAGCGAGAACCTGAAAACCAAGGATAATTATGTTTTAATTGAGCGAAGGTTGACCTGAATCAGCAATCCTTGAGAGCGCCCGGCGCCTCTTTGAAGAAGTATCTCGCACACCCCCGTGTGGTGCAAGAGGAGGCAGGTAACGTGGACAAGCGGGAAAGCGCCGTGGGAGCGTTATCTCCGCAACGGTTTGAGCCGCCGCGACTTCCTGAAAGCGGGTGCGCGTCGCGCTGACATCCTGATGCTTGATACGAGCATGGTCCGAAGGAAACGATCGAGGCGGCAGAGCTCGAAGCCCCTCGCCGGTCGTGACCTGGATGCACGGCCGTCGAGTGCACGGGCTGCGACGAGTCGTCTCATTCGTCTCGGCGGCGCCGACGGCGTCCGACCCCGTGCTGAATATGATTGCGCTCGAATACAGCCACGTCCTCGAGCGCGGCTTCGGGCGAGCCGTTCGAGGCGCATCTCGAGTCAGACGATTTGAGAAAGCTACAAGGGACAGTACATCCTCGCCGTCGAGGGGTGCGATTAAGACGAAGCGACGACGGCGTCTGCCGTATGTCGGCGGTCATCCGTCTCGTCAATACGTTCCAGCTGCGCGCTGGGCGATGCGGCGGCGATCATCGCCTCACGGCACGTGCGCGACGCTCGGCATCCGGTGGCAGTTGCGCTGAATCCGGACAGGCTCGGCGTAAGCGCAGCCACTATGCGGGCAACAAGCCGGTCATCAATGTCCCGGGCCGGTCCTCCGATCGAGGTCGCGACGATGCAGTCGTCACGCATCGCTCTCTTTGGCTCGGTTTCCCGACCTCGATGGGAGAGAGCCGTCCACGCGAAGTTCTACGGCAACCGCATTCACGATACATGCCACCGCCGTCCCTCTCTGATGCGCATGCTGCCCGCCGAGCGCTTTGACGGCGCGGGCCTCGAAGGCGGGCTGGCGTCTCTACAAGCTCGGCTGCAGAGGTCCCGAGACGTGCGCTTCGTGCGGCAAGGTGCGCCGGTTCCGCAGGCATGAGCCACCCGATCTCAGTCGGCGCGCCGTGCATCGGCTGCACGAACGCGAATCTCTGGGGACGATAGCGTTCTCCGACCGTCCGCCGAAGCACGCCTCAGCATCGACAAAGATCGGCGTCGGACCTCCGCGGTGGTCGGCACGGCGGCGGGCGTCGCCGCATCACCGGCGTCAGTCTCGCGCAGTGCGCAAAGGCGGACATGCGGGCGAATCGAGACGAAGAGGAGAAGGCGAAGAGAGAGCAGGTGCATCAAATGAAACACGTAACGGTCGATCCGGTAACGAGAATCGAAGGGGCATCCAGCGCGTCGAGGTGCAGGTAGGACGAGGCGCACGGGCAAGGTCACGGATGCTCTTTCGAGCGGCAGCCGCGTGGCGCGGTCTCGAACTGTCATGAACGGGCGCGATCCGCGCGACGCGTGGGCGTACATCCAGCGCATCTGCGGCGTCTGGCACGACGGCGCACGCGCTGTGTTCCGTGCGCTGCCGTCGAGGATGCTGCGCTTCGCATCCGCATCCCGACGTGAACGCAAACCATAGTCCGCAATATCATGGCGGGCTGCCTGACGGTGCAGGATCATCTCAGTGCATTTTCTATCATTCGCACGCGCTCGACTGGGTCAGCCCCGTCGAGGTCTCTGGCGGCAGTGATCCGCAGTCGGCAGGGCGAACCCGCAGCGTGAGATCCTCAAAGCTGCGCCTGCCACGTCGCGAGCTGCGGCTCACCACGGAAGCGTATCCGAAGGATCTCCTGAATGCGACGCCTGGAATACCTGCGGCATCAAGCAGAAGATCGAGCAGAACGTCGTCAAGAGCGGGCCAGCTCGCATCAGCGGCGAACTGGTGGGATCACGACTACAAAGATCCTGGCGTCTGAGGTGCATCCCATCTGCGGTCGTCCACTATCTTGGCGCTCGACAAAGCACAGAGAGCTCGCTGACGCCGCACGTCAGTCTCGGCGGCAAGAACCCGGCACGCACTATGGCGTCGCAAAGTCGGCGCTATGCCGTGCGCGATCTCCCTCGACGACGGCACGCGCCGATCACCACGGCGTCGCCCGCCATCGTCGACCGCGCCGCAGAACCTCACGCGCACGCTTCGTCAACGAATACCATTCGGCCCGACGTCGTCCGCCATCGGCCTCGCTCACGTCAAGGCGGGCAAGGTGGATTTCGGCGGCGGCCTCGCCACATTGCGTCATGGCGTTCGGCCAGTCTGCCAGAGCTGAGCCACTGCACGCGAAACGGCGACTTCATGCGCCAGCTATTGGATCCGCCTGAACGGCGTCGTCGAGAACTTGGCGGCAGGCTTCTGCGGCGGCGCGACCTTCACGGAGGTCAAGGCGGAGGATCTGTCCGATCCCGGTCGCTCACCGAGGGCGCCGATCACTGTCGAAACGAGTACGAGGGCGCGGCGAGCCGATCTCATCCGTGGGCAGGATGCACGGCTGAAGTCAGCACACGGCGCGGAAGGTCGGCACGCAGACGAACTGGCAGTGAGCTCAACGAGAAAGCGCAAGTACCGTGGCTCAAGACGCTCGAAATGAGTGCGGCGAGCTCGCCGAGGTCGCCCTCCGGCGCGCCATCATCATTCTACGTTGCAGGCGAAGAAGGGCCTCCCGCCTCATCCTGACGTGGGCGGAGCAGCTCATGCTCAACCAGATGGACGCGGTGTCGAAGGCGATCGGTCCTGCGCCGAGGTCCGCCGCCGACGATGGTCGGCCGCATCGGCGGCGCGTGCGCTCGACGCGCAGCTCAACGCCGAGATCGAGAAGTACCACCGGACAAGCTCATCGCGAATATCGAGCGGCGGCGACCTCGCCGTCGCAACATCCGACAAGCCGCGGCATCCGTGACGGGCCGACGAAGCGAAGGGCGTCGGTCTCACGACGGCGCGCGGCGCGCTCTCGCACCGGGTCGCCGTCAACAAGAAACGGCAAGACTCGCGAACTACTCGTGCGTCGTGCCGACGACGTGGAACGCCTGCCCGCGCGACGATGCGGCAGGTCACGGCGCCGCGGAGATGGCGATGATGGACACGCGCGTCGCAAGCCGTGCCCGGCAGTCTTGGAGATCGCGCGCCATCCGCCTCGTTCGATCCGGTGCATGGCCTTGCTCCACGCACGTCTACATAACGCGAACGGCGACACGCTCAAGACCGCGACGACCGATCCCTTGCGCAGGTGACCGCAGGGTGGAAGAATAGAACGATCACGCATCGTGAGAGGAGAGACCAAGCCGCGAGCGGGGCGTTCATCGCACGTTTCGCGGCAGCAGGGATCACGTGATATGAGAGAAGTCAAACGCAGGATTTACGCCGTTTGCCGTAGTCCTCGTCTCAGGACCTTCACTCGATCATGGTCGTTCGCATCCCCGGTCCTTCTTCGGCGGACGGGATTGATGATCACCGAGCCTTGGCTCATTTACTTCCTGTCGGTCGATCGTTCAGCGGCATGACGACGGACAACATCCGAAAAGCATCCATTTCACCGCGGCGTTCACCTTCATGGCGGCCTTCCTCCCGAGGATTTACGAGCCGCTATGTGAACCGCGTGGCGATCGTCTCTTCCCGCGCTTCTGGGAGGGGCTTTTCTGGCGGGCGATCGGCCACGTCATCCTGCATTACATCTCTGTGCGCTGGCGAGCACAAGTCGTACCTCCGGAACCCGATCGCAGCGCAGCATGTCGTGGCCATCGCTGCTCCAGGCGTGCTCGTCGCCATCAGAGGTCTTGACGGGCTTTTGCGATGTACGGTGGCGCGAACGAGCCGGAAAGCGTCCTTCTGTGCTCTTCGCTGGCTGTCATTGCCGCTCTGGGCACGAGTTTCACGGTGCGCTCGCACCACCACGTCGCCTCGAGCCCATCATCCTCTTCGCCATCGGCCATCTCTCAGCATGGTCATCCGTCCGCGGGAGTTCGCTGCAGGGCGAGCCGGAAGCGCCGAGCAGGCCCTCCGCAGGCGCTATCCTCGACGCACGAGCCGCTCGGACGCTTTACCAGCCTCAGCCACCCTGAGGTGAAGAGCACAAGGGCAGGGCGGAGCTGAGGAAGGAAGAGGTCGTATGTGTGAATGCGCTGCGGCGGCGTTTCGAACGGCAGCCACGCGCCTGCAGTTCAACGCCGTCAAAGGTTATACGGAGGAGTCGGCGAAGCGCGGAAAGTGCGCGCTTTTGGGTCTCTGCGGGCGTGCTCACGTCTGCTATCCACGCGCACGACGGCGAGACGACGGTCGACTCACGATCCGGGCGAAGACAAACCTCACGGAGATTCTTTTGCTATTTTGAGAGCGAGGCCTCGGCTGCAGCTCGAGTCGGGCGGTGCGCTGCCGCATCGTTTCAACAGGAAGATGGCGCTTTTCGGCAAGCCGCCTTGAGCGCTTTCGCATAGGAGGAAGTTCGGTGCATGAAATGGCGATCGCCGAGGGCATTTTGGACATCGCGCTCAAGACGATGGAGGAGAACGAGGCGAAGCGCGTCGCGCGTGAAGCTCGCCTGTGTGAAATGGCGGGCGTGGAATGCGAGTCGCCGTTTTGCTTCGAGGCTCTGACAAAAGGCATGGCGGCAGACGGTGCGCTCTCGATATCGAGCGCTGCTGCTCGTCGGGCGCTGCGGATCTCGCGGCAAGGAGCAGGCGTACGAGCGATACAGCTTGTGCCCTTCGTGCAGGAACGGCGCACTTGAAATCATCTCGGACGCGAACTCATGGAATCTTTGGAGGTGGACTAAGGAAAATGGAAGTCAAGGTCGGAAGAACGTTCTGGGATGAATGACGAAGTGGCGGCTGAGAATGCCGCAGACTTTGCGCGCGGCGTATTCGTGCTCAATCTCATGGGATCGCGGCGGCAAGACGACGCCCCGGAGCGCACGCTGAAGCTTGAGTATGATGATGCGTCTCGCCGTCATCGAGGGCGATCTCTTCGCATCGAAGGACGCTGAGCGCATTGACCGCCATCGGCGTGCCCGTCGTGCAGATCAACACGAGCGGCGGCTGTCATCTCGACGCGCCGATGGTCAAGAGTGCGCTCGTCCATCGACCTCGACTCGCTCAGACATGCCCATCATCGAGAATGTCGGCAACCCCGTCTGCCCGCGGAATTGAGCTGGGGCAGGACAAGCAGGCGGTCGCTGTCGATCACGGGAGGGGACGATGTTACCGAAGTACCTCGCTGATGTCTGGCGAGGCCGACGCGCGCCCTCAACAAAGCCGACCCTCCTGCCCACACGGACTTGATCTGGAGAGTGCGACGACGACATCCGGACGTCATCCGGCAACGAGGTCATGGCGATCGGTGCGCCGCACGGCGAGCTTTGAATCTGGCTCTCGTGGCTTCGAAGAATGTGCGTGAGAAGGAGTGCAGCTCTGATGAGTGAAGGTTCTTGGGCGTATCGCCCGAAGAGACGGAGCGTCGAGAAAAGAGCTTGAGGCGACGCCCGCCGTGACGGTTCGGCATCGGCAACGTCATCCGCAGGACGAGGGCCTGGCGTGCGCGCCGCCGAACTCCTGGCGCTGAGAAGCACGACTCCCCGCCCACCGCGCAGACTCACGACGGCGGTACGCCCGGAGCGGAGCTCGCGGCGTCAACACGGCACGGAGCACCTTCTGTGCTCGATTCCGTCAACGGCGTGCAAGGAGGCGGCACCGCTCTTCACTTTGAGAATGAGGGAATCCGGCGCACCTGTCCACATAACCGTCGGGTGCACGAGGTACCGCATCCGTGACGTGCTGCAGACGCTTTCCAGACGGGCGCACGACTCCCTGACGTCGCCGTGCTCGGCGCGACAGCCTCACGCCGTCGGCGCGTGTCGCGCTCAGCCCGCAGATGGAGGCGCTCGCACCGAGATCGGAGCGTCGAGCCATCGACGCTGCCGCGCTGGGGCGTCGAGGGTGCGGGCGGCTGACGCCTGCGCAGGTCGCCTTCACGCGCGTCGCCGAGAGCGACGTAATATGCGAAGGCGGGCGCTTCGTGCGGCTCTTCGTCGCGCAGAGGACGAGGCCGACGCAGCTCGATGCGCTCGATGAAGCAGGCGGGCGAGGCGATGCACGGCGCGGCGTGACTTCGCCTGCGCCGGAGCTTCCTGACGGCCGGGAGGCGAAGGCCGATGTGTCTTGCTGTACCGGCGCGGAAGGTGCTTTGATACGGTGGCAGCGGTGCGTCGCGCGTCTCCTGGCAAACGGCGTGGAGCGGCGAGGCGAGCCCGCGCTGCTGCCTGAGGCGAAAGCCCGGCGACCACGCGCTCGCACATGCGGGCTTTTGGCCATGCAGATCGCTGAGGAAAAGACGCCGAAGAAAACGTACGCGCTGCTCAAGCCGGAGATGAAGGGCGCCGCGCACGGTGATGTAGGAAGCGGGAAATGCCTGCAGAAACTCACGCCGCAAGAAGAAGTGCTGGCGGCAAGCGCCTGCTGACATCGAGCGCCCTGGCCGCGGCACCCTGCTATATGGAGTGTCTGCGGCACGCACACGGTCGCCAGCACCTCCGCGCGGGACTCGCAGATTCTGCCCGAGAATATCGAGGCCGGTCTCCGGCCCCTGGCTGTCGTGTGCGTCACGAGCGACGCCTACGATGGACAAAGGGCGGATCGCCTGCGCGAAGATGGAGGCGGTCACCGTCGCGACGTTCGGCGACATAGCTCACAGTGCCGTGCAGCCGCGAGCCTTTGCTAGATGGGTGCGTGCGGCGGGCGCATGTTTACGCGTCGTCTACTCGCCACTCGACGCGCTTGCCGCCGCGCGAAGAATCCCGAGCGACGGTCGTCTTCCTCGGCGTCGGCTTTCGAGACGACAGCGCCGACTGAGGCGGCGCGGTGCCTCGGCAAAGTGAGAGGGACGGGAACATCGAACTCTAGCGCTTGTCGGCGCAGAACCGTGCCGCCCGCCGTGAAGCCCTCTCGGCTGACCCTGACGTGCATGTCGACGGCTTCCTGCCGCCCGGGCACGTGCGTGCGCCGTCACGGGCACGCGCCCTTACGCCTTCTCGCCGATGAGGCGCGACCGCGTTCCGTCGCCGGGCTTCACGTCGGCGCTCCTGCGCGCGCCGTCTGGCGGCTCGTGCGGCAGACGGCGGCGAATGAAGCTCGCATCGAGAACGAGTACGGCCCGTCGTGCGCGGAAAGAGCGCCCGCCGCGCTCGCCGTCCCCGCGCGCGTCTACGAGGAGACGGCGGACGAGCGGCGCGCGGCCTCGGCAGTCATCACCGAGCGCCTCGCTGCGCGCAGCAGAGCCCGCCGCGTTCGACGCCGAGCGCCGCCTGCCCGTCGGGGCCGAGCGGAGGCAGAAGACGCTGCTGCGGCGAGGTTCTGCGCGGCGCGGTGCGCCCGACGGACTCGCACGCTCTTCGCGAAGGCGTGCGTGCCGACGCACGCCGGTGGGCCGTGCATGGTGTCGGTCGAGGCGTGCGCGCGCGCGGCGGGCACGGCTGAGGGAGGTTTCACTTTGGAAAATGAGAAGATCACGCGTTTCGCGGCATCGGCGCGGGCGGCAGCCTCGAGCCGTGCGCTGATGGAGCGCGTCCTGCTCGCCTGCTCTTCGGCAATGAGTTCCTGCAGAAGATGCATCGACGGCGACGCGCTCGACCTGGCGCAGCAAGACCGCCTTTCACGACGGATTTCCTTTCGTCGTCGCGCCGCGCTTTTCCCGGCGGCGCGACACTTCGGCAAGCTTCGCCGTCTGCGGCACGGTCACCGGATCTCGCGATGACGGGCGCCGTGCCGCGCCACATCTCGCGCGCCTTGATTCTGAAGAAGGCCTTCCATCGAGGAGCCTCAGGCGCATTTTGCACTACGATGGCGAGAAGCTGCGGTAGCGACGGTCGCCATCGTCATCGCGACACCGAAGGTCGTCGGCAAGGCGCGCAGACGCGCATCATCACCACTGTGCGCGGGAATCGAGCGAGATCGAACGCGCCGATGGAGCCGCAGAAACGTCAAGGCTGGCGATATGGACGTCGTCTCTCGGGCACGTCTCCGGCGACTCGGCGTGCAGCGAACGCCGTCATGGCAGGAGCGCCACGGCATCGAGATCCCCGCAACGGCTTCATAGCGACTGGTGCGCCGTTGGGCGACCTCGTTGCGTTGCGTGCGACGCGCGCCGCGCCTCGATCGCCTGCATGAGAGATCCGATGAGAGGCGTACGCGGCGGCGGCATTGAACGAGATCGCGCGCGGCACAGGTCGGCGTCATCCTCGACGAGGAGTCGCTCTCGTGCGCGAAGAGGCCGGAGGGTATCGCCGCATACGCTTGGCTCGATCCGCTGAATTGGCGAACGCGCGAGCAGATCGCCCTTCTGCGCGCCCGGAAGAAACGGGGCGCTTCGCCGCCATGCGCGAGCATCCTTACGGCAGGAATGCCTGCATGCATCGGCCGCACGGACGGCGGAGGAGCGCCGGGCATTGTCGCACCCAGGACGGCGCCTCGGCGGCCTGCGTATCGTCGACATGCCGCTTGGCATCTCGTGCCGCCGCGCATCTGCTAGGGCAGCGGCGGTCTCAGACCCGCGCGTCCGCTGTGCGGCGGAGCCGCGCGATGCGGTCGAGGATTTTACGAGCGGCGCAGCCATGAGGCGTGAAGACTCATGCTGGAAGAGCTGCCGTGACGCGCCGCCTCCATGCGCCCTTGCCGACGACGAACTTGCAGCGTGATGGTGGGCGGTGAAGGTGTTGAGCGGTTCCCGCGAGTGCCACCGTCCAACAATGGCGGCCGAAAAGCACGGAAGACGAGGCGACGACGACGCCTGGAAACTGCGCGGCGATGGCGAGGCTGAAGAGGTTCTGCGTGCCGAGCAGGAGGCCGACGAGACTCGACAGGACGCCCCGCCAGAATGTAGCGCTTGAAGCCGAAGACGGCGCAGATCGCGACGGCCAGCGGGCGTAGAGCTGAAATTCCAGCCCGCGCCGTGCTCGGCAGCTTGATGCTCGTGACGGTGATCAGGGCGGCGAGCAAGGCGGACTCGCCGGCCGTCGGAGTGTGGAAACGCAGTCATGGGAAACGCCTTTACGGGAATCACGGCGAGTCGACCGCTTCGGATCGCACCTTGTAGATTCCTTTTATTGTTTCAGCGTACACTCGTTTTATGCAGTATTGTCAACTGAGAAATAAACAGTTGATAATAAAATAAACAAGGTCTATCTCTATAGAAAGGTTTCTGATGAAGAGTGTTTTCGCATGGCGCTACAGTCTGAAGATGGGTGAAAAGAGCGCGGGAAAGCGCAGCACGTGTCGCGCGCGGAGAAAATCTTGCAGGAGGAGGAACTGCCGGAAACATTTACGGCGCTTTTTTCGCGCGCCCTGCACCACGCCAAGGGCAGGGCGGATTTCGTGAACTTGGCAGTGGAGTCGATCGCGCCCGAGGCGGTGGGCATCTGCCCGCGCTGTCTCGACGGTCGAGGCTGAGACGCCCGCCGAGGGGCGGCGCGTGATTATCGACGCCTTGAAAAACTTGGCTTGAAAACGCGAAGCCATCCCTCGCGAAGTTTTCGAGACGTATGGGATGCGCGGCGCAACGCTGCTCGATGTGACACGCTCGAACGCTTGAGCCGGACGACGAACGCGGCCTGCGTGCGACGTACATGGACGCCGAACGTACCGCAAAAGGGGCGTCCGATTGCAAAAACCACTTCGCCGCAGTTGTCGTCCTCGCGACGAAGGTCGTCCGCGCGTGCCGCACATCGTCGTGGAGATCTGCGTGTCCGACGATCCCGACTATGTGACGGGCATGTGCAGGCAGTCTCGGCTATCGCCGCATCACGAAGCCTGGCGAGGCAGGTCTCGCCCGACGGCGGACGCATCTTCCTCTATCGCGGCCCGCGCGACGGCGTCGCCGAGACGATCTCGCCATCTGGAAAAGCAATGCGTGCTCGTGAGCGGCGTGCCGGACAGCCCGGCGGGAGGCGCGCATCGTGAGAATATGGCAGAAGGCTCGCTCGCGCAGCTGGCGGCGAAAAAGGCGCGCCATTTGTGCCGCGAGGATGCACGCCAGATCGACTTCGGCGCAGGCCGCACACGTCACGGTCGGCGGTGCGAAAAAGCTGCCCCGGCATCGAACAACTACCTTGACTCACGATCATCCGCGCCTCGCGGGCGGCGCAGGAGGCCGTCGAGCGCCACGGCTGCGGTTCCGGCGGCTCGCGGCTGACGACGGGCACGCTTCGCACACGAAGCTGGAAGAGGAGCTGGCGGCGTTCAAGGACGGAGTCGGCGCTCCCTCTTCGATACGGGCTATGGCGAATGTCGGCATCCTTTCCGCGCTTGGTCAGAAAGGCACAGTGCTTTTCAGCGATGAGCTCAACCATGCGAGCATCATCGACGGTTGTCGCTTCGGCCGCGCTAAGACCGTCGTCTATCGCCACAGCGATACGAAGGATCGAGGAAGCTCGCCCATGCCGATTGTCCGGGCGTCATCGTTCCGATGTGGTGTTCAGCATGGACGGCGACATCGCTGATCTGCCGCGCATCTTGAGCTTGCGCGAGTACCATGTTTGAGTATGGTGGACGAAGCGCACTGACCGGCGTGATCGGCAAGACGGGCGCGGTATATGCGACAGTCACCATGAGAAGCCTGATGTCCTGATGGGGCACGCTGTCGGGCTGCTTTGGCGAGCGAGGGCGGCTACGTCTGCGGCAGTCGACTTTGATCGACTATTTGAAGAATACAGCTGCAGTTTTATCTTCTCGACGAGCCAATCGCCCGCCAATCTCGCTGCCGCGTCCGCAGCGCTGCAGCTGCAGGAAGAGCCAGAGCGCGTCGCTCGCCTGCAGGAAAATGTCCGTGTTCTGCGCGGCGCTTGCCGAGAATGATGAAGCCCGGAGCGAGACGGCGATTGTGCCCCTCATCATCGGCGAAGAGTCTCTGGCGATAGCGAAGGATCGGAGCGCAGGCATCTCGTATCCGCCATCCGCTACCCGACGGTGGCGAAGGGTGGTTTTGCCTGCGCGTCGCCTCGGGCTGCGGACGCACCGGAGGAGGAGCTGGCGCGCGGCGCACATCGCCGCATGAGCGAGAGTTTTCACGGAACGGCGACTCCCGTCAGTAACTTCCGCTGATGTAAGTCTGTGGATTTACTCTAAGAAAGCTGATAGGAGTACGGGCAAGAAGCATTGAATTTACGATGTCACTTATTTACCTGCTGTAATTTCCTGGTAACTTTGCGAGCCGAGGGCAGTGATATACTCATCTCGGTTGCGCAGCCTTGTTTGCAGGCTGACGAAAACTTTCATATCGACTGCGGCTCGCCGAGGCAGATTCCGCCACTGAGAGGTCCGAGTGGTCAGTGAGCACGCCTCGAGCGTGTATGGGAAATCCTGTATCGAGAGTCTGAATCTCTACCTGCCAGGTGATGAAGGCAGGCTGTCCTGCCTCGGGGATGACGCCTTTTGTGTTTTCTGGAGCGGTATATGAGAATTACACGCACAAACGTCCATTGTGTGGAAATTGTAGCCGTCCTGAATGAAAGTTTGCCATCGGTCTGCGCCCTTCGGGCTTGACTTCTTGACTTTCATCGAAATTCACTTGCCTTGCGAAAGATTCCCCATATAATAAAAAGGCGTATACATCGTGCGGCGGCTGGATGTGCACGGGCGCTTTGGCGCCGAAGGGGAGAAGGAAAGAATGGACATCAAGGACATGCGCGCCTTTTATGCGATCGTGAGGAAGGGCACATCAGCCACTGCCGCAGGGCGGCTCGTCGTGGCGCAGCCCGCGCTGTCGAGGCAGATGAAGCGGCTGGAGAGTGCGCTCGGCGTGAAGCTCTTCGAGCGCGGGCAGCCGCCGCATCCGGCTGACGGAGGCGGGGCGCGCTCAAGGAGCGCGTCGAGCAGATCCTGAGCCCTCGTCGACGGCACGGTGCGCGAGATCCGGACGGGCGAAGGCACGGCGGGCGAGTGCGCATCGGTCACGATCACAAAGCTCGGGCGCGAATCTCGTGCCGGGCTTCTGGCGGCGTTCCACGAGACGCATCCGCGCGTGACCTTCCAGATCTTCGAGGCCGAGGGCGCACGCGTCCTCGACATGCTCGACAACCGGCTCATCGAGATCGCCGTCACGCGTACGGAGGTCGAGCGCGAGAGCTACGAGTCCATCGTGCTCGCAAACGAACCGCTCGCGGCGATGATGAACCGCACGGCGCCCTGCGGTGCGGCCGAAGATTTCGTGCGGCTCGCAGAGCTTGCCGAGCAGTCGATCATCATCCCGCTTCGCTGGCAGGGCATCTTTTCTTACTGCCTGCCGCAGGCAGGGTTTCGAGCCGCGCATCCCGTGCCTGAGCGACAGCATCGTACAGGATGTCCTGGCGGCGAAGGCGGGACTCGGCGCGGCGATCCTGCCGCAGTCGGCGAAGAGCCTTCTGACGGATGAAGCGATGGTCTGCAAGCGGATCGTCGAGCCGGAGATCTTGACGCACACGGTGATCGCGTGGAAAGCGCGATCGACCGACTTTCAGCGGCGGCTGCAAGCTTTTTGTCGCTCCTTCGCGAGCGACTTCTATAGGAGGCAGTAGGGTTTTTCGCGCTTCCTGCAAGCCGCCGGAAGTGATGAGAGGGAGCGTTCGAACGCAAAGACGCGCGGAACGCAGTGAAGAACAGGAGGATACAGCATGGCGAGAGCAGCAAAGGCCGTAAAGGCAGCGAAGAGTGCAGCGACGGAGACGGTGAGCGCAGCGGAGACGGCAGAAGCGGCGAAGAAGATCATGATCGTCGAGGACGAGAGGCGCATCGCGCGCTTTCTGCAGATGGAGCTGGAGCACGAGGGCTTCGAGACGGAGTCCGAGGAGAACGGACGCCGCGCCTACGAGCGCATCGTGCAGGAGCAGTACGATCTCGTTCTCCTCGACATCATGCTGCCCGATATGGATGGCCTTGAGGTCTGCCGCCGCGTGCGCGAGATCAGCGACGTGCCGATCATCATGCTGACGGCGAAGGACGATGTCGAGGACAAGGTCAACGGACTCGACATCGGCGCGGACGACTACATCACGAAGCCCTTCGCCATCCAGGAACTGTTGGCCCGCGTGCGCGCGGCGATCCGCGTGCACAAGGCGAACGAGGCGCGTAACCGCGACGAACGCGTGCTCGCCGTCAGGATCTCGTGCTCTATCCGGGCGCTACGAGGTGCGCGTCAAGGGCGATCTTGTCGAACTGACGAAGAAGGAGTATTCGCTTCCGAATACATGCTGCGCAACAAGCCCAATGTTCTCACGCGCGACCAGATCTCTGCAGGAAGTCTGGGGCTATGACTACGTAGGCGACACGAACGTGGTTGACGTCTACATCCGCTATCTGCGTGCGAAAGATTGATGAGCGTTTCGACGACAAGTACATCTACACGGTGCGGGAGCGTCGGCTATGCGATCAAGGGCTAGGCGGCTCTGGCGTGCACTTTCCCGCCTGCGCTCCTCGCGCCACATGCGCATATCGACGTGGCTGACGCTCGTCTATGCGGCTGTGTTTCGTCTTCGTGCTCGTGTTCACGAGCATCGTTTCCGCCATCGGCATCTATTATTCCCTCTACCACCGGGCGGAGATCGAGCTTGTGCGATCAGCAGGAGCATGTGCTCTCCGCGATCGAGCACGGTACGGAAGATTTTTCACGAGACGGCGCCCGACATGCGCCATCGCTATCCGCTCGCCTTCGCCGTCTACGAGGACGATCTCTTGATGCCGGGCGTCGTGCTGCGCGTGACGGAGGGCGCGGACGAGCCCCGTCGTCTACGAGTCGGATACGCACTACCCGTCCATCCGTCTCGTCGAGGCGCACATCGACCAGCATCCGCCGCTTTGGGCGAATTCGGCGATGTATCGTTTCGACCATCGGCAACACGCACATCTATTACCACAAGATCATCATCAATCAGAGCGGGCACACCCTATGTGCTGCACTTCTTCCGCACGATCACGCGGAGAGCCACTTCCTCACGACCTTGCAGAAGGTGCTGACCATCACGAATCTCGCGGGCATCGTTCTGGCGCTCGCCGCCGGCTACTTCATCAGCTGCCGCATCCTGCGGCCGATCCGCACGATGACGCAGGCGGCGCGTCTCCCTTGAGGTCACTGACCTCGGGCCGGCGTATCGCCGTGCCGCCCTGTCAAGGACGAGCTTGCCGAGCTTGCTGAGACGTTCAACCACATGCTTGACCGCATACAGGCGGGATTCGAGCAGCAGCGGCGCTTCGTATCCGACGCCTCGCACGAGCTGCGGACGCCCGTGACGGTCATCCGCGGCTATTCGGACATGCTGAGCCGCTGGGGCGCAAGCGATCCCGAGACGCTCGAAGAGGGACTGAGCGCCATGGCTTCCGGGAAGCCGAGGACATGCAGGGGCTGATCGAGAGCTCCTGTTCCTCGCACGCGCTGACCAGAAGCGGCTCGCCATGCACAGGAGCGAGCTGGAACTCGCGCCTCTGGTCGAGGATGTCGAAGAAGATGACGCTCATCGCGACGCGGCACGAGGTCGAGCTTCTTGCAATGAGCCGGGCGCGATCTACGCCGATCCGCTGCTCATCGAGCGCATGATGCGCATCATCCTCGAAAACAGCATGAAGTATACGCCCAGGGGCGGACGCATCACGATCGAGCTGCGCCGTGCGCGGGCGAGATGGTTCTGACGCTTGCCGACAACGGCATCGGCATTGCGAAAGGAGCATCAGGACAAGGTGTTCGAGCGCTTCTATCGCGTCGATTCTGCGCGGACGCGCGGCAAGGATGCGCCGGGCGGCACGGGACTCGGACTTTCGATCGCGCGCTGGATCGCCGAGCAGCATGCGATCGGCATCGAGCTGGAGAGCGATCTCGGCAAGGGCACGAAGTTCATCCTCCATGTGCCGTGCGTGGAGTGAGCGCAGGAGCTGCCTCAAGGGCGGAAAATCGCGGAAGCGTGAAGGAGGCTGGAATCTTGCAGGCAAAGGGGAAAGCTCCTCGTCTTGGAGGCGGGCGACGGCTCGGGCAAGGCGACGCAGACGAAGATGCTCAGGGAAAGGCTCTGTCGCCGAAAGCCGCTGCGTGCGGCAGGTCGAGTTTCCCGACTACGCTTCGCCGTCGTCGGCGCTCGTGCGCATGTACCGGCGGCGATTTCGGCGAACGTGCGTCCGAAGTCAATGCCTACGCCGCATCTGCCTTCTTTGCCGTCGACCGCTACGCGTCGTTTCAGACGAAATGGCGTGCGGATCTTGAGGCGGGCGCGATCGTCCTCGCCGACCGCTACACGACGGCGAACATGGTGCATCAGGCCGTGAAGATCGAGGATGCAGCCGAGCGCGAGGCTTTCCTCGCGTGGCTTGAGGATTTCGAGTACGGAAAAGCTCGAGCTGCCGCGCCCCGATCTCGTCCTCTTTCTCGACATGGATCCTGCCCGTGAGCCGCCGCCTTATCGCGGCGCGTGCGGCGGCAAGCGGCGCGGCACGGGACATTCACGAGCGCGACGAGGATTACCCTCGTGCGCCGCCATCGGGCGTCGGTCAATCTTGCCGCGCGCTGCGGCTGGCAGCGCATCCGCTGCAGCGAGGCGGGCGAGCGCTTTCGCGCGAGGCGGTGCATGGTGACAAAATTTACGAAGCGGTGCGGCGCATCCTGTGAGGAATGCACGCATAAGCGTACAATCGTGCGCCGCCTGCAAAACCGCCCCGTGGAAGGCGGAATATGATTTTCAGTGAACGAGGGCTGTGCATGAGTCGAAGCGGGCTTATGCAGCAGCCCCTTTGTGGAAGGGAAAGATATGCTGAAAGAAGTTCTTGTTGTGGAAGGAAAGATGGACGTCGTCGCCGTCCGAAAGGCGATCGACGCCGACTGCATCGTGACGGGCGGCTTCGCTGGGCAGGCGTGCGCTCGCCGACATCGAGGCGGCGTACAAGAGGCGCGGCATCATCATCCTCACCGATCCGGATTCTGCGGGCGAGCGTATAAGGCGCTTTCGCGAAGAGATTCCCCGAGGCGGGTCATGCCTTCATCCCGAAGGAGGAGGCGACAGCGAACGACGACATCGGCGTCGAGCAGGCCTCGCCCTGATTCGATCCGCCGCGCACTCGCCAAGGTGCGCACGTGCACGATCGCGCCGCGCGAAGTCTTTCACGAGCCGAGATCTCATCTCGCGGGGCTTTCGGGCGGCGAGGATGCGAGCTGGCGGCGCGCGCGGCTTGGCGAGCGGCTCGGCGTCGGCTGGGCGAACGCGCGTACATTCTGCAAGCGCCTCAACAGCTACGGCGTGACGCGCGAGGAGTTCGAGGCGGCGCTGGCGTCATTGGAGGACGGCAATGAAACGGCTGCCGACGGAATGCGGAAGACGGCGCTGAAACGGCTGCCGTGCGAAAATGACGAGGCGAAAGCAGCCGCGAAAGGAGGCGCATCATGATCGCTCCCGAGATTGCCAGCCCCGCCGTCACGCGCCACATTCTGAAGGCTTTCGGCCTCGCGCCTCGAAGCGGCTCGGGCAGAACTTCCTCGTCGACGGCTCTGTCGTCAAGCGACATCGTGGCGGCGGCGGAAATTGAAGAAGGCGACCGCGTCTTGGAGATCGGCCCGGCATCGGCACGCTGACGCAGGGGACTTCTCGAAGCCGGCGCACACGTCACCGCCGTCGAACTTGACAAGAAGCTGCCCGCCGTCCTCGCCGAGACGCTCGCCGCCTACGATCATCTGCGCATCGTGCCCGGCGACATCTTGAAGACGGACATCCGCGCCCTCATGGAAAAATCAGCCGTTCAAAGTCGCGGCGAATCTGCCCCTACTACATCACGACGCCGATCCTCCTCGCGCTCCTGAGCAGCATCTGCCCATCACGCACATCGTGACCATGGTGCAGAAGGAAGCGGCAGAGCGCATGATCGCCGCGCCCGGCTCGAAGATCTACGGCGCTCTCCGTCGCCGTGCAGTACCATACGGAGCCGCGCATCGTGCGCGAGGTCGCGCCGCGCTCCTTCATGCCTGCGCCCGAGGTCGCATCCGCCGTCATCGCGTGCAAAAAGCGCGGGAAACCGCCCGTAGAGGTAACCGACGAGCGCATGTTCTTCCGCGTCGCGCGCGCCTCCTTCGACAGAGGCGCAAGACGCTCGCCAACGCGCTCTCGGCACGGGAGCGTCGAAGGACGCCGTGCGCCGTAGCGCTGGACGCGGCCGCGATCGACGAGAAAAAGGCGCGGCGAGACGCTGAGTCTCGCTGAGTTTCGCGCGCCTTGCCGACGCCTTTTCTGCCATGCAAACGGAGGGAGAACGCATGATATTCGACAGCCACATGCACACGGAAGTCTCCGCTGACTCCGCGATGAAGGCCGAAGACGCACTCGAAAGAGCCGCAAAGCTCGGCATCGGCGCGGTATTCACCGAACACGAAGACATGGACTTTCCGGGCGAGAAGGACTTCACCTTTTTCGCCCGAAGACTACTGGAAGAAGTACGAGGCGCTTCGCGGCAAGGGAGAACGGCTTCGGCTCGGCGTCGAACTCGGCATGCAGGAAGGGCCTTGCCGACAAGAACCGCGCCTTCCTCCTTCGAGCGCCCTTCGATCAGGTCATCGGCTCGATCCACACGCTCATGGGCTTCGACCTCTACTATGAGACGCTCTACGAGGGGCGCGAAAAGGACGAGGTCTACCGGCTCTACCTCAAAACGATGGCGCGCTGCGTGCGCTCGCACGGCGAGTTCATCGATATCCTCGCGCACATCGACTACATCGCACGCTGTGCCGCCTACCTTGATACGGAATTGACCTATGCGGTTTACGGCGAAGAAATCGACGAGGTGCTCAAAGCGCTCATCGAGACGGACACCGTGCTTGAGCTGAACACGCGCCGCTTCGACGCGCCGCAGGGCGAAGTCGTCGCTCGTGCCGATCTTCCGTCGCTACCGCGAGATGGGCGGGCGCGAGGTGACGCTCGGCTCGGATGCGCACAATGCGGCCGCGATCGGCTTCGCCTTTCGTGAAGCGCACGAGATGGCAGAACCTCTCGGGCTTCGCGTCGTAACTTTTTGCCCGCAGGAAGGAATATTGCTGAACCTTAGCGAATTTTAAGAGAGAGTTGACCGATGGGGATGGAAGCAGACGCGAATGAAAATTTATTTCAAAAATGCTTGACAGCCGCCGTATGCTGTGATATTCTTTATTTCATCAGCTAACAAATAATAATTATTCGCTAGGGAGTGATTGAAAATGTCGTTAATCAACAAGGAAATCGGAGATTTTTGCTGTACAGGCTTACCAGAATGAGGCCTTCCGCACGGTGACGAAGGCGGATGTGCTCGGCAAGTGGAGCGTATTCTTCTTCTATCCGGCAGACTTTCACGTTCGTTTGCCCGACGGAGCTTGAAGACTTGGAGAACAACTACGCGAAGTTCAAGGAAGCGGGCTGCGAGGTCTATTCCGTCTCGTGCGACACGCACTTCGTGCACAAGGCATGGCATGACCATTCCGAGCGCATCAAGAAGATCACCCACCCGATGCTCGCCGATCCGACGCACGTCCCTGCGCGCGACTTCGATGTGCTCATCGAGGACGCCGGCCTTCGAGCGCGGCACGTTCATCGTGAACCCCGAGGGCAAAGATCGTCGCCTACGAGGTGAACGCGGGCAACGTCGGCCGCAACGCGGACGAGCTTCGCGAAAGCTGCAGGCACTGCAAGTTCGTCGCGGAGCATGGCGATGAGGTTTTGCCCGGCGAAGTGGCAGCCCGGCGGCGAGACGCTGCAAGCCGACGCTCGACCTCGTGGGAGCGCTCTGAGATGGCGGCGGAAAAGAACGAGCTTTATGATGCAGTAGTGATCGGCGGCGACCCTGCGGGGCTGACCGCCGCGCATTTACTTGGCAAGAGCCTGCTGCCGTGTGCTCGTGGTGGAGAAGGAGACCTTTCGGCGGTCAGATCGCCCTGACGGCGGAGGTCGTGAACTATCCGGGCAGCGACCCTACGAGCGGCGCTGACCTCACGGCGAAAGATGCACCGTCAGGCGGAAGGCTTCGGCGCGGAATCCTGCTCGCCGAAGTCAATTCGCCTGGAAAAAGAAGGGCGAGACATGGCATGTGCATACGAGCCGCGGCGACTGTGAAGCGTTCACCGTACTGCTCGCGACGGGCGCCCATCCGCGCCAGACTCGGCTTTTGCGGGCGAGAAGGGAATTTGCGGCACGGCGTCGCCTACCGTGCGACGTGCGACGGCGAGTTCTTCACGGGCAAGGATGTCTTCGTCATCGGCGGCGGCTTTGCGGCGGCGGAGGAGAGCGTCTTCTCACGAAGTATGCGAAGCATGTGACGATCCTCGTGCGCGAGGAGGACTTCACTGTGCGCTCCGTGACGGCGCAGCCCGCGAAAGATAAACGAGAAGATCTCGATCCTCTTCGGACGGAGGTCGAGTCGGTCGAGGGCGACGTGCTGCCGCGCAAGATCACATGGAAGAACCTCGCCACGGGCGAGCGGACGGCATTCACGCCCGAAGGAGGAGATTCCTTCAGGGGTGTTCGTGTTGCGGGATACGAGCCGTCGACGTCTCGTCAAGGGACTGGCGGAGCTGACGAGCATGGCTATATCGTCACCGATCGTCATCAGCAGACGACGGTGGAAGGATCTGTCGCGGCGGGCGACGTCTGCATCAAGCCGCTGCAGCCAGGTCGTGACGGCGACGGGCGACGGCGCTGTCGCCGCGACGGAGATGGAGAAAGTACGCCGAGAAGATCGCGAAGAGGACAGGGCGCAAGGCGAAGAGCAACGTGCGATGCTCTTCGTGCCATAGGGTGAAGGATACGGGCAAGGGCGAGCCGATGCCTTCGGCGAGCGGGTCTTCACGCTGAAATGAAGAAGCAGCTCGCGACGGTCTTCGAGCGCATGGAACGCCCGCTGCGCCTGAAGTCGCGCTGAGCGACGATCCGCGCTCAAGCGAGCTGCTCGACTTCATGACACAGCTCGCGAAGATGACGGGCAAGCTGTCCGTCGAGATCACGGGCGGCACGGGCGTGCTGAACGTGCGCCTTTGCAATGCGGACGGCTCCTGGGCAGGGACTCGCCTTCCACGGCGTCCCCGGCGGGCACGAGTTCACGAGCTTCGTGCTCGGCCTTTACAACGCTTCGAGCGCCGGACAGAAGGTCGCCGACGAGGATCTCGCACGCATCGAGAAAGATCAAGGAAGATCACCATATCACCATCATGGTAAGCCTCTCGTGCACGATGTGCCCCGAGCTTGTCACGAGCGCTCAGCGCATCGCGACGCTCAACCCGCATGTCAAGACGGATGTCTCACGACTTGAGCCTCTTCCCCGAGATCAAGGAACAATACAACATCATGAGCGTGCCGTGCTTCTTCATCGACGACGACTGCGAAATTCTACTTCGGCAAGAAGAACATCTCACAGCTCCTCGACCTGCTCGAACAGGAAGAAGCGAACGCATGAATTGACAAAGTGTTTGAAGATAGAAAAGCCGCAGCCGACGCAAAATTGCGTCGACTGCGGCTTTTTGCCCATTTTCAGAACCTGTACTTTCTGTTCTGCGGCTTGAGTTCGCCGTAGCGCAGGCGGTCGAGATCCCAGATCGATCCCATGACCTTTTCCATCGGGGCGTCGGCCTCGATGGAGAAGACGGGGAGCGACGTCCTCTTCGGGGAATACGAGGAAGGAGGCGACCTCCTCGCCGTTCTGGAAGAAGATCTCGATGGCCGTGCGGTCGATGAAGATGTTCATGGCGAGCGAATGATAGGTGTAGAGCTTGAAGCTCCGCACACCGCGCCCGCCGAGCTTCATTCCCTCGCGGCTGATCTCGACGATGTCCGTCTCGCGGCTGTAGCTGATCTCGACCTTTTCCCTGCCGTAGCGAAGCTCGACCTTGATGTTCTGGGCGACGCCCATGACGATGTTCATGAGGATTTCCGAACAGTAGGCAAGCTCCGTCTTGAGGGACGGCACGGCGCGTCCCGAAAGCTCGCGCGCGCTTCTCGCTACGCGAAGCGCCTTGAGTTCGGGCGCGGGTCTTGAGAAGATCTTGCCCTGCTTGAGCGTCAGGACGCGCGGCAGGGTCAAGGTGTGCATCCAGCCGTGCTCTCCCGTCGGATAGTCCTCGTCCTTGTGCGGCATGCTCAGCCAGCCGAAGAGCAGCGCACGCCCCTCGTGCACGCCCACATGCGGCACGAAGAAGTCGAAGCCGCGGTCGAGCTCGTGGAACTTGCCGTGCAGCATCTCGCGTCCCGCAAAGTGACAGATGACCCCACGATGTAGCCCGATTGGAAGAGGTTCTGCCAGTCGAACTCGCGATCGGAGAGACCGCGCGGCGAGAAGAAAGAGTACGTCGTGCTTGCCGAAGGAGAGAGTGCCGGCATTCCTGAGACTTTGCCGAAGAAGCCGAGCTGCGTCTTCAGCTCGCCGGCAAAGTGGAAGAGATCCTTCTCCTCGCGATAGAGGAGAAGGCAGCCGCGTGCGTCGTCTGCGGGCGCCGCCTGTGCGCCGAGGAGCGCGTAGGCGTGGCTGTCGCGCACGAAGAAGTGCGGCCCCGGAAGAGGTCGGTATATCCTTCAGGGCTGCTCTTTGATGAGCACAATGTCCTTGCGGATGACGCCTTCTTTTGTCATCGTGCCGAGAATCTGGCGGTTCGCACGCTTTCCCTCTTCCTCGCGTCTGCCCGTGTAGAGGACGCGCAAGTTCCCGCCGTTGATGAAGGCGCAGCCGGAGCCGCAGCCGTCCTTATCGTTGTCGTCCGTCGGCCACAGGACGAGCTTCGGATCGGTCCAGTAGACGAAATCGCGCGTCTTGAATTCGACCCAGCCCTTGTTCTTGTCCTCGGTCGAAAAAGGATTCCACTGGCAGAAGAGATGGTACTCGCCCTGGAAGAAAACGAGTCCCTTCACACTGCCTGTGAAGCCGAAGGGCAGTTCCAGATGAAAGCGGTTGCGCCAGCGGTGACCCGCATGGTGCAGCTCATCCTTCAAGCGGGCGTCAAGTTCCTTCTGTCGTATTCCATCGTGTCCTCCTAGGTCTATTGCATGCGTAGAGATTGCCGAACTTCGTAAACTGCTTTGAGGAACGTGAGATCGACGGTGTCGACGGGGCCGTTCCTGTGCTTTGGCGATGATGACTTCCGTGATGTTCTTGTTCTCCGTTTCGGGATCGTAGTAGTCCTCGCGGTAGAGGAACATGACGATGTCGGCGTCCTGCTCCAAAGAGCCGGATTCGCGCAGGTCGGAGAGCATCGGACGCTTGATCTGGCGCGACTCGACGCTTCTCGAAAGCTGCGAGAGCGCGATGACGGGCACGTTCAGCTCACGCGCGAGCGCCTTCAGGGAGCGCGAGATCTCCGAAATCTCCTGCTGGCGGTTGTCGCCGCTCTTGCTCGCGCGTCCCCTGCACGAGCTGCCAGATAGTCGATGACGATGAGCGAAAGACCGTGCTCGGCCTTCAGGCGGCGCGCTTTCGAGCGCAGTTCCATGACGGTGATGCCCGGCGTGTCGTCGATGTAGAGCGGCGCGGCGGAAAGCCGGTTCGCCGTGTCGATGAGGTCGCCCCACTCCTTTTTCCTCATGCTCTCCGACGCGCAGGCGCTGCGAGTCGATGCGTCCTTCCGAGCACAGGAGACGCTGCACGAGCTGCTCCTTTTGCTCATTTCAGGGAAAAGAAGGCGACGGGCTCTTTCGCGCGCAGCACGACGTGCGCCGCGATGTTGAGCGTGAATGCCGTCTTGCCCATCGAGGGCGTGCGGCGACGAGATGAGGTCGGACTTTCTGCAGCCCCGCTGTCGGATGGTCAAGCCCGTGAAGCCCGTCGGCAGTCCCGTGATGCTGCCCTTTGTTGTTGTAGCGCAGATCGATTTGCTCCAGGGTGTCGAGAAGGATGTCCTGCAGCGGCACGAAGTCCCCTGCTGCGCTTGCCCGAAGCGACTTGGAGGATGCGCTTTTTCCGCGCTGTCCATGATGTCCTCGACTTCGTCGGCGCTCTCGTAGGCGGCGCCCGCGATCTCCGTCGCGGCAGTTAGATCAGCGAGCGAAGCTGCGCCTTCTCATGCACGATACGCGCGTGGTAATGCACGTTCGCCGCCGTCGGCACGGAGTTCGCAATCAAGGACAGCGCGAGGATGCCGATCTTCGCGAGCTTGTCCGCCTTCTTGAGCTGCTCGGTCAAGGTCACGAGGTCGACAGGCTCCGTGCGCTCCTTGAGTTCCATCATGGCCTCGAAGATCAGCCGATGCGTCTCGCGGTAGAAGTCGTCCGCCGACAGTTCCTCGGCGGCGGTCGTCACGGCGTCGGCTTTACAGAGCATTGCGCCGAGAACGGCCTGCTCGGCCTCGATGCTTGCGGGCGGCATGCGATCCATTTTCAGACGGCCTTTGGCTTTTTCGAGCGATGATTCAGCGGAGTTTTTCCGCGTCGATCGTCGCGCTGTCGGCGCGGCCTTTTTCGCTGTTCTGCGGCTTTTCGAGTTTCAGCCGCAGCGGCTCGCCGTCCGCCTCGGGCGCAAAGAGCACGGCGAAGGCTTCCTCCGCCGTCTCGACGGCGTGGATGTCAAGCCCTAGAGCGCCCTCGGGGATGTCCTTGTCGTTCTCCTTTCGGGATGACGAGCGTCCGGATGCCCGCCTGCTCTCGCGCCGTACGCCTTTTTCAAAGACGCCGCCGACGGGACGCACGCGGCCGGCGAGCGAGATTCGCCCGTGACCGCGACGCTCCTGCCTGAGCGGCTTCTCCGTCACGGCGCTGACGAGCGCCGCGAGGATCGCCGTGCCCGCGCTCGGGCCGTCGATGTTGCCGCCGCCGATGACGTTGATGTGCACGTCGTAGTCGTGGATGCTCTTGCCCGTCAGATGGCGCAGCACGGAGGCCGCGTTGAATACGGGAGTCCTTCGCCATGCTGCCCGCCGTCTCGTTGAAGCGCACCTGTCCCTTGCCCTTTTTCCTCGGCGGGGAAGACGACGCCTCGATCTCGATGAGCGGAGCCCTAAAGGAATCCCACGGACGCTGAGTCCGAAGACGTGCCCGACCTCGGGCTTCTTCGAAGCCTTCTTCGTCACGAACTGGTAGAGACGGCTGACCTGTGCGACCTCGTAGATGTCTGCCTTGGAGATCTTGACGTCTTCGCCTTCTTTTGTGCGCGAGAGCGCGAGGCTGTAGGCGTCGGCGAGGATGTTGATCGCCCTTGCGGCCTTCCGTCGTATACTCGCTGATGAGGCGCACGACTTCTCTGCGACCTCGACCTTTGAGCTTCTTCGCCGCATTCTGCACGATCTCCCTCGATGTGCTTGGGCGTCAGAGGCTCGAAGTAGATTTCCGCGCAGCGCGAGCGCAGCGCAGGGTTGATGTGCGAGGCGTCGCGCGTCGTCGCGCCGATGAGCACGAAGTCGGCCGGTGCGCCCTCCTCGAAGAGCTTCCGAATGTAGGGCGGCACCTTCTCATCCGTATGGTCGTAGTAGGCGGACTCGAAGAAGGCGCGCTTGTCTTCGAGCACCTTCAGGCTTGTTCTGCAGCATTTCGTCCATCTCGCCGATCTCGTCGATGAAGAGGATGCCGCCGTGCGCTTCCGTGACCATGCCGGGCTTCGGCTCGGGGATGCCGCTGTCGGCGAGGTCGCGGCGCGCACCTTGATAGATCGGATCGTGCACCGAGCCCAAGAGCGGGTTCGTCATGTCGCGCGAATCCCAGCGCAGCGTCGTGCCGTCCGTCTCGACGAAGGGCGCCGACTCCGAAAACGGCGAATGCGCCTCCTTCTTGACGGCTTCCAGGACGATGCGCGCCGCCGTCGTCTTGCCGACGCCCGGAGCCCGTAGAGCAGGAGGTGCTGCGGGGGCGAGGCGAGCTCGAGCGAGCGCCTTGACGGCACGCTCTTGGCCGACGACCTCTTCGAGCGTCTTCGGGCGCAGAAGTTCCATGACGGACTGCGTGAGATGAACCTTTTCGAGCGCTTCGAGTTCCTCGCGCTTCTTCGCCGCCTGCGGCGATTCAAGGCCGCTCTTCTCGTCCTTCAAGACCTGCATGCGGATGTCCTGCACATAGTCCTGATGGTTCTCTTCAAGCTTTTCCTGATCTTCTGCTCGATCTTGTCCTCCATGCTGCGCCGCGCCATGATGTCGGCGATGCGCTCGGAAAGCTCGACGAGGATGCGGGGATCTCGACTCCGTCGGCACGCGCTCGATCGTCGGGTTCTCGTAAACGATGCGCTCAAGCGAAGAACGCGCTCGCGTGAACGGGCGAGCGCATGAGGCGCATGGCGTCCATCTTGCCCGCCTTGATGACGAGCCCTGTCCGATCCCGCCTCGTCGGCGAGGATCGAATAGAGCGCGTCGATCCGTGGTCGATGCGCTCCGCCCTCGTCCAGCGGGACATGGGGAGCGGCGCAGCGTGACCGGAGAAAAGACGCTTGAAAAGTTTCAGCATGATACCTCTTTCCTGCTTCATTCGGCGACGACGACCACGCGGATCGTGCTCTGGATCTCCGGGATGCACCTTGATCACTGCCTCGTACTCGCCTCGTGCCCGTGACCTCGCTCTTCAGCGAAATCTTGCGGCGGTCGACGTCGATGCCGTGCTCCTTGGCGAGCGCGTCGGCGACGTCTTTTCCCGTGACCGAGCCGAAGAGCTTTGCCGCCTTCGCCGATGCGCACGGCGACCTTGACGCTGACCTTTCGAGCTGGGCGGCCAGAAGCCGCGCTTCGTCCGTCGCCTGCTGCTTCTTCCTCGCGGCGGAATTCCGCCTCTGCTTCGCCGTCTCAGGTTCGCCGCCGTCGCCTCGACGGCGAGCTTCTTCGGCAGCAGGAAGTTCCTGCCGTAGCCCTCCGAAACCTCCTGACGATGTCACCCTTTGCTTCCGACCTTCTTTTGACGTCCTGCTGCAATATCACTTTCATCTTTGTCATTCTCCTCATATGTTTCTCACTGATGGCGATGGCGCGTTCCTCGATCGAGGCGAGCGGTCGCCTCGACCTGTGCGCCCGCGACGTTCTGATGACCGCCGCCGCCGAAGCTTTCCATGATGACCTGCATGTTCAGCTCGCCCGTCGAGCGGGCGCTGATGCCGACGGTGTCGGCGTCGAGCTGGAAGAAGACGAGGCTCATGCGCACGCCCTCGATGCGAAGGAGCGCGTCTGCGACCTGGCCCTGCGATCGCCTGCACTTCGGGATGACGGCAGGGAATCGCGCCGGATGAGTCCGCCGGGGAAAAGACGCGCTCCCGCTTTCGCCGTCGACAGCGCCTTTCCGTATCGAAGTCCGCGCGGAAAAGGTGACGCACGACGACGGGATCTGCGCCGCCTCGCCTGAAGACAGGCCGCCGCCTCGAAGGTGCGGATGCCCGTCTGCACGGGTGAAATTTTTCGTATCGACGACGATGCCCGAGTAGAGCGCCGTCGCCGCGAGGCGCGAGAGCACGAGGTCATCGCTGAAGTACATCAAAAGCTCCGTGACAAGCTCGCTCGTCGAGCTGGACGCCGGCTCGATGTAGACGAGCAGCGGCGACTTGATGAAGCTGTCGCCCGAGCGGCGGTGGTGATCGATGACGATGACCTGCGCGATGCGCTCCAAGAGCACGGGCGCGGCGACGAGGTGCGGGATGTGCGTATCGACGACGAAAGAGCACGGGATTCAAGGAATCGATGTCTCCATATCCTCGGCGTGAATGAGCATTCCTCGTACTCGGGCGCGTCCTGCAGAACCTCGATGAGCTTGTCGATGCCGTCGTTCATATCGCTCAGGACGATGTGCACGGGCTTTCTGAGGTCGCGCGCCATCTTCGCCATGCCGATCGCCGCGCCGAAGCAGTCGAAGTCCTCGTTGTGGTGACCCATGATGAAGACCTCGTCCGCGTTCTCGATGATCTCGCGCACGGCGTGGGCGACGACACGCGCCTTGACGCGCGTATGCTTCTCGACCGCCTTTCGCCTTGCCGCCGAAGAACTGGTTCTGCCGCCCATGCGCACGGCGACCGTCGCCGCCGCGCCCGAGCGCGAGGTCAAGTCCTGCCTGCGCCTCCCGCCAAGCTCCTCCATCGACTGCTCCTCCGCGACGGCAAGCCCCATGGACAGCGTCAGCGGCAGGCGGTTCGTGCTCTGCAGGCGCGCACGCGATCGAGGATGTCGAAATGCTCCCCGATCGCACGATCGAGAGACTTCCCGCTCGATCACGGCGACGTAGAGATCGTCGCTCACGCGGCGCATGAAGCCGCCGAGACCCTTTGGAGCCATTCGTCGAGACGGCGGTTCGCCTCGAAGAGCAGCGCAGTGCGCTCCGCCTCCGAAAGCCCCTGCATGACCTCGTCGAAATTGTCGATCTGGATGTAGGCGAGAACGGCGCGGCTGTTCTTGAAAAAGAGCCGCAGCTCTCGTATTCCGTCCAATCCTCGACGTAGAGCGCCATGAGCCCTCTGATGTCGTCCGACGTCACGATCGGGCGATAGCGGACCTTGTAATAGTGCGCGTCATGGGCGAAGACATACTCGCCCGAAGCGCCCCAGATCGGCTCCAGGATGACGCCCGGCCAGAAATCCTTGAGAAAAGGCCCGCTCGGGCGTCTCCCCCAGATAATCCTTCACGGCGCCGTTCGTCCACGCGATGCGCCCTCGGGATTGACGATGACGACCGCCTGCGGCAAGCGCTCGATCGCGAAATTCGTCACCTGCTCACGTTGCGCACGACATCGCGGCAGTAAGTCTCGAACGCGCGATGACGCAGCTGCAGCGCTCACGCGCGAAGAGCGCGACGAGCAGCCAGACGACGAAAGCGATGGACGCAACGTAGGCATTGTAGTAGGACAGCACCAAGACGAGCGCCAGCAAAACGGCGAGATGAACGCAGGCGTCCAGCCACGCCGACAGATTTCGAGGCAAGAAAGCCACCTCCTGTAAAGATTCCCGGAAAACCGCCCGAGCGAGTTTTCCCTATCGCCGACGACTGAAGCGGCGGCGGTAGTCGAAATACATATCGAAAAAGCCCGTGAAGGCGATGAGCTGCATCATGAAGGCGCTCAAGACAGCAAACGCGACGAGCACCCAGCGCCAGAAACGGCCGATCCGCCAGTGATCCGCCACATACCAAAGGAGCGAAAAAGCCCTGGATGAGCCCGGCGAACGTGGCGATGATGTCGCTGTTGAGCTGACGCTTCGTAGAGAAGCTCGATGTGGCGCGTGCCTCCCCAATAAAGCCCCACGAGGAGAAGCTGAAAAGGAAGAGGAAGTAGACGGAAAAGCGCCATTCGCGAAAAGGCGGCAAAGCCGGCATCCGCTCGCCGATGCGCGAAAGCAGAAGCCCCACGGCGAAGAAGTTCAACAGGACGGCGAGCGCCGCTTCCACGATGAAGATCGTCGGCGCGAGCAAGGAAAACCATCTCGATGAGTGACGCGATCTGCTTTTTCCACCGCCTGCACCTTTGGCCGGCGAGAGATTGCCCTCCGACTGCACGGCAGAACCAAAACTCTGGTACGACTCGCGCACGGCATCGAGAAACGGCGCCAGAGGATCGATGCCAAAGATGAGCGCCACCAAGAAAAGCGAGACGATCGTGCCCAAAAGCGACACCGCCAAGCCCCCCTTGACGAGGCGCACCGCCGTCCACTGGCGGCGCAGGCCGAAGCCCGTGAAAAACGCCAGCGGCACAGCGAGAAAGAGCGTAGCAGCCCCTGCCGCACTGAGCACGGCATAGTAAAAGCCGCCCTGCACGAGGACGCCCGGCAAGGCGTAGCCGTAGCCGTGACGCAAGATCAAGACGACCAAGCGGGCGCCGTCCATGCCAGCAGCAAGACCACGCCCAAAACCGGTAGGAACGGTGCGGCAAGCGCAAAGAGAAACGCCATGATGAGGAGCGCCCAACGCTCCTGCCCCGGCGAAATCTGTCGCATCGTCATGTTTCATCCTCTCCAGACCAAGACGCACACCCCCGAAAGGCGCACATCTATTTTTGTCGCGATACCCTATTATAACAGAAAAGACGACGATTGTTAAACATTATGTGGGAGAGGCTCTATCGTGACGAGATCGAAGCTGCGTCCGAGCACTCTCTGTGGGGAGGTCATTTCACCGCACGCGCTCGGAGAGCGTGAAGATCAAAAGAGCTCCAGATGCAGGCGCAGGCGGAGAGCTGCGCTGCGCCGAAAAGGCTCGTGAAAGAAGAATACGCCGAGGAGGAGAGCGATCGTCGGACTCAGGTATTGGAAGAAGCCGAGGACGTTCAAGGGCAGGAGGTTCGCGCCGTAGGAGAAGAGGATGAGCGGCGTGGCGGTGGCGGCGCCGGAGCCGATGAGGAGCAGCATTTCGCGCGGCGTCGCCAAGCTGAACTGACTCGTCGGCTCGCCCGCCAGATAGACGGCGTAGGGCAGGAATACGGGCAGTACGAGCAGAGTTTCGAGCGTGATGCTCGAAAAGGGATGCAGCGCGAGCTTCTTTTTCAGTGCGCCGTAGAGCCCGAAGGTCAGGGCGAGCATGAGCGCGACCCACGGCAGTTTTCCAATCTGCACGGTCATGAGCACGACGCCGCAGAAGGCGAGGAGGACGCTGACACGGGCGGATGGCGTGAGCCGCTCCTTGAAGAGAATGACGCCGAGCGCGACGTTCATCAGCGGGGTGCTGTAGTAGCCGAGACTCGTGTCGATGACATGACCGTTATTGACCGCCCATATAGGTCAGCCAGTTGATGGTGATGAGAACCGAAGCGCCGAAAAGGAGCAGCGCACGCCGTCGGTTTTGACGGAGTGCGCTGCAATCCTGGCAGAAGTTTTGCCAGCGTTTAGAAGCGGCGAGGACGAGCAGCATGAAGACGAAGGACCACGAGATGCGATGCGCGAGGATTTCTGCGGCAGACGCTGCGGAGAGGAGGTTCCAGTAGAGCAGCAGAAAACCCCAGATGATATAGGTGAGAGGGCGGCGATCATGCCGCGCTTTTTGTTCCATGAGATGAAAAACTTCTTTCCGTTTTGTGTGAATGGGATGCTCAGTGCGCGTGCGGCGCCGTTTGGCGATCCATCGCCGCCATGAGCCTTTCTACGGGCAGCACCTTCAAGAGGGCAAAGCAGATCAGGCACTCGGGAACGAGGTACGTCGCGTTGAAGGTCAGCGAGTAGACGAGGGGGCTCGAAATGCTGCGGGCGCGTAGGATGCGAAGAATACGACGCCGCTCACGATGTGGCAGAAAAAGCGCGCGAGGAAGGCGAGCGCCGTCGACGCCATGCGGTGTGCGGAAAGAGCGCGGCGAGCGAGAGCGCCATGTAGGGGCAGCGGGTAGTCGAAGAGCACCCGCACGGGGGTGCAGCAGATACGGATCCTGCATCATGTTGAAGATGCCGTAGAGGAAGCTCGCGAGGCAGCCCGTGCCGACTCCGTAGCGATAGGAAACGAAGAGCAGGGCACCATCGCGCCGAGCGTCGCTGCCGCCCCTGCGGCATGTGGTAGAGGCGAAACTGGCAGGATGACGGTCATCGCGAGCATGAGGGCGATGGTCACGATCATCGGCGCCGTGAGCCGCACGCGCCTGAAAGTCAGAGGTGCGAGAATCGCGAAGAGCACGGCGATAAGCGCGATGAGGCTCGCCGGCGCTCAAGAATGGCTGAGATGTTTTGCAGCAGAGTGTCCATGTTTATCCGTCCTTTTCGACGCGTTTGTGGAATTACAGACGATTTAGTGTGCAGCACTTCTTCGGGAGGAACGTAGGGATTCTAGGTCTGCAAAACCTTTATGACGTCAGGATGAAAGATGCAGTCGCAAATGAATCGATCTTGCGCATAGTTGCAGCAAAGACAATCTCGAAATCGGAAGCTGCGAAGAAGCGCTTCTTGTATATCGGTTTGGCTCGCACCGCAAACGTGGATGATTTCGAGCGATCAATGGCTTGATAGGTGCGCTCAATATCATGAAGATATTTGCGGACGATGTAGAAAAATATCGGTACGCAAGAGGCTGTTGTGAAACCACACCTCGCTTCTCGCAAAGGTGAAGAACTTCGCGGATGCTTTGACAAACGGTTCTCTGCCAACAGTACGTCGAGGATGATATTTGTATCACAGAGGCCTTCGCGACCTGCAGACGTCTCGCTATAGACTCGCATCTAGATCTGCAGAGCCTCTTCAAAAAGTCCGAGCAGGGAGTCTACCGCACTCGTTTTCGTCGGCACCATCTGTGCGCGATCGGCTTTCCGTTCAAGGTGATGAAAACATCTTCGTGTGCAATTAGAGCCAGATACTTGTCCATATTGGCTTGGAAAATCTGGTCGTTGATGAGCATGATATTCGGACTCCTTTCCTTTCAAAAAGTGTTTTCTTAATTATACAATTCGTCCTTCCGAGCAAACGAAAACTCTTTGAAGAGATTTTTTCGTTTGTGCGATAATGAGGGCACACAAAGGATGGTGGATTTATGGCAGATTACGTTGAGGAAGGCCGATCGAATCGGATTCAAGGGCTGATGCTCTGCGCACCTTGGCGATCGTCGCAGTCACGTTGTTTGCATACATTTCCCGATGTGAGGAAAGGGGATACCTCGGGGTATCCTTGTTTTTGTTTTGACGGGGTATCTTCTCGCCTACACGACGGAGCGGGAACGGCTCGCGGGCGAAATTTTCTCTCGGACGTTATTTTTGAAGCGCCTTTTGCGCATGTATCCCGCCCTCGTCGTCGTGATTCTCGTGACGCTCGGCGTGTATTCCTTCGTGCTTCCCGAGACGGTCGTGGACATGCGCGAGGAGTTCTCTTCCGTCGTGCTCGGCTATAACAACTGGCGGCAGATCGCCGCGAACGCCGACTATTTCACGCGCATCGCCAATGCATCGCCGTTTACGCATCTGTGGTTTATGGGCATCGAGCTGCAATATGCGTTCGTCTTGTGGCCGCTGCTCTTTCTTTATACGCTTGTCTCGCATTGTCTGGGGAAAGGGGCGGGCATAGCAGTCATCGCCGCGCTCGGTTTGGGGACGGCGTTCTCATGCCGCTTTCGTATCAGCTGGGGGGCAGATGTGACGCGCTTTACTATGGCACGGATACGCGTGCTTTTGCGCCCTCTTGGGAGCAGCGATGGGGCTTTGGCGTGCGGGGGCTTCTGCGGCGAAGAAGAATCCGCTTTGGCGCGAGATCGCAGAGTTCGTCAGTTTTCGAGCTTTGCTCGTCGCCGTCCTCTTCGCGTGCGTTTTTCTCGACGGCGCGAATCCGCTGCTCTATCGGGGCGGCATGTTCCTCGTGACGCTTCTGTTCTGTCTTTTTGCTCGCGATCACGGCGGATCGCGGCATGACGATTGGCAAGTTTCTCGATATGCGCGTCTTTCGCTGGATTGGCACGCGCAGCTATGGCATCTTCCTCTGGCAGTACCCGTGATCTTCTTGTTTCAACAAAAAGGGCTGGGAGGCGATGCCGTATTTTGCCGCGTGGGAGATCGCCGTCATCTTGCTGCTCGCCATGTGGACGGAGGCGTTGACGAAGAGCATCGGCAGGCGCGAGCTGCCTGCGTTCGGCAATCGTCTTGTCTATGTGCAGGGAGCGTGCTTTCTCGCTTTCACCTGTGCGGCGTCTTCTGATGGGCTTCGGCTGCAAGGGCTTGCGGCACCCGCCGGCTACAAGGCGGGAGGCGCGGGCGCAGCTCAATGCACGTCTTGAAAAGAATGCGGCGGAGCTCGCGCGGCAGAAGGAAGAAGCCGAGAAGGCAGCGGCGGCAAAAAGCCGCAGAGGACAAGGCGGCACGCATGAAGGCGGTGGATCTTTGGGCGTCGCCTGCATCGGCGATTCGGTCATGCTGTCTGCGGCGGGAGATTTGCAGAAGGCGCTGCCCGGCTGCGCGGTCGATGCGGAAGTCTCGCGCTATGCTGGGCGGCGGAATCGAAGCCGCGCAGAGCCTCGCGGCGCAGGGCAGACTCGGCAGCATCGTCGTCGTCTCGCTCGGCACGAACGGGCCGCTCGCCGCCGGCGAGCGCTATATGGAGCAGACGCAGGGTCTTTTGAAGCTTTTAGGATCGAGCCGCCGCATCTTCTGGGTTAATGTATACGCGCCGCATCTTTCGTGGCAGGATCCGAACAATGAATACATTCGAAAGATGGCCGCCGAGAATAAGAATGTGACGGTCATCGACTGGTATGGACTCGTATCGAAGCACCCAGAATGGCTTTCGGGCGACGGCGTGCATCCGAACGATGCGGGCACGGAGCAGTACGCAAAGCTCGTGCACGATGCGCTGGCGGAAGCGCTGGCGAAAGTGAGATTTGCTTCAAAAGCATTGAGTGTGGTACTATATATGGGGGCGGAAATGCCTTTGAGCAAGTGGGAAACAACTTATCGCACGCATTCGGAACAATCCCAAGGTGGTTTCGTTTGAGGAAGTCGTGAAAGTGCTGGAATCCATCGGGTATGAGAAGCGGCAGCCGAGAAGCGGATCCAGTCATTGGACGTTTCGGAAAGAAAGGGTGTCTGCCGCTTACGATTCCGAAGAAAAGAGCCGTACGTGAAAGAAGCTATGTGCGGCAGGTCATCCTAGCTTTTGGATGATGCTGATGCTTGATTTGTTGTCGGTTTGCGAGGGTGACGATATGAAAAAGGGATATTGCATACCATGTGGCGTTGCCGTATCGTGAAATTATCGAAGCGGATGCGGCCGGCGGTTACGTCGGTTATGTGGCGGAATTGAAAAGGATGCATTACACAGGCGGAGACGAAAGTGAACTTCTGGATTTTGCTGGAAGATGCAAAGAGATGTTACTAGAAGCTGCATTGGAAGAGGGGTGACTATACCGGAGCCGCAGTCGGAAGAAAATCTTCAGCGGAAAAATTCAATCTGCGCTCGCCCAAAAGTCTGCATCGAGAGCTGGCGCTCAGTGCCAAAGCGGAGGGTCAGTCTGAATCAGCTTGCCGTATGTTTGATCGCAAGCGGGCTGAAGACCCCTGCTGTGAGATGATTTTGACAGGGAGGCGGTTTTATGTGAAGATTTTTCCTTTTTGAAGATGTTTCGTGAAGATTTGCTCGTCATGATGGTGGCGCTCAGCGATTCTCGCACGCCTGCGGCAATCAAGGCGGCGTTTTCATCGGACTGTCTCTACTGCATCAGCCCGATCGACATCATTCCGGATGCTGTTCCTGTCCTCGGCATGGTCGACGATGCGGCGGTTCTGCCGGCGGCGGTCTTCGGCTGATCCGCTTCCTGCCGCCACAGCGCGTGCGGATGCACAGTGAAGGCCGAGCGGCTCGGGCGGCGCCTGCCGTACATCGTGGCACTCTGCCTCGATCGCGCTTATCGCGTGGATCGCCTGATCGTCTGGGAGCATCGCAGCGATCTTCGCTGATATATGGATCTGAGCAGCTCGTAGGATTATGGGCTGCTTTTTATTTTTATGGAAGGAGTTTCCGCCTCGAACGAGAAATGGTTTTGCGAGAGACGAAATGAAAGGAGTGGTTCATTATGAAACGGTACGCAATGCTTTTTGCCGCTGGTCTCGTGCTGCTTGCAGCGAATCTCTGCGCGGCGGCGCGTTTGCCCGATGCGGACTATGCGCTCGGCGGCATAAAGTTCGGCAGCGACGCCGACTATGTGAAGAGCGTCTACGGCGATCCCGATTGGGTTGAGTATTATGCAGGCACGCCAGGGTCGGGGGATATTCCGCTTTGGATTTATCATTACGGCGATTCCTTTATTGTAGGCATCGAAACAAAACGGTTGACGGTGTCCTCCATGATGACTACGGCAGACAACGGTATCGCGACACCGCGCGGCATCCATGTGGGCAGCAGCCCTGAGCGGATATCCAACGCGCCTACGGCACGCTGCCGCAAGCAATGAAGGCGAGTCAGGGCTGCTGCTATTCCTACGGCTGGGGACTGATTTCGCTGGACTTTCTATGTCAATGGCGAAGGGCAAGGTCTATAAGATCTGGGCGGGCTATTCCGACCGAAACGTGATTTCTGATGATCTCATCGGCGGGCGGACTCTTCACTTTTTCAAAAAGGGTGTTGACAGTCCGTCCCGCCTTTTCGTGTATCATACTACTTGCTGCTGCAGTGAGCGAGCAAGACGCTCGAAAAAACTTCAAAAAGCACTTGACAATCTCTCGGGATGAGAGTAAGATAGTCGAGTCGCCTGTGAAGAACGAGCGGCGAACAGCCGAAGCAATTCGGCGGTGTTCCTTGAAAACTAAACACGCAGAAAATGAATCATCTATATGATTCAAGCCAGATGTCCATCAAGAGGAATCTTGATGAAACATCGATTGTGAACTACATTTGTAAAAGCAATCGACAATTTCTTTATGCGATTCGAAAGAATCGTATCCAAAAGATAAAAAAAGAGCCAATCACGGCTCTCTGCAAACTGAAAAGTGATTACTAATTCTACCGTGATGATACCTACAGTCGGATAGTGGAGAAAAACGCAGAGATTTTTCGCCAGAGGCGAACGGCGAAGCAGCGTCCCGCAGACGTACTCGTGCACGTCGAGGACACGCGGCGAAGCCGTGACGCAGTATAGCGCAAAAAGATCAAGTTTTTTCGGAGAGTTTGATCCTGGCTCAGGACGAACGCTGGCGGCGTGCTTAACACATGCAAGTCGAACGGGAACCTTTATTTCGGTAAAGGTGAGAGTGGCAAACGGGTGAGTAACACGTAGGCAACCCTGCCGACAGGATGGGGACAACATTCCGAAAGGAATGCTAATACCGAATGAAGTCACCGGAGGGCATCCTCTGGTGATGAAAGATGGCCTCTGAATATGCTATCACCCTGTCGATGGGCCTGCGTCTGATTAGCCAGTTGGCGGGGTAACGGCCCACCAAAGCGACGATCAGTAGCCGGTCTGAGAGGATGAACGGCCACATTGGGACTGAGACACGGCCCAGACTCCTACGGGAGGCAGCAGTGGGGAATCTTCCACAATGGGCGAAAGCCTGATGGAGCAACGCCGCGTGAGTGAAGAAGGTCTTCGGATCGTAAAGCTCTGTTGCACGGGACGAAAACCGAGCTTGAAAACATTGAGTTTGGGTGACGGTACCGAGCGAGGAAGCCACGGCTAACTACGTGCCAGCAGCCGCGGTAATACGTAGGTGGCGAGCGTTGTCCGGAATTATTGGGCGTAAAGGGAGCGCAGGCGGACATATAAGTCCATCTTAAAAGTGCGGGGCTCAACCCCGTGAGGGGATGGAAACTGTATGCCTTGAGTGCAGGAGAGGAAAGCGGAATTCCCAGTGTAGCGGTGAAATGCGTAGATATTGGGAGGAACACCAGTGGCGAAGGCGGCTTTCTGGACTGTAACTGACGCTGAGGCTCGAAAGCCAGGGGAGCGAACGGGATTAGATACCCCGGTAGTCCCTGGCCGTAAACGATGAATGCTAGGTGTAGGAGGTATCGACCCCTCCTGTGCCGGAGTTAACGCAATAAGCATTCCGCCTGGGGAGTACGGTCGCAAGACTGAAACTCAAAGGAATTGACGGGGGCCCGCACAAGCGGTGGAGTATGTGGTTTAATTCGACGCAACGCGAAGAACCTTACCAGGGCTTGACATTGAGTGAAAGAGCTAGAGATAGCTTCCTCCCTTCGGGGACACGAAAACAGGTGGTGCATGGCTGTCGTCAGCTCGTGTCGTGAGATGTTGGGTTAAGTCCCGCAACGAGCGCAACCCCTGTCCTTTGTTGCCAGCGCGTAATGGCGGGAACTCAAAGGAGACTGCCGCGGAGAACGCGGAGGAAGGCGGGGATGACGTCAAGTCATCATGCCCCTTATGTCCTGGGCTACACACGTACTACAATGGGATGGACAGAGGGAAGCGAAGGCGCGAGCCGGAGCGGACCCCACAAACCATCCCCCAGTTCGGATTGCAGGCTGCAACCCGCCTGCATGAAGTCGGAATCGCTAGTAATCGCAGGTCAGCATACTGCGGTGAATACGTTCCCGGGCCTTGTACACACCGCCCGTCACACCACGGAAGTCATTCACGCCCAAAGCCGGTGGGTCAACCGCAAGGAGGCAGCCGTCTAAGGCGGGGGCGATGACTGGGGTGAAGTCGTAACAAGGTAGCCGTATCGGAAGGTGCGGCTGGATCACCTCCTTTCTAGGGATACTGAGCAAGCAAAGAAGCGAGCCGAAAGGCAGAGCTGATCAGAGGCTTTGACCTAAGTCGAGGCATCTTGGTTTCTGCATTGTCTAGTTTTGAGGGAACACAAATCTCTCAAACTTGACCTTCTCGTTGGATTATACCAGCGGCAAGGTCAGGCGTACCTTGAAAACTACACAGAAGACAAAATGAAAGAAAATCATCGAAGGCTGTAGAAGTGCAGCAAAGATTTTCCGAACATTTTTAGGATCACAAACCAAGCATCAGAAACAAATGATGCCTTGAGGCGAAACACACGATGAACATCGTGGAAAAGTCAAGCTACGAAAGGCATACGGTGGATGCCTTGGCGTCAGGAGTCGAAGAAGGACGCGATCAGCTGCGAAAAGCCGTGGGGAGCCGCAAATAGGCCTCGATCCACGGATCTCCGAATGGGGCAACCCAGTGCGAGTCATGTCGCACTACCCGAAAGGGAGACAAACCCGGTGAACTGAAACATCTAAGTAGCCGGAGGAAAAAGTAATCAAACGAGATTCCCTCAGTAGCGGCGAGCGAAGCGGAAGAGCCCAAACCGAAAGCTCGGGCTTTTCGGGGTTGAGGACCAGCACAAAGGGAAAGCAGTCTAGTGGAACGGCATGGGAAGGCCGGGCGAAGAGAGTGAGACCCTCGTACACGAAAGGCTGAAGAACGGGCTGGAATCCAGAGTACCACGGGACACGAGGAACCCTGTGGGAAGCCGGGTGGACCACCATCCAAGGCAAAATACTACCTGACGACCGATAGAGGAAAGTACCGTGAGGGAAAGGCGAAAAGAACCGCGGGAGCGGAGTGAAATAGAACCTGAAACCGTATGTCCACAAGCAGTCGAAGCGCTTTATATGCGCGACGGCGTGCCTATTGAAGAATGAACCGGCGAGTTATCCTGTCGAGCGAGGTTAAGCGGAAAACGCGGAGCCGAAGCGAAAGCGAGTCTTAAAAGGGCGAAGAGTTCGACGGGGTAGACCCGAAACCACAGTGATCTATGCATGGCCAGGCTGAAACTCAGGTAAAATTGAGCGGAGGGCCGAACCCGTGAGTGTTGAAAAACTTTGGGATGAGCTGTGCATAGGGGTGAAATGCCAATCGAACGTGGAGATAGCTGGTTCTCCCGAAATAGCTTTTTAGGGCTAGCCTCGAGCGATGCATGCAGACGGTAGAGCACTGATCGGGCAAGGGGGCGTAAAGCCTACCGACCCCAGTCAAACTGCGAATGGCTGCATGTCAAACTCGGGAGTCAGCGTGCGAGTGATAAGACCCGTACGCAAGAGGGAAACAGCCCAGACCGCCAGCTAAGGTCCCCAATGCTGTACTAAGTGGAAAAGGATGTAGGAATTCGAAAACAACCAGGATGTTGGCTCAGAAGCAGCCACCATTTAAAGAGTGCGTAATAGCTCACTGGTCGAGAGTCCCTGCGCCGAAAAATATCCGGGGCTCAGGGCACAGAACCGAAGCTGCGGCTGCATACGAGAGTATGCGGGGTAGGGGAGCGTACCATGCGCGGCGAAGCCGTACCGGAAGGAGCGGTGGAGCGCATGGCAGTGAGAATGCCGGTATGAGTAGCGAAAAGGCCAGCAAGAATCTGGCCCACCGAAAGCCTGAGGTTTCTGGGCAACGCTCGTCGTCCCAGGGTCAGTCGGGACCTAAGCCGAGGCAGCAAGCATAGGCGATGGACAACTGGCAAACATTCCAGTACCGCAGGGAGTCGTTTGAGTGATGGAGTGACGCAGGAGGGAGCTTGGGCGCGCGAATGGAAGAGCGCGTCGAAGCCGGTAGGCTGCAAGGGAGGCAACCCCTTGTAAAAGCCGAGACGTGACAGGGAGGCGAAACCTTTGGGTGAGCCGAAGCCAAGCGGACCACACTGCCGAGAAAAGCTTCTAGCGAGACGAACTGCGCCCGTACCGAAACCGACACAGGCAGGCAGGGAGAGGATCCTAAGGTGCGCGGGAAAACCCTCGTTAAGGAACTCTGCAAATTGCATCCGTAACTTCGGGAAAAGGATGGCCGGAACTGGTGAAGACCCCTGCGGTTGGAGCCGGGGCCGGCGACAGAAGAGAAGCCCAAGCGACTGTTTACCACAAACACAGGTGCCTGCAAAAGAGAAATCTGACGTATAGGTGCTGACGCCTGCCCGGTGCTGGAAGGTTAAGGGGAGAGGTCAGGAGCAATCCGAAGCCTTGAGCTGAAGCCCCAGTAAACGGCGGCCGTAACTATAACGGTCCTAAGGTAGCGAAATTCCTTGTCGGGTAAGTTCCGACCCGCACGAAAGGCGTAACGATTTGGGCACTGTCTCGACGAGGGGCCCGTGAAATTGAAATACCTGTGAAGATGCAGGTTACCCGCGACTGGACAGAAAGACCCCATGGAGCTTTACTGCAGCTTGGCATTGATGCCCGGCGGATGATGTACAGGATAGGTGGGAGGCTAAGAAAGGCGGCCGCAAGGACGCCCGGAGCCGCTGTTGGGATACCACCCTTCCTCCGCTGGTCATCTAACCGGAGTAGTTACGACACTCGGGACAGTGCCAGGTGGGCAGTTTGACTGAGGGCGGTCGCCTCCGAAAAGAGCAACGGAGGCGTCCAAAGGTTCCCTCAGCGCGGACAGAAATCGCGCGAAGAGCATAAAGGCAGAAGGGAGCTTGACTGCGAGACCGACAAGTCGAGCAGGTACGAAAGTAGGGCTTAGTGATCCGGTGGAATGAGAGTGGAATTGCCATCGCTCAACGGATAAAAGCTACCCTGGGGATAACAGGCTAATCTCTCCCAAGAGTCCATATCGACGGGGAGGTTTGGCACCTCGATGTCGGCTCATCACATCCTGGGGCTGAAGCAGGTCCCAAGGGTTGGGCTGTTCGCCCATTAAAGTGGTACGTGAGCTGGGTTCAGAACGTCGTGAGACAGTTCGGTCCATATCCATCGCGGGCGGAAAGAAACCCTGAAGGGGCTGCTCCTAGTACGAGAGGACCGGAGTGACGGACCAACGGTGTACCAGTCATGGCGCCAGCCGTGCAGCTGGGTAGCTGCGTCCGGAAAGGATAAACGCTGAAAGCATCTAAGCGTGAAACCAGCCCTAAGATGAAGTTTCTCACGGAGCAATCCGGTAAGGCGCCTCAAAGACGATGAGGTTGATAGGCGGGGAGTGGAAGCGCCGCAAGGCGTGCAGCCGACCCGTACTAATACGCCGAGGGCTTGACTCGCATAGCCCATCCAAGAGGCAAACCCACAGGGGTGCAGCCGATTGGCAAAGGGCTAGCGTGCGAAAACGTCCCAAGAGCGCAAGCGGAAAGCGCAGCGCGATTGGCTGACGTTGACCGCTGCTGACTGCCTGCAAGGCAGAGAGAAGTGTGAGACGCGTACAGTTTCGTCATCACCCTAAAATGTTCCATTGAGTCTTCTGTATAGTTTTGAAGGCACGCAAACCTTCACATATCCGGTGGCGATAGCTGAGTGGTTCCACCTGTTCCCATCCCGAACACAGTCGTTAAGCACTCATACGTCGAAAGTACTTGGTTGGAGACGACCCGGGAGGATAGAAAGCTGCTGGTTGATGACGCACCCGCAAGGGTGCGTTTTTATTTTGGAATCGGCTGCATCGCTGTTTCGACGTTCAACAAGGGTTGCCCGACATCTTTTGGAGCATGATGTTCGTGTCGATCACGCTCAGGCGGTGGTCGAGGGCATACCACAGGATGCTGTCCCGCGGATTGCGGACGTAGAGTTGTTCCGCTCCTGCATAGTATAGAAGATACTGCGTCTCCTCTGGAGTGAGTTTCATGGCGAGGGCGAGGGAAATGACTTTGTTGCGTGAAGGATTCTTTTTGCGTCCGGCGAATATGTGATAAGCATAGATTCGTTCCAAGCTGGAAGCCCGAACGACATCCATCTTGCTCAGGTGTTTTTCCTCCGAGTTGATTCAGATATTCTGCCAGCGTGTATTGGCAAAGTCTTTCTGATTGTCCACGAGAAAACCTTCCAGCCCGGAGGCCCTGGCGCAGATCATCTTTCAATTCCTCGGTGCTTTTCGGCATGATGCTGTCCTCCCATGAGATTTGATACACATAGGATAATACGATATGGAGAAGAAAGCAAGGTGGTTTCTTGGATGCCAATATCACCGCATATTTTGAGGAAGTTTTTCAAAAGATAGAGCTGCTCAAATCCAGCGACAAGAGCGAGGTGTGGCTGGCATCCGAGAGATCGGGGCGGTCAACGTCAGCCAATCGCGCAGCGCCTCGGCTTGCGCTCGGGACGTTTTCGCAGCGGCTGGTCGTATTGAAACGCATCGCTTTGACGGGCTTCCTATAGGATGCTCAGCGGAAGGATTATCCGTTGATTCCCCGCGTCCTGTATTGTATCGAGGACGGCGATGAGACGGTTGTCGTGGAGGAGTATGTGCAGGGGAGAATCCCTGCTTGATCGCATCGGACGCAAGGCGTATCTTTCGAGCGCGAGACGGAGAGCGTTCTTTGCAGCTATGCGAAGGCCTTTGACGGAAATCCACGCGCAGGGCATCATTCACCGCGACATCAAGCCGTCCAACCTTATCCTGCAAAGCGGCTGCATCATCCGGCTTATCGACTTTTGATGCCGCCCGCACCGTCAAAGAGCACAGCGGCGAGGATACGATGCACCTCGGCACCAGGGGGCTATGCTCCGCCGGAACAATTCGGCTATGGGCAGACGGATGCGAGGAGTGATATCTACTCGATCGGTATCACTCTGCGGAAAGCGCTGCCAGAGGGTACGACGGCTATCTCGCCAAGATATTTGCCAAATGCACGGAAATCGATCCGGACAGGCGCTATCGGAATCTGCAGGAGCTTCGCCGTGCGCTGATCTTCCGCAGGTTTTGGGCTGGTAGGGAAAAGCCGGCACTGTGGACGCTGGCAATCGTATCTGCCGGGTGTTTTGTATTCTGCCAAGATTTGACGGGACAGAGCCGCTGCCGAACGCTCCTGCAAGCAAATCGGAGGTCGATTCGCCAGCGGTTCGACTGCCGAGCGCTGCGGAAGAAAAGCGCAGCTGCGCCGACGCCAGAAACATCTGACGAGAGGTTTTTCTGCAATCGCTTGTGCCATCGGACAGCGAGTCTGAACAAAGACGTTGCCGTGCCAATGCCGACGTCATCGATCGAGCCGACTGCGCATGACAGCTACATGCCGCCGACAGTCAGCCAAGAGGAAAGAAAGTCCATAAAGAGCGTGGATGCATTCTTGGCAGAGTTCAAGGATGACCCGGAAAAACTGCCTGTTGGCAGGGTAAGGAGGAGGTATTCTCCTGATTCTTCTGAGGAGGAACGGCGTGAGTTATGAAAGGCGGCGAACTGGGGCTTCGAGTGGATGCCTTTATAAAAATCTGCCGCCCATGACCGAGGGCGGAGACGCATCGAGCGATCGACGAGGTTCGTAGCCGACCAAAAGAGATTACTGGACCTATAAAATCCGCTGCGACCGTACGACCGCAGCAAAGTTTTCGACATCAAAAGATGCTCCACTTACCTCGCAGGTAACTCAGCCTGCGAGGTCTTTGTTATAATGAGGATTATTGACGGCTTTGCCCGCATTCGCACCCGTTTGTGCGCATAGGAATGCTTGCTGCCGGAGGAATGCGGACGGCGGGAGGTCAAGGCGAGATAGAGGTGCTCGGACAATGGGCTATGGATCTGATGCAGGGCATCACGGAAGGAGGTCATCTTGTGGAAAATTTCTTGGACGAACTTTGCCCATATTTGTTTTCTGTTTTTGCTTGGCCATCTTCTCCTGTTTCTCGGCCCTGCTATACTCCGCCTCTTGCCATATGGGGGAAATTTGATACAGAAGACGCGTATCCACGTATTTTCTCCTTTTATAGTTTCATGATTACGAGCATCGATTATTTTGATGGGGTTGTTCGAATGGTGCGGCACAAAGAGCTGCATGATGAAGCAGTCCGAGCATATGAAGCAAGCCTCACCCCCGAACAAAAAGCGCAACGAGAAGCAGAACAACTGCAGGCGCAATACGATGAATGGATTGCATGGCAAAAAGCAAGAGGAGGAGAAGCAGCAGGAGAAGAAAAAGAAAAAGAAACAGGAGGAAGAGCAAAAAGCACAGGCGGAACGAGAGGCGCGGGAGAAAGAAGAGCAGAGCGCCGCTCGTATCAGACCGTTTACGCTGAAGATGCTTGCAGCCTATCATCTCCAACCCCATTGCGGCAAGAGAACGGTATGAAAGAAAATGCAGAATCCTGCGAGCGGTCATCGAATCGACCCGGGACGGATTAATCGAGGTTACATTTCGAATGATCCCATGGAAACATATAAGCATGGAGGCATGGATTTCAGATGCCATACCGAAGTGGAACAATGGCAGGATCCGGATGGAGAAGATCTTCCCTGCAATAAAGGCGATAGTGATTACGATCTACGGCGAAAATCAATACGGTAGGAAAAATCACACGCAAAAGTGCTTTCACGAGAAAGGGTGTCCCTTGAAGACACTTATGGCGATATACACCATAGGCGATGGATACGATATCACGTGACTACGAATCGAATGATATGAAGGAGATATCCATGTTGAAACATTTCACGCGCACCGTCATGTTCGTCTTTTCGCGTGCATCCTACTCCCTGCTGTCTCGGCAGAGCCGAAAGAGCTTCCCGATGAGCTTTGGTTATATGCAGGGGACGAGTCCGCGCTTCATGCCTCCGACGGACAATTCTTCGACGCAGCGGTTCGTCGTGGTTGGCACAGACATTCGCCCTATACCTCGAGGATTACTGCCCGATGATGCTGGACAAAAACGAAAGTACTGACCGCACATAGGGACGAAAAATTTGTCGGCTGCACCATCGATCGATTGGATCCCAGCAGTATCTGGATGTATACTCGCTTTTGCAGACGGTATGGGAGCCACAGAAACGAAGAAGGCCTATATCTGAAGAGCGAAAAACGCAGTTAGAGCTTGAAAAGGCAGAGCAGAGACTTTCTTTGCCATGAATATTACAGCGGTAGGAAATGTAAAGACAAAGATATTATTCGACGAAATGAAAATATAAAAAGGAGAAAACTTAGAGTGCTAAAAGCGCCATGTGCTTTTTCCTGCCCTACTGATCGGATTGTTTCTGTATCGCTTACCGCAGAAGGTGCTGCCGGACGAGGAATCTCGGACAATCCCATATCGGACATTCCTTCTGCTTTTTAAGGAGTATGTCATCGTACGGCAGAAGTTGCCTTTACCAAGCGTATCGTATGCGCTACGGCCTTTTATGTGCCGAAGTATTTGAATGATATTTTTAATATGGTAACGCAAACTTTGCGCATTAAAAATAATAGAAAGTACGCGATGGAAGATGCTGCGGTTCTATGCTTCGGGGGCAGAGTCCGCGGCCTTTTGTTTGAAAGAGCAGTTTTTCCCAGAAGGAAGAAGATACATCCCAAAGTCGGATTCTACGAAAGATTTTTCATAAAGCGCTTATATTTTATGGAAACTTTTACGATATAATGAAATATGAGGATTCTTTTCATGTCTTTTCGTGAGCATTCAAAAGCAGGCATGACTGTCGTCGTTTCTTTGAGTGCGTAACAGAGGAGATGTATCCATGGTTTACCCCGATACGATCAAGACGGATCAAGATGTGATGCTTTCATGGCCGTCGCGCCTTATTTGAATCGCGTCGTCCGCCAGGATATTGCACTGCTGCTGTAACGGATAAAGAGTCGGTCATTGGGCTCAGCGCCGACTCGGTCTTGAGTTCTCGCCTCGCGGTCGGCTCGCCTGTTCCGCCTAATACGAAAGCACGTCGTCGGTACGGGACGCGACTATACAGGGCTTGATTGATGAGAAGATTTACTGACCCGGTGTCCGCAGCATGATCACGCCGATTCGCGGCATCAACGGCGAGCGTCATCGGCACGCTTCGTGGCGGCGATGGATGTTGCGCAGGACATCCGCCTCGCCCATGCGGTCGACGAGGTCACGAAAGTCGACGGAGACGGTCTACATGCTGTCGAGCAGGTCGCGGAGAGTGCGAGCGAGCTGGCGAAAGTCGGGACAGGAGGCCGTGCAGCAGGCGGCGGACCTCAAAGAGCGCAATGCCGAGACGATCAAGGTCATCGAGTTCATCAATAACATCGCGCAGCAGACGAACCTCCTCGGCCTCAATGCCGCTATCGAGGCGGCGCGCGCGGGCGAGCAGGGCAGAGCTCGCCGTTGTTGCAGAAGAGGTCCGCAAAGCTCGCGGAGCAGTCGCGTGAGGCGACGGAGAAGATCCAAGCGACGCTCGCCGAGATGAACAAGGCGGTCGAGGAGATCTCGAAGACGATCGAGACGACGGGCGCGATCAGCCAGGAGCAGGCGGCGGCGACCGAGAGATCATGGCGAACCTCTCGCGCGTTACGAACGCGGCAGAAGACCTGGACACTTTCGTCGTGCGTACGGGATTGAGAAGATATTGGGCATGAAGGGGCGCGTGTGCATCTTGCGCTCTTTTCTTTGCTGCAGTGAGCAGAGTGTCCCATGGATCAGCAAAGGTTTTTGGGAAAAATCATTGTCACTCTGGATTTTTCTCGTTCTCGCGCTATACTATATGCTTAGAATAACTCTAACGTTGTGGGACATTGCAGGGGAGGGTTATGGGGAGAGCATTGGTAGTTATGCTTGTCTATCTTGAGGAGGTTATATTATGGAAAGATATAAGACTCTGATAGCAGGTTACGAGAATCAATGCGTAGAGCTGTTATTGGAGAAACTGGGTGTGGTCACGTTTCGACTACGACATCGAGCAGGATGTCCTGCTCTTTGGCAAAAAGCGCGCGACGGCATGAAGGAGAAACGCTTTGAGGGGCTTCTGCCGCACACTTTGCACCGAGAAACCGCGGCATGATTCATCCTGATTCGGTCGAGCGGCTCGTGCTCTTTTCCGTGGGCCAGACGACGGGTGTGCGCGAGGTCTTGCTCGATATGGCAGGAGTGCCGCAGGGACGCTATTCGTGGTACGAGGTCGCCGTGAAGCTCCAGCGTGACGAGACGGACGTGTGCAGCGCACGATCGGCATCCTTTGGGGACATCGAGTCGAGCATGGGCAAGATGGAGCAGAGTTTTTGCATTTCGCTCGGAGCGCGATTCGGTCACGGGGATTTTGAACGGTGCAGGGCTTGGAGAAAGCGGTGCAGACGTATCTGCAGGTCATGGCCGCGACGAGAGCAACGCTCTGATGGTCATTTCTTCGACAATATCTGCCAGCTCGCAGAGCAGCGCGGCAAGCATTGGACGGATCAGCTTCTCGTGCGTATATGCAAGGCGGTCGGCAGTTTCTTCCGTGCGGGTGACGTGCTTTGCGCATCTGGGCGACGGCCAGCTTCGCTGTCTTTGTCAGGATATGGAGCGCACGGAGGGTCATGGATATGAAGGCGCGGGCAATCCGCACGCTGTTCGGCGGCGAGAATACGCAGTTCGGGCGGCTATGGCTTAGAGTGCCGCATCGCTGTTTCGTACTATCCAGGACGGCGCGTCTTTCCATGAGCTTTTGAAAACGGCGGAAAAGAGGCAGTACTGATCGCGAGAGGGTGCGCGCTGGCAAAAGGTGCTGGACGATGGCATGAAACTTACAGGAAGCAGTGGTGCGCGCCCGGCGAAGAGAAGTTTCGCCGAGCGGCTTTTTGCAGCAGCCACGAGGCAGAAAGTCACTTTATGACGGTGTCGGTCAATCTTAGCCCCCGGAGAGCGTTGCGACGACGACAAACGATTTGATTGCGTTGCCTTGGGTGAGTCGCTTTTATTCGTCCGTCGCCTGAAAGAAGAAGAACCCGCCTCCGGCTTCCAATCGTAGGCGCGGTTTCTTACCTCAATTACTGCTGGGCTGACCGTCACCAGTAGCACCTGAGCGAGCATTTATTATAATGCATGATGCAATCATATAACATTGCCAGCAGAAATGCTATAGCATTTCTGCTGGCGGTAGTGTATACTGAAGCTGTATGATTGTTTCTCTTGAGGAAGGGCAGGGCGGCATGGAGCAGTTCACGCAGACATTTTTGGAGTTCATTGACGCCTGGAGTGCGGCGGTCGCCGTCTTGATGGCCTTGGAGAATGCTCTGTATACCGATTCCGAGCGAGCTGATCCTCGGATTTTCGGGCTATCTGATCTTCGCTGACCGCATGGGTTTCGTCGGGCGCTGGTTGCCGGCATGATCGGCGTGCATGGCGGGGTCGATCTCGCCTATCTCGTCGGGCGCTACGGCGGACGTTCCTTCGTCGACAAGTACGGCAAGTATTTCTTTTGTGAAGAAGTCGCACGTCGATATTGCACAGCGCTGGTTTGACAAGTATGGCGTCAAGGCGGTGTTCTTCAGCCGCATGCTTCCCGTCGTGCGCACGTTCATTTCGCTCGGCGGGCTTCGCGCATGTGGATATGAAGAAGCTCCTCTCATCGTTCTCGGCTCTCTGCCGTGGACGGGCGCTGATCCTCGGCGTCGGCATGGCGCTGGCGAGCTGGCGGATCATGCTCAAGGTCGGACATGAGGTGAGCATCGCCTCGTCGTTGTAAGCCGCATCATCGTCGCCGGTCTCTACTGGCGCTATCGCCGCAACCGTCAGCAGAAGGCAAAGGAAGCGCTGATAAAATGAAGGCGCCCAGATCGGTACACAGATGCGTTGGTTCTGATGCGGTCAATCGTCAGCGATCATGCGACGCTTCGCGCTGCATTCTGGGACGCTTTTCGCATTACGAGTCGTTGCCCAATCGCCTGCGTCCTTCGGACTTGGCTCTTGGACGGCTCAGCAAGGAGATAAACCGCAGGCGTAGCGGTGCTACGCCGAGGCTTTGTCGACGACGAGACAGCGCAGATGTGTGAAGATGGTGGCTGAATTTTATCCGTGCCTTAATATGGACGTGGAGTGATCCACGTCCATTTTTAGAAGCGTCGTGACGTATCGCTTCTGCCTCAGAAGCTGCCGTGCGTCACGTAGAGGAAGAAGAGCGGTAGAAGAGCAAGAGGTAGATGACGGTCGTGACGAGGAAACTCGCGACGGTGAGGTCTACGTTGAGCTTTGTAGAGCCGCGCGGTCAGGACGGCGTTGATCGCCGCTCGGCGCGGCAGCGATGAGGAGCACGCTGCCGATGAGCACGGAGTCCGCAAAGAGCAGGCGGCAGAGTCCGAAGAAGATCAGCGGCGTGAGGAGGAAGCGCAGGGGATGAGGTCGGCGGTCTTTTTGATGTGGGAAGCGCGCGAGAAAAGTCGACGAGACAGCCGACGGGGAAGAGCGCTGTCCAGGCGCCGATATGCACGAGCGCTTGAAACGCTGTGCCGAGCACGGCAGGGCGCTCGACGCCGAAGACGTTGAGTGCGAGTCCTGCGATGAGACCGAGCACGGGCACCTGGTTCGGCGTGAGAAAGAGTTCCCTGAGCGACAGGTGGACGCGAGCCCCCTCTTTCGCACCTTGCGCACGGAACATCGCGGCGAGCGGGAAGCAGATGAGCACGAGGAGGCCGACCTGGAATGATGAGACGATCTGCACATAGGCGAACCCCGCTTCGTCGTAGAGGATGAAGGCGGAAAGCCCCGCGATCGTGCCGATGTTCGTGAGCATGGCGCTCATGTAGTAGGCGCCGCGCGAAAGGGAGTCCTTGTGGCGGCGAGCGAAGGTCAAATAGGCGATGGAGCCGGGCACGAGCATGAAGAGCGCACTGAAGAGCGGCAGCCAAAGGAGGCTTCTCGACAGCGGCATGACCCAGAAGCTCAAGACGGCGAGCAGCGTCGCCATGACGATGATGTTGAAGCGAATGAGGGTACTGCATAGCGCGTCGGAGATACGGCCTCGCTGATAGGCGATGTAGCCCGCGAGAAGGGGCGCGCGAGGTCGCTGAATACGTAGAGGATGCGGGAAGAGTTTTTCGTCCATGAGAGGCCTCTTTTGCTGGATTCGGTCAGCAGGGGCAAGGGCGGGTTTGCTGCTGACTCGTGAAGATTTCATTATCGTGCATGTATCGTAACATGCGCACGGCAGGAATACAAGCCCGGGAGAAAGGATGGATCGAATGATATACCCGATGAAGCTTCGAGCGCCGCTCAAGGACTATATCTGGGGCGGCACGCGCCTCAAGACGGAGTACGGCGAGAGCATCTCGCGAAGGTCGCGGAGAGCTGGGGAGCTTGCGTCGCCACAAGGAGGATCAGAGCGTCATCGAGAACGGCGCGGACGCGGGTCTGACGCTGGAAGCGGACATCGCGCGCGAAGGGGCGCACGTTGCGCTCGGCTCGCACGGTTCGCGCTATCCGGCTTTCCGCTTTTGATCAAGCTCATCGACGCGCGCGACGATCTCGGTGCAGGTGCATCCCAGACGACAGCTACGCCTTCGAGCACGAGGGCGAGTACGGCAAAGATGGAGATGTGGTACGTCTCGACGCCGAGCTCGAGGCGAGATCATCTACGGCTTCGCGAAGAGATTCGCGAGAGAGTGCCGCCGCCGCATCGAGGAGAACACGCTCTGGACGTCGTGCGGCGCAGTCAAGGTGAAGGCGGGCGATGCCGTCGTGATTCCGGCGGCACGCTCCATGCCATCGGGCGCGGCATCTTCCTTGCGGAGATCCAGCAGAAATTCCGATACGACGTACCGCGTCTACGACTATGCGCGGCGCGGCGCGGACGGCAGAGCTGCGCGACCCTGCATATCGACAAGGCGCCTCGACGTGCTCGTTCGCGCCGCCTGCGTATGAGCGTGAACTGCAGGTGAGAAGTCTCGCCATTTTCGCCGAGCATGAGATGACGGTCGTCGCGCGCACGGAGTTCTTCACGGTCTATCACTTCGCTCTCAAGGGGCGTTGTCACTTGCAGGCGGGACGCGCGAGCTTCCAGTCCATCATCGCGCTCGGGGGCACGATGGAGCTTTCGTGGTCGGGCGGCGAGGAGATCTTGGAGAAGGGCGACTCGTACTTCATACCGGCAAGCTTCGGTGACTAATCGATGCGCGGGCGAGGGTGCGTTCTTGCTGACGGAGGTTTAGGGAATCACTGATAGATTCAGCCGCCCATCTTCACACATCTGCGCTGTCCTCTCGTCGTCGACAAATCCTCGACGTAGCACCGCTACGCCTGCGGTTTGTCTCCGCGATAGAACCAGCGCATCGTGCAAATTCATGACCCATTTTATCAGTTAGCCTTTTGCGAAAATGCGCCCGAAGAGGAAGTTCTCGCGCATTCACCTTTTTGGGTTTCACGGCATTTCGGGCGGCTGGCTGCAAAGGGCCGCGTGGTGCAGGATGTCTCGAGGCGCATTTCGATGTCGAGCGCTTCCTCGCACGGTTTTCGCCGTGTCGAACTCCGCAAAAGTCGTCCGTTCTGCGCGCGTTGACGAAGTGCTCCCAAGCCGTGATGGAAAGCTCGGTGGATTCTGCGCGCAGCTGGCTCTAAGATAGCGTGCGCCGGGCGGCATGGAGAGTGCCGAGAGCTTTGCTGGCGCTCCTTGAGGGTCGGATGATCTCCGTCCGATGAGCTTTCTTCAGACCGTCTTTCTGCGCACTGGAGAGAGTCCCGTGCCGTCCCACGGCATGTCGGTCAGCGCGGAAAACGCTGCTGCTCCTGGCGAAGCGCTTGTTGTACTGCTCGACGATGGGCGCTGACGCTTCGAGGTAGGAGGCGACGTCCTTTTCGAGGAGCGGCGTCAGGCGGTCGAGGCAGTCGCGGTAGTTCTTGATGTAGAGACCTGCCACGACACTGTCGCCCGCCTGCTCCATGGCGAGGAGCAGCGTGAGTTCCGTTCCCTGCCGTCTCGTCCTTCGTCTTGACGTGCGCCGTCGCCGTCGCGCGCCGTCGCGGTCGATGGAGTCGAGTCCGGACGATGGTGATGTTCTTCAAGAGGCTGCGCTCGAAGAGGTTCTCGAAGTCGATGCGCAGCTGTCGTCCCTGCAGGAGGCCGCCGGGCTTCTGCCATTCGCCCGTTCTCGATCCGGCCTGTGAGCGTCGTGCGCATCCCCGCCGTGACCTGCGGCTTTGATGAGTTGGTAGAAACGCACGGCTTCCGTGCGCCTCGTCGCTCGTCAGGGGAAGTGTCGGCGGCGAAGAGGCTGCGCGTGAGATCGTCATAGATTCTGCCCATGCTCAGGCTGACGTTGACGTAGCGCTCGAATTTTTCGGCGTCGTGCTTCTCCGCCGCTTCTTGAATCTCGGCAAGCGTATTCGGGGCTTCTCGCGTGGATGAAGAAGTACCAGAGCACGGAGCCGACGGCAAGCGCAGGAAGAAGACGATGACGAGCATCGTGAGCGTGCGATTGTATGAGCTGATCTTTCGGCGCGCAGCCGCAGCCGCCAAGCATAATCGTCCATAGAAATTCTCCTTATCGTCCTATTATAGCATATATGTCAACGAAAGCAGGAGGTGCGGGCATGAAATGGGTCAGCCAGCTGAGGCTGTGACGGGCATGGCGGTCTATACGCTGACCGGCAGTCTCGTGCCGACGGCGTGCGCCATGGCGGGCGCGGTGCTCGCTGATGGATCGAGGGCAAGGGCGGCGGCGTGCGCCTGCCGTGGGCGGACTCTCTCCCATCGCGGCTGGTCGCACTGGCCGCCCTCTCACATCCTCGGCTTTCTCGCTCTGGGCGCTGTCGGCAGGAACTGGGTGAGGACGCGCGCTCTCTCATTCTCGCGCGGGCGTTTATCCTCCTCGGCGCACTCTTTCATATCGCCGAGGATGCGCTTTGCGGCAAGGTGCCGTTCCTTCATCCGAAGAAGAAAGTCGGCGAGTGCGCCTCTTCCGCGTCGGCTCATTCGGCGAGCACGTCTTCGGCGCTTGTCCTCGTCCTTTCTATGCGGAATCGACGCTTGGCTTCTGGCGAATTTTGAGCTTAGGAGAATGTATGGTATGACCGCCGCAGGGCAAGCAGGAAAGCGCCTTGCATGCGAAGTCTATGTGCATAGGAGAAGAGGTCACATTTGAGGGGATCACGTATGGAACAGGGCACGCAGAAGAAGAACAAGTTTCTGGGGCTTCTCGCCGAGAAGTACCTGACGCTGGAATCCGTCTCACGAAAGGCTCATCTCGCAGGCGCAACTCGGTCTGCCCAAGGGCATTGAGCATTTCATGAGCGATCTGCAGGCGAGTACGAGTCGTTCTTCCACATCTTGAACAACTGCTCGGGCGTCATTCGCGAGAAGGTCGAATACGTCTTTGCTGACCGCATGACGGACGAAGAGAAGTGAGTTCTGCACGCTCATCACTACCCGAAAGGAGAAGATCGAGCGCATGCACGCCGAGCGCAAGGACACGCCCGCTCGGTATCGTGAGAACCTCGCGCGGCTCTTTGGAGCTGTCGAAAGCTCGCGAGTTACTAGCACCCGGCGGCGAAGGCGCGGCTTCATCCCAAGCGCTATGAGTCCGTCATCGTCGAGCTTTTTACATCGCGCCCTCGAGGAGGACACGGCGCAGGCGCAGTACCATCGCCGCCTCCTCGCGACCATCGTGCAGATCGACAGCGCGCGCAGGCTCATCAGCGTTCTGCGTGCTCGTCAAGCGTCTCGCCGTCGATCATCTGCATACGTCGGCGACTTTTCGACCGCGGCAGCCGTCCCGACGCGATTCTCAACACGATCCTCGACTACCACGATATCGACATCGAGGGCAACCACGACGTCAGCGTGGATGGGCATGCGGCAGGGCAGCGAGGGTCTGCACCGCGGGCGTCACGAGAAACAGCGCGCTCACGCAACACCGACGTCTTAGAGCGCGGCTACGGCATCAGCTCGCGTCCCCTGTCGCCTTTTCGACGCGCATCATCCTGATTCCAACGCCATCCGCGCCTCGGAGAAGGCGATCACGATGATCATGCGGCTCGAAGGCCAGCTCATCGCAAGGAATCCCGACTTCGAGATGGAGAGTCGCCGTCTCTCGACAAGATCTAACTCAACTCCTCCTGCGTCATGCTCGGCGATCGCCGCACTGAGCTGAGAGCGCCTACTTCCCGACGATCGACCCGAAAGATCCGTTCGCGCTCGGAGGAGGAGAGCGCATCATCGCCGACCTCAAATCGTACTTCACGGAGAGCGAGATGCTGAAAGCACGTCGACTTCTCTACAGAAGGGCCCGTTCTCGCGTCTGCAACGGCAACCTTTTTACCACGGCTGCGTTCCGTCGACGAGGACGGCTTCGCTTGCGACGTCATCTTCGACGGCAAGGCTACAGGACGCGCTCTACTTTTCGATTACGCTGACCGCCGCGCGCGCCGCCACCTCTTCCGCGCGGAGGATCTCGACTTCAAGTGGTTTCCTGTGGTGCGGCAGGACGTCGCCATGCTCGGGACGAGGTCAAGACCTCGAGCGCTCGCTCTAGAGGACGAGAGCATAGGAAGCGAGCTGGCCGATCCCTACTACCGCCTGCTGGACGACGAGGATTTCTGCCGCTCCCATCCTCGCGGAAATTCGGCCTGCCCGAGAGCGGGCACATCATCAACGGTCGAGCGTGCCCGTCAAGGTCAAGAAGGGCGAAACGCCTGTCAAGGCGCACGGCAAGGCCATCATCATCGACGGCGGCTTCGCCGCGTACCACAAGAAAACGGGATCTCGGGCTTCACGCTCATCTCCAACTCGGCGCGGCTTCCGCCTCCTCATGCACCAGCAGGTCGCCGACGTGCGCCAGGCGCTGAAGGAGAACAAGGACATCGAATCCGTCTCGAGACGGTCGAACTGCAGACGAAGCTCACGACGCTCGGCGACACGGACGAGGGCAAAGACATCCAGGAGGAGATCGCCGACCTCTACAACTTGCTCATCGCCTCATCAGAACGGCGTGATCGAGCCGAGCAGAGCAAGCCCGCCTTCCCCTGCATGTATGGGGAAAGGGCGGGCTTTTATGTCGCCTTTGCTTTTGGCGGCATCACAGCGAGATGCTGTTCTTGTTCAGAGGTCTTATTCACATTTCGACCAGCCGCAATAGGTGCAGGTCACGCAGTTAGCCTTCGGGGCGCAGAGTGTGGCGCTTGCATTCGGGGCATTCTTTGTTGATTGCCTTGTCGTCGCTCTGTCCTTGTACTTTGCAGTCTCGTCCTTTGGTATTCGTTGCTAGATTTCGGCGAGAGCCGTGCCGATGGCGCTGCCGCACGAGAGCGAGATATCCCTTGCCCTGTCCGCGCGGATCGGGGCCCTGGCAGGCGAGCAGCGGCTGACGGTCAGCTGTTTGATGATGTTCTTGACGCGCACGCCCGAGCGCAGTGCGAGAGGTCCAGGCGCGTGATGGTCGCGATGTTCGACTGGCAGCCGCCTGAGGTGTTCGTGAAGAGCTCGAAGACGTCGCCGTCGGAGGTCTGTTGACCGTGATGTACATCTTGTCGACGCATGATGGCGATGAGCGAATGCTACGCCTTCGAGCCGCGCGATGTTACGCGGCGGCGGCGCGCACGGTGTCGTAGGGCGATCTCCTGCTCGGCGGCTTCTTTTGACGCCGAGGATGTTGCCGCGCTTTGCAGCCGTCGCGGAAGACCGTGATGCCTGCAGCGATTTCCATGCTGCGTGAGGTAGATGTTCTTGATGTCGGCGGGCGTCGCCGCATGCTTCAAGTTCACCGTTGAGGATGGAGTTGTCGACGCTACTTGCATGGCCGCCTGCAGTTCGACGCGGTGCAGGTAGGGCGTCGTCGACTTTCGATGACCCACGGGAAACGCTTGATGTCCTCGTTCGTGAGATCGTGCGGCAGCTTGTGATAGTCGAGTGATCGCTGACGAGGTGTGCGTGAACGCGGAAGGAGCCGCTTCTTCCTCCATCTTGTGTCGTGCGCTCGTAGCTGATCTGATAGAGAGGCTCGCAGCCGCCTGAGAATACGCCGCCAGGGAGCGAGATCGTGCCCGTCGGGCGCAGTGGAAAGAACGCGCCGTTTCTAAGGCCGTACCTTTGATCTCGGCGTAGACCTCGGGCGCTTCTCGGCGAGACGTTGGATGAGCGGCGATTTTTCGTCTTTTCCCAGTCGTATTTGCCGAAGGCGCCCTTTTCGCAGCGAGAGCGCGTACGTGCGGCTTCCGTGAACATGGTGCGGCAGCACGCCTGATGAAGTCGCAGCGCTCCCGCGGCTGCCGTAGGCGAGCTTCATGGCGATGAAGGCGTCGGCGACGCCAAGAGACCCAGCTCCGACGCTGCGCCAGTCGCGGATGCATTGACGGTTTCTTCCAAAGGCTGCGCGTCAGCTGCAGTCGAGCACTTCGTCGACAGCGCGCGAACCGCCGTCCGGACGGCGGCGCGAACCTCTTCTGCAAGATGCGGCCATCGCCGGTCTTTGTCTCAATGAAGGAATAGAGGTTGAGGCTCGCGAGGTTGCATGAGTTGTAGGCATTGCCGCCGAACTCGCACAGGGTTCGTGCGACTGATCTTGTATTCGTCGTAGCCCGAGAGCAGCGTGTAGTCGTTGAGCCTGTCCTTGAAGAGTGCTCGGTCGCCCCTAATCCCACTGCGTCTGACAGTATTCATCGAAGAATTCGGCGGCGCGATCGTCCGGTGGATCTTTTCGCCCGTCGCCTCGACGTCGAGTCAGCTCGTATTCGGTATCATCGATGACGGCCCGCATGAAGGCATCGGAGAAGAGGATCGAGAGGTTCATCGAGGCGGTTTCTCATTCTCTCTGCTTCATGTGCAGGAATTCGTAGATGTCGGGTGCTCCGAGTCGAGCGCGACGAGCATCGCGCCGCGTCTGCCGTTCTGGCTGATGACTGCCCGTCGTTGAAGATCTTGAGGAAGGATACGGCTCGTCGAGCTGCGCGCGACGTTGTTCACGCGGGCTGTCCTTGGGGCGCAGGTCGCTGATGTTCACGCCGTGCCGCCAGGAGAGACATCCGCGATCTGCCGGGTTTGACGGTGAAGATGGACTCGAGTCGTCCGTTGGCGACGGCATGACGTAGCAGTTCGACAGGCTGCTCTTGAACTTGCCCTTCGCGCCCGTCATAGAGTGTGCGCCTGCAGGGAGAGTGCGCAGTCCTCGAAGTAAGCGCGCTCGCGCACCTCGGGCGAGAAGATGCCCGCCACGCGCTCGATGAACTCGTGCGGCTCTGTCTCCGCGATAATATTTTGCCGCAGGATGCTCCTGCCGATTTCCGTGTCAAACCACTTTTCCAGTGATGTACCTCTACAATATGTTGCTCGTTTCAAAACGCTGGCGTCTATTATGGGATAAAGAGTATCTGTTGACGGAAATGAAAAATGCTGGTTTTCGCCTGAAAAACTGGATGTTGTTGTTTTGTGCAGCATTGCTGGCATATCTTGACGATTTCCTGCCATTTCTTGTGGAGTATGAACAGGAGGCCGCCTTCCTGTCCGCAGCAAAGGGAATCGTCAGGGCGGGGAAAGGAGTCGGCAGAGAATCTTTGCCTAGGGAAGCGCTGATTATCAGTGCTTCCCTAGAATAGGAAGACAAAATCATGCTTGTGTTGAAATCTCTTGCGTATTTCCTTCTGGCCGGATTGTTCGAGATCGGCGGAGCTATCTGATCTGGCGAGTGGCTGCGAAACGGCGCGAGTCTTTGGTATGCTTTTCGGCGCGGTCATCTTGATCCTTTACGGCATCGTGCCGACGCTGCAGCCCTGAGGAAGTTTCGGGGCGTGTCTACGCTGCTTACGGCGGCGTTTTTATCGTGTATTGTCCTCCTCTGGGGTTGCGCGTCGACGGCATCGCGCCCGACCGCTTCGACATCATCGAGCAGCGCCATCGCGCTCGTGGGCGTCGCTGTCATCATGTATGCGCCGCGCTGAGCGACGGGTCAATCGACGAAAGGAACAGTGGTCTGCGCTTTCGGCTTGACTTCTCGGACTTTCGCTCAGCCCGCCCTTTTCCGTGCGGTCAAAATTCTTACTCAAACATGCTTCGTCTGAGTAAGATTTTCGACTAACGTCGAAATGGGCGGGCATTTATCGATAATCCGTATTCGTGCCTATGGCTGTGCCGGATCAGTCGTCTTCCGGCGGATAAATCATGAAGCTCAGACTGCTGAAAGATCTTGTCGCGTGTCGCTTTGCCGTCGGACTGCGGATAATCCTCTGCGGTTCGAGACCGATGACATGTGATGCGCCGTTGGCGACGAGAACGTGGCTGCCGTCCTTGTCTGTAGTCATTGTCACGGTGTGGTGATTGACGACGTCGAGGATGATTTCAGCGTTTTGGCAGCGGCTGGCCGTGCGCAGTACCTGTACGGGCAGATAATCGCCGACGTTGAGTTTGGTGGGATCTCAGAGGAACGATCTGGTGCGGCAGAATCCGGCAGGAGCCACCTTGTCGACGCCTTTGAGATAATTGACGCTGTATTTGATGGCATGCGTTGCCTGTGGTCGAGCCGGGGACTTGATCCATTGAAAGCTTGTTGACGTATTTGCCGTCCGGCCCTTTCGACCAATAGCCGTGGTCAAAATAGACGACAGCGACGGAAACATTTTGAGACGGATTGATCGTGATGTGATTGCCGCCGTCAATGATTTCGAGAGGAACCCGCGTATAGGTTTTATCGAAAGCCGATCAGCATCGCTGACATCCTTTGGGTCATAAGCGTGTCTTTGTCAACCTTCGCCGAGGACGAGCTGGGTCTGATCCAGACGCGGTGCGAACCAGACGCCATGAGCAGAGGCGGGGACGGCAGTGGTGAGCATAGACAGCGCCGACAAGGGGCGGAAAGGATTTTCGTCTTTTTCAAAATGAACACACTCTTCATGATGATAGAAGTTAACGAACGGCGGTATTGATTCTCCGCAAGAATGAAATGCACAAATAATATTTGATGACTTTCATTTTCAAAACTACATGAATATCTTAGCATCGATATAGGTGAATTGTCAATTTAAGACAGAAGTGAAATGGGTGAGAATCCTCTAATTTTTGGGAAGAAGGGGGCGATTGTCCAATAAGGGAAAAAAGTGCGGCGCAGGCGTTCTTTCCATATGGAAATATAAGAAGGGCAGTCTCGACGGGGGTCGAGAGGACTGCCTTCTATGTTGATTTTTCCTAGTGCTGCATCATGTTTGCTGTTTTGTCAGAACGTCCACTTGACGGATGCGCCGCCGTGATGCTGCGTTGCCCTTGCCAGCCATTGAGGTGGAGGTCGTAGCTCACGCGGCTGTTCTCAGGCATGAAGCGGTAGCCGAGTTCGAGCATGGTGCCTGAGCCTTTGAGCGAGGGGCTGGGTGCGGCGTCGCCTTGGTAGGTCGCACCCGCCTTGCCTGCGAATTCATGTTCCCAGGCGAGGCCTGCGTAGAGTCGCCCGTCGTCTTGTCCTTGAGCGGCTGTGGCGGAAGCCGAGGCGCAGACGCTGCGAGTTGACGCTGCCGAATTCGTAGCGAGTCGCCCGTGTTGAGTGTTGCCGTCATGCTGTTCTGGTGCGACCAGAAGTAGCGTGCGCATAGGCGTCGATGGAAGCGTCTTCGCTTGATCGCAGAAGGTCTTACCTGTGCCGAGGTGCACGCGCCGTAATGGTGTTTCGAGCCGTCGTGGCTCGCCGCCGTGCCGCTGAGGTTGGCGCTGTGGTCGCTCTTGGCGCAGCCTGCACGCAGAGATCCTTCGAGCCAGAGACCGTCTTTTGCGTGAGCTTGCCGAGGATGCCTGCGCCGATGATAGCTGACTCTTGCCGTTGCCGTGCGTGCCGTCGTCGGGTAGGGTCGTAGGTGCCGCGCCGTATTCGACGAAGGGGCTGAAGAACCTTCGCGCCGTCTTTCTGAACATCTTCACGCGCCAGCCGAGACCGAGGTTCCAGCCTTGAGTCGACGTAGGAGCCGCTTTCCGCTCGCATGCTGTTCGCGCCTGCCACCTGCCCAGGCTGGTGGCTGCGCCGTCGGAGGCGCCGCCTGCGCTGAGCGTTCTTGCCTTGTCAGGGGTAGCTTGCGCTGACGGACATCTGGGCGGCAGCAAGGCCGTCCTGCACGAGGTGGTCGGCGCCTTGGTTGACGAAGCTGGCGAGGTCCTGCACGCGTTCGACGAGGATTTCGCCTGCTCAGCAGAAGCCCGCCGGTGACGGTCGCCGTCAGCTCGCCCGTCGCTTCCTGCTTGATCTCGTACTCGTAGCGGCGCGATACGCCCATGCATTCCTTCGACCTTGTTCTGAATCGCGGCGTCCGTCGTGAGTGCGCCGCCCGCCGTCTTCATCGAGCAGGATCTTGTCGCCCTGATGAGTTTCGGCGCGGCGCCGCTTCTGGCGACGCCGATGTTCAGGCCACGGATGTCCTTCGTCGCCGTGCCGAGCTTGAGCATGGGTGTCGCCGCGCCCTGCCGCCATCTCGTCGGTGTAGAAGTGGAGGTTCTGGATGCCTGCGAAGTCGTGCACTTCCGGATGAGCATTGCAGACGGCGAGCGTGTTGCCCGTGCCGTTTGCCTGTGAGCCGCCCGTGACCGTGCCCGTGACGCGTGCGCCGCCGGGGTTGATCGTGTTGTTCTTCGTTACTGCGCCGAGATCCGCCGTAGATGTTGGCGGCGCTCGTGATCGCGCCGAGGTTCACGGTGTTGCTCGAGGCCTCGCCGTTTGCGGCGTAGCCGCCGTGACACGTGCCGTCGAGTCGTGCCCTGCCGTGTAGTCGACGGTGTTGTTCAAGCTGTTGTTTTGCTTATCAGCGGCAGCTTTCGTGCCCGTGCCGCTCGTCCAGCCGCCGTCAGACGTTCGCGTAGGTCTTGCTGGTATCGCTGAGCGTGAAGCGTTGTCCTGCGTCGTGTTGCCCTGCCTTGGGCGTCCCCAGGTGTGTCTGCGCCGTAAGTCGTCGCTGCGTCGCACCCCTGATGGTAGCCTTCGTAGGTGATGGCGGTGACTTTGCTGCCCGTTTTGCGTGACGTCGATATTCGTCTCCATCGTGGCGTCGGCGTTCAGCTCGGTTTCGCGGCATCGTCCCGTGCGGCCGCTGATGTTTGATGCCGTTTGCATTTTCCAAAAGCGTCAGAGGCTTTTTCAGCTTGCACTGGCATTCTTCACGGTCAGTGTTTTCCCAGTTGACGTCAGTTGCGCCCGTCGTGCGCAGCATCGCTGCGTCGGCAGAGTGCGCCCGTCGCATCGAGTTCATCTTCTGGAAGCCCGTGACGCTGCCCGCACGGTTCACGCCCTTGACGTTGAGCGTGTTGCCTGTGCCGTTTGCGGCAGAGCCGCCCGAGGACGCCTGTGACATTTGCGCCGCCGTTCAGGTTGACCGTATTGTCATTCGTCGCCGCGCCTTCGCCGCCTGTGACGAGCTGACCGTGGCATTGGCGGGTTCACGATGTTGCCCGAGGCGTCGCCGTGGATCTGCCGCCTCATGACGGTGTTGGCGTTCGCGCTGACGGTGACGATGTTGCCCGAGCTCTCGCCTTTGGCTTCGCCGCCGACGCCATCGTGCACCAGCGCCTGCAGACGGTGACTTTCGCTGCGTCTTTCGTCGCCTGCTGCCGTCCGCCGCTCTCCCGTATAGCCGCCGCAGACCGTGTCCGCGTGACGCCATTGCCGAGCCGCCGACCCTTTGACCTTTGTTCTTGTAGCTCGTGTCCCCTGCCGGCCGCCAGTCGTGCCCGGGCCGCTCGTCCAGCCGCCATAGACGTTCGTCTGCGCGCTCGCTTTGACGGCGACATCGCTGGTAGGTGCGCTGAATTGCTACCGCACAGCGTCCGCCCACGGCGCTCGTGGACTACCGCTTTGCGTGTGACGTCATCAGTCGTTGTGTCTGTCAGCAAAACCGACAGCCTCTCATAGGTGATTGCTCAGTGGCTGTGCCGTATGGTTGTCCGTGCCGATGACGGCTTCTTTATTTCCATAGCGTCTTTGACAACGGCACGCGTAGCTTCCGGAGAGGGAAATGCCGTGGTGCTCGCCACATCAGAGTCGCCGCTGTTCAGCGTTCCTTCACCGATGTGGCCGAGGCTGTTCCAGGCTGGTGCCCGTTCCATCGGTCAGAGTGAGCAGGGTGTTTGCCTTGTTGACCGTACCGCTCGTGGTGGAATCTGTAACGTCCCGAGTCCCTGACGTTCTGTTGCCGATGCGTTCGCCTGATGCTGAGGATGTTGTTCGATACGCCTGAGGGTGGTCGTCCACCGGACCGACGCGTGCTGATGGCTGCCGTGTACAGGCACTGCTTCCATCGCCGAGATTCACGGTATCGCTTTGGCAGCGCCGTTTTGCGCACCCGCCGATGATGTCGCCGCGTTGATTGTTCCCTTCAGATCGTGATGATATTGCCGGACGCGCTTGGCATCGCCGTCGCCGCCGTAGATCTGTCCCGTGACGGCGCCGCCCTGATCGATCGTCGACTCGAGTTCCCCGAGGCTTTGCTGCAGCGATACTCGCTCTTCGATATTGCCCGCAGACGCCGCCAGCTTTCACGAGGACGCGATCTCTCTCCTGCATCGCCGGTTTCAGCTTTTCCCGCCCGTGAGTCGTGTGCTGCTGCACCGTCGAGCGAGACGCTGTTGGCTGACGCTTTGTTCGTCGCACACCATCTCCTGTCGCCGTCGAGGCCTGTGCCGCGCCTCGTCCAGCCCGTCCAGATGTCCTCCGTATACCACGCCGCTTGTAAGGCTGATACGGTATGTTTGTTGTCGTTGCCGATGACGGAGTGGCTGCCCCACGTAATCGCGTACTGCTGTTCTGACGGATGCGAGTTCTTTCGACTGATATCAGTAGCTGATCTTGGTCGCCCGTCTTTGTCGATGACGGTTTCTGTCTTTTTCTGCCGTCCTCTTCGCGGCGCCGCTGCACCTCGTTGATGTTGATGTTGCTGGCGTTCTCCATCAACGTCTTCACCGCGCGGAACGTCTTTGACATGGAGTTTGTCGAGGCCTTGAGTTTCGTGTTTTGTGCCGTTCAGCGTGAGCAGCGTTGGCTGACCCGCGCGGCGCTGAAGCCAGTTGATCGTCGAGAAGTTCCAGATATTTTTTGCAGCGTAGCATTGGCATTGACGTTCAGGGCGTCGGTCGTCTGACTCTTCGTCGTGACCGTGCTCCTGCCGCCGAAGATTTCGCCTGAACGCTGGCGGATGCCCGCTGTCGCCGCGAGATTGACTGTATGTCGCGTCGCCGTGGTACCGAATAACCGCTGTGGGATATTTGTGCGCACGGTGCCCTGATGGTGACGGTGTTGCCTGCAGTGATGCCCGCAGACGATGATAGGCTGCTGTACAGCTTGCTCGCTGCGCCGCCCGTGATCGTGACCTTGTTACCCGTGCGTCATAGTGCTTCGCCACGTCTGGCCGTCGTGCCGTCTCTGTGTAGCTGCCGTAGATTCTGCTGGGCGCCCTCGGTGCATTCGTGATGGTGACCCAAGTGTCCGTCGTTGTGCTGCTGATCTTGATCGCCGCTGTATACGCCGATTTCGTCGATGCTCAGTCACCTGTATTGACGTTATTCTTTCGGACGCCCGCGAACTGATTGTGCCTGTAGTTGATTCTCTGATATTCAGCTGGCCAGATCTGATTGCCGGGGCGATAAAAGCTTCGTGTGCGGGGTTGCAAGTGTAAGTTGTTTGGCCTCCGCTGTAGTTGTTGATATCGACACTTTGCGATTGAAATAGAGACAGTCGGCTTTATCGGGGGTTCCTGTCAGATGGATGCCAGTTCCAGTCGACGCTTGTACGCTTGTTTCCACGTCACCAGTTGGAGTACTGGCCCGGCGCTCACGGTGCTGGCTTGTAGGCTGAAATTGATCGTTACAAAGTTCACGTTATCTGCGATGATGTTCAAAGCGACGTTCAGCGTGTTGCCCGTCACATAATCGTTCGTATTGACCGTCGCTGTAGATCGTGCCGGATCGAACCTTTGAAGGGGCTTGTGCCACGCCAAGGTTGACCGTGCTGCCCGTGGCGTTCGCGACAGAGCCACGCTACAGATGTTGTCGAGGAATCCGCCGCTCGTCAGCGTGACGGTGTTTGTCGGCGACCGCTGTCGTTGGTACGACCGCCGAACACTTTTCCCTGTACGTTTTGTGAAATTATGTTGTGATGAAGAGATTGCTGTTTGTTACACGTTGCTGCCCGCTGCAGCGCACTGCAGAGGCGTCCAAGTGCCAACGTGATCCTGCCGCGTATTGTTTTAATACGTTTCTCGGATCGGATGCATTCGTGACGCCTCGCCTGGCTGCACTGTCCGTGCCGACCTTGTGGTCTGCTGCAACGGCTGGATAAGTAATATCGATCGTTACATTTCTGCCTCGCTGACACTCGGCGCGCCCGCCGAGGATGTCAGCATAACCGCGCCGCTGCCGAGGGCGAGGGCGATCGAAAAGCGCCAGCGAGATGGCGCGAAGATTTTTGTTGAACATTATTCTCTCCTTTGAGGACTAGCTAGCTCAAGACTTTTTGCATAAACTAGACTTTTTGGATTCATTATAGCAATTAATTGATAATTGGTCAACATTTCTCCTCTTGCGCCCTTTTTATTGCGGCTTCGGGCTGCTATACTGCTGTATTGAACTATATGAGTATGAAGGCAGAGCGGCAGCAGCTGTCTGTATTCGATAAGGACGTAGGGAAAGTTTTGGAGCAGAAGCGCAGTTATCGGCGCATCGGGATCCTCGTCGCCGTCTTGCTCGTCGCTGCAGTCGCGGCAGCTGCGGCGCATTTCTTCGGCGGCGGCCTCGTGCGCCGCACGACGGCGGACGGCATGATCGCAGGAAGTTCCGAGATCCACGTGATGATCTTGGGCGTCGATGAGCGAAAGGACGATGTGGGGCGAAGCGACACCTTGATGGTCGCGACGGTCGATCCTGAGCGACGGCGTCGCTGGCTGCGATTCCGCGCGATACGCGCGTCGCCATCGAGGGGGCGGGCTACGACAAGATCAATGCCGCCTACGCCTACGGCGGCTATGCGCTGACGAAGAAGACGCTTGAGCAGCTGCTTGACGTGCCGATGGACTATTATATCCTCATCGACGTGCATGCCTTCGAGCGCATCATTGTCGCCTGGACGGCATCGACATCGACGTGGAGAAGCGCATGTACTACGAAGATCCTTGGGATCGACGGCGGACTCGTCATCGACATCTACCCGGGCATGCAGCGACTGACGGAGAAGGCGATCCGAGTACGTACGCTACCGCGACACGGAGGGCGACATCGGGCGCATCCGCCGCCAGCAGCGCTTCATGCGTGCGGTTCTGCAGAAGGTGACCACGCCGAAATCTTCGCGAAGCTGCCTGAGATCACGAGGCGAAGTGGCGAAGAGCGTCAAGACCGATCTCGACACGAGCGACATGCTCAAGTTCCTGCAGATCATGAAGAAGGTGCAGGAAGACGGGCTGGCGGCGGAGATGGCGCCGGGGCAATCCCGCTTGGTTCAAGGGCGTCAGCTACTGGTTCCGACATCATGGAGATCCGCCGCATGGCGGCGCGCGCGGCGGGCGTCCCTTTGCGGGCAAGGCAGGGCGGAGCGCTGCTGAGAGCTGTGCGGCGAGATACCGTTAGGAAATGCCCGAAGGCTCCGCTTCGACGATGCCGAGCCGCAGTCGGCGGGCGAAAACAGCGGCGGGCGCAGCGGGCGCGGCAAAGAAGAAGCGAAGAGCGACGAGCCGCCCGCACCGAGCGCGCGGTCGCTCACGATCGTCAATTCGAGCGGCATCACAGGCGCGGAGCGCGGAGGTCGCGGCGATCCTGCAGGCGAAGCTTCGTCATCCGCAGCGTCGAGACGGGCAGAGAAGCGACCGAGCGCAGACGACGATCACGGCGGGCGGCAGGACGGTCGACCTCTTCTACGCGCATGTCTCAGTGCATCCTCATGGAGGGCGGCGCGAAGGACGAGGCGCTCGTCGAACATCGGCAGGGATATGTGAGAGCGATAAAGCGCAGATAGGAAAGCGCTGATAAAATGAAGTCTCCGGATGTGCAGATGGGTGGCTGAATTTATCGAGATTCCAGGTGAAAAAGGGAGTTTTAGGTGAAGGCAGTCGGGCTTGCCAAATCGTTTGGCGTGAAAGAGATTTTTCATGATGTGACCTTTGAGGTGCGCTGCGAACGCGCGGGTCTTGTCGGCGCGAACGGCGCGGGCAAAGACGACCTTGATGCGCTGCCTCCGCGAGGGCGAGAGGAGGCGGATGCGAAGCGTGCAGCTCGACGACGGCGCGGCGATCGGTCATGTCGAGCAGCAGGCGGCGTTCGGCGATGCACGCTCTACGAGGAGTTTCGCCGTCAGCCTTTGCCGACGCTCATCGACCTCGCGAGAAGAAGCGTCGCTGGAAAAGGAGATCGCCGCCGCATCGAGCGAGGAAAGCTCGCACTCTACGGGCGCGTCGTCGACGAGTTCGAGCGGCTCGGCGGCTATTCGTTCGAGAGCCGCATCCGCCGCGTCGCCTTTGGCCTGCTTCACGGCGGAGGACTTCGGGAAGGAGGTGCATCACTTCTCGGGCGGGCAGAGGACGCGAATATGCCTCGCGAAGGCGCTCTGCGCGAGCCGGATTTCCTTTTTCTCGATGAGACTGACGAACCATCCGACATCAAGATGATCGAGTGGCTCGAAGACTTCCTCTCAGAGTATGCGGGCGGCGTCATCATCCTCTCGCGACCGCTCTTTCCTCGACCGCGTGGCGACGCATCCTCGATCTTTCGGGCGGCACGTGACCGCATACGCGGAAAATTTACAGTTACTTCAGAAGGTGCACGCCGAGCGGCAGAAGTCGCTGCTCGCGCCTACGAGAGCAGCGAGGGCACATCAGGCGCACGGAGATGCATCACGCTACCGCGCGGGCATCAGGCGAAGCAGGCGCGCGGGCGTGAGACCAAGCTGCGCTCGATGGAACGCATCGTGCCGGCGAGAAGGCGAGCTTCAGCTGCGCGCTTTCATCCGCCGCTGAGTGCGCCGAGCCGCGTGGCGAGTTGGAGGATGACCTTCGCCTTTTGGCAGCCGCGCGCGTGCTTTCGCTCTCCTTGCTCGTCCGCAAGGGCGGCAGCGTCGCCATCGTCGGCCCGAACGGCGCGGGCAAGACGGCAACTCCGCGTGCTTCTGGGAGAGCTTGCGGCGTGACGGGGGCGCGTCAGAGATCGGCAGCCGCGTGAAGATCGGCTACTTTCTGCAACAGCATGAGGGGCTGGATCGAGAACACCTTTGGTCGGCGGAGCTCAACTGATTTCGGCATCGCCAGAGGACGAGGCGCGCGCAAGTACCTCGGCGCGTTCCTCTCCACGGCGACGAGGTCTTCGCCGCATCGGCGATCTCTCGGGCGAGCGGGCGTCTGGGCGTTCCTCAAGCTCCATGCTCACGGGCGCGAATTCCCTCGTGCTCGACGAGCCGACGAACCATCTCGACATTCCTGCGCGCGAGCGGGTCGAAGAGGCGCTGATGGCATTTCTCGCGGCGTCGTCGTCGTCTCGCATGACCGCTACTTCCTCGACAAGGTCCGCGAACCGACGGCGGGCTGCGTGAACGGAAGTTTGCGCGAGTACGAGAAACTCACAGCTATTACCGCATGAAGAGAGGAAATCGAGGAGAAGCCGCCGAAGCCGCTGAGGAAAGAGGCGGGCGGCGCGAAAAGGCAGCAAAAAGAGCTGTGTCGCTATGCGGCGGGCGGCAGGTGCGGCGTCGGACGTGTCGCTGACGCAGGCGGACACACCGCAGGCGCGGCGACGGTGCAGATGCTTCCTAAGGCGGCAAAGGAGCGCGCTGCCGCCCGCAGGAACAGAGCAGCGCCGCCTCGCCTCTCTGTCGGACGCCAAGCGCATCGGATAGCCTGCACGCGCCGAGGCGGAGATCGCCATGGCGGAGGCGGAACTCAGGATTGAGTTCGAGATGAACGGCCCGGTGCAGGGGCGATCCCGAAAGAGACGCGGAAATCGCCGGAACTGCAGGCGGGCGAAGGAGCAGGAGATCGAGCGAGCGCGTTGGGAAGCGCGCTCGCCGACTAGGGCAATGCCCGCGGCGATTGAGCCGGCGCGGAGCGAAGCGCAGGAAGGAAAAAGAGCCGCCAAGTGAGCAGGAGGTCAGCATGGCGAAACGCTCGCAGGGACGGCACAAAGCGTCGTCTTGCCTGCGCCCGAAGGGGGCTTCACGGTCTTTCGCCTGCGGCCATCGGGGCGGCGCGGACTCGTGACGGTGACGGCGAACGCGCCCGCACCGCTCGTGGGGACAGGAGATTGCGCTTTCGGGCGAGTGGGTGCACCCCGCGCTTCGGCGAGCAGTTCAAGGCGGCGGCGCTCGCGTTTCGTCGACGAGTCTCGGCATCGAGCGCTTCCCGCGTCGGGCGCGATTGCGGGCGTCGGCGAGGGCGATGGCGCACCGCCTCGCAGAAGTTCGGCAAGGAGACGCCTGAGATCATCGAGAAGAAGCCCTCGCGCCTCACCGAGGTCGCGGGCGTCGGCAAGAAGACGGCGGCGAAAGATCCACGCTTCCTACATGGAGAAGGAGGAGCTAGAGAGATCATGCTGTGGCTCGAAATGCACGGCGTTTCGGGCGCGTCACGCACGCATCTTCGATGACAGCTCCTTTGCCATCGAGGTCATGGAGAAGCATCCGTACCGTCTGGCACGCGACGTCGCCGGCATCGGCTTTTTGACGGCGGATGCGATTGCCAAGAGCGCAGGAATCGCCGAGGACAGCAGAGGAACGCATCGAGGCAGGGGCTGGGCCACGCGCTCCTCACCGTCTCCCAGCAGGGGCATTGCCATCCTGCGCCCGCTTTGACGGAGCGTGCGGCGAAGCTCTCGGCACGCCGACGGAGGAGGTGCGCGAGGTCTTGAAGGAAGCCTTGGCCGCCGAACGGCTCGCCTTCGAGGAGGTCGGCGCGGACGCCTCATCTATCCGCCGTGGCTCTACCGCAGCGGAGAAGCGCACGGCCAGATGCTTTCTTCCTGCAGCAGAAGGCTGCCGTGCTGCCCGCAGAAAGGGCGGCGGCCATCGTCGCCGACTGGGGAGCGGGCGGCGGGCATCACGCTCGCCGCAGAGCAGCAGCAGGCTGTCGCCGCCGTGCTCGACCATGCGGTCTTCGTGCTGACGGGCGGCCGGGCACGGGCAAGACGACGGTCGTGCGCGGCATGATCGCAGTTCTTGAGAGCCAGGGCACTCGCGTGATCCTCGGTGCGCCGACGGGACGCGCGGCGAAGCGATCACTCAGAGGCGACGGGGCGCAAGGCGGAGACGGTGCATCGGCTTCTGGGCGCACAGGGCGGCATAGAGGCCGACGGATCGCCCGTGGCTCGAGAAGGACGCCGACGATCCGCTGGACGCCGACGCATCATCCTCGACGAGGTGTCGATGGTGGACATCGTGCTCATGGAGCATTTCCTTGAAGCCGTGCCGAGGCGCGCGCGTCATCCTCGTCGGCGATGTCGACCAGCTTCCCGCCGTCGGCCCCGGCTCCGTCCCAGCGACATCCTGCGCTCGGGCGCGCCGAGCGTGCGCTTGAAGGAGGTCTTTCGCCAGAGCGGCGAGGAACGATCGTCCTGAACGCGCACGCGATCAATCGCGGAGCGCATGCCGCAGTTCACTGCGGGCGGCGATTTCGAGTTCCGGATGCCCGACGAGGAGACGGCGGCGCGGCGCATCGTCGCGCGTGCCGCGAGGAACTGCGCGCGAGGGTTTTTCCGCTCTGGAAGCGGTGCAGGTGCTCGTCGCCCATGCACCGCACGCCGTGCGGCGTCGACAATCTGAACCGCCTCTTGCGGGCGGCGCTCAACCCGCCCGCGCCCGAAAAGGCGGAGTTTCGTCAACAGCACGCTCACGTTCCGGGTCGGCGACAAGGCCGGCAGACGAAGAACGACTACACGAAGGGCGTGTTCAGCAGCGATATCGGCTATCCGCGAGGTGTCGGCGGACGGCGCTCAGCGTGCGCTATTCCGAAGAGCTGACAGCGGACTACGAGCCGAATGAAACTCATGATGCTCACGCTCGCCTACGCCATAGAGCGTGCACAAAGAGCCAGGGCAGCGAGTACCCGTGATCGTCTTGCCGCTCGTCGCCGCGCATCACATCATGCTGCAGCGCAACCTCCTCTATACGGCGGTGACGCGTGCGAAGAAGAAAGGTCGTGCTGCTCGGCTCGAAGGCGGCTGTCTTCACGGCGGTATCGAACGACAGGACGCGCAGGCGCTCACATTGCTCGCTCGAGAGCTGCGGGCGCGCGGCGAGAGTCCCGCTGCTCTCGTGAGGGGCGCGCGTCGCTCGCCGCCCTGGCGGGACTGCCGTATCTTCCGTCGTCTTTCCCGCGCGCTGCCCGGCTTGCGGCGCTTACTGCGAGAGCGCGGCGGCTGGTGCGCGCCCTGCCTTTCGCGCACGGTGCGACCGCATCGCCTCGCACTTTCGGCAGAAGCGCTCGCCGCGCTCGATGATGCGTGGGCGGTCGGTTTCTACGGCGGCGCACTCGGCACGCTCATTCGCGACCTCGAGTATCGCGGCAGGCGCGGCGTCCCGCCCCTACATCCACGCGGCTCTGGCAGCGAGAACTGCCGGAGCAATTTCTCGCCGCCGATCTTGCCGTCTATGTGCCGCTCCATGAAGCGCGAGAGAAGGAGCGCGGCTTCAATCAGGCCGAGCTGATCTTTGCCGCTTGGCTCAAGGCGAAGGGCATCCCTGCACGCCCTTTGCTTCAGCGAGACGCGCTCGACTGCGCCGCAGTACGGCTTGGGCGAGAGGAGCGGCGGACACGTGTGCGGCGTTCTCCCTCCGAGGCGGGGAAAGGCGGCGCGGGAGAAATCGCGGGGAAAAAGCATCGTGCTGCTTCGATGACATCCCGACGACGGGGCGACGCTCACTCCTGCGCCGCCGTGCTGAAAAAGGCAGGCGCAGGCTCTGTGTATGCACTGGCGCTGGCGAGCGACCGAAGCTAGAACAGGGATGCTTGCATCGTGTTGATGCATGATTCAGCTGCGCAAGCATACGAAAATGCCCCATCTGCCGCATTTTGCGGCGGGTGGGGCATTTTGTCGTTTATGTGCTTTGTGCGAGAGCTTACTCGGAACCTTCGTCGTAAGCTCCAAAGCTGTGCTCTTCGTTCATCGTGCGGCACATTTCGATGAAGGTGTCGAGCGGCACATCTTTGAGCTGCCTCGTTCAGTGCCGCGCACGTTGATGGAGACGGTGTTTTCCTCGGCTTCCTATCGCCTAAGACGAGGATATAGGGATCCTGTAGTGCTTGAACTCTGATCTTCTCGCGCATGTTCTTGTCGGCGTAGTCGACCTCGAAGCGCACGCGGCTCTTGAAGAGCTTCTGTGCGACCTTCTTGGCGTAGCGTCGTTGTGCTCGGGGCGGATCGGCACGATGCCGACCTGCACGAGGGCTGGCGAGCCAGAAGGGGAATGCGCCCTTGAAGTTTTCGATGAGGACGCCGATGAAGCGCTCCATCGAGCCGAAGATGCGCGCAGTGCGCACGACGGGCTGCTTGTGGCTGCCGTCCTGGCGATGTACTTGAGGTCGAGTTCTGCGGCAGCTGGAAGTCGAGCCGCAAGGTACCGACCAGCCACTCGCGGCCGAGCGCGTCCTTCATCTTGGAGGTCGATCTTCGGCCGTAGGCGCCGTCGCCCTCGTTGACTTCGTAATTGCCCTCGCCGTACTTGCGGTCGAGGATCGCCTTGAGCTCTTTTCCGCGACGTTCCACAGTCGCGATGTCGCCCATGAAAGTCATCAGGGCGCGTCGAAAGCTCCGCCTGCAGCTCATGCGCGAGCGTAGAATAGATCTCGTCGGCGATGTCCGTGAGTCGCCCATCTCAGCGGCGATCTGGTCTTCCACGAGGAAGGTGTGGTCGTCGTCCTGGCGGAAGAGCTGCACGCGGAAGAGGTCGTTGAGCTCGCCTGACTTCTCCTTGCGGTGGATGACGTCGACCGTGTTGTAGCGAATCGGCAGGGTCGCGGTAGGAGCGCGTCTTGCGCTGGTAGATCTTGATGGCGTTCGGGCAGTTCATCGTTTGATCGCGAAGGTGTCGTCCGCTTCGATGTCGCCGTCTGCGCCGGGGAATCAGGAACATGTTTTTCCCTTGTAATGCGCCCAGTGGCCGCTCGTGACCCACAGGCGCTTGTTGTTGATGACGGGCGCGGAAACTTCCTGATAGCCGTGCGCCCGTGAATGCCGCGCCAGAATTCCAGCAGGCGTTGAAGAGCTTCCAGCCGCGCGGCAGCCAGTAGGGGCATGCCGGGCGCCGTCTCGTCGAACATGAAGAGGTCGAGCTGCGGCCCGATCTTCTTGTGGTCGCGCTCCTGCGCGTCCTTGATGAACGCGAGGTGCGCCTTTGAGCTCCTCCCCTTCGTCGGGAAGGCGTAGGCGTAGATGCGCGTGAGCTGGTCGCGCTTCTCGTCGCCGCGCCAGTAGAGCCGGACATGGAGCGAAGCTGCCAGGCGACAGACAATAGTGCGGCAGAGTTCTCGACGTGCGGCCCACGGCACAGGTCGACGAAGTCATCGCCCGTGCGGTAGATCGTCAAAATCTCGTCTCGGGCAGATCCTCGATGAGCTCGACCTTGAACTTTTTGATTCTTGGAAAAGTTCGAGCGCCGCCTTCTGGAAATCTCCTCGCGCTTCCAATCTTCCTTGCGCTTCAAGATTTCCTTCATCTTCTCTCGATGGTCTTGAGGTCGTCGTTCGTCGCTGCGCGCGCAGCAGGAAGTCGTAGTAGAAGCCGTCGGCAATCTCCGGCCCGATGGCGTACTGTGTCTCTTTGCCGAAAAACTTCGATGACAGCCTTTGTACACGATGATGCCAACGAGTGGCGGTAGACGTGCAGGAATTGTTCTTTATCCATGATGTTTCTTTGCTGGACATTTGTGCAGGCACGGCGTCAGAGGCGAGCGGCAGCCTGCACGGTTTCTTCTATTATAGAGCAAATGTGCAATCTGTCACGAAACTCTTGCATGCGGGGATCTCGAGGGACATCTGGCGGATTGATGAGGAGGAACTTTATTTTGATGCAAGAGTTTCCAATATAAAATCTGTAGATAGTTTATATCTCAGGGCTCTGCGTGTTGTGTTCGTCGTGATATGATCAGCGGGATAGCGTTTGATATGTGTCTGAATTGTTTTTGCGCTTGCCCAACCGTGCTCGCAATCTCTTTTAAGGTTGCTCCGTCATCTGAAAAGATATGCTTGCAGCAGTACAAATAAATTTCCAGTCGGCTTTGTTTTGCTGTCCTGAAGTAGTGGATTTCAAGAGCTTGAGCCAAAAGCATCAAGTCGCCGTTCCTGTAAAATCTCATTGACACGAGTGGTACTTTTCGAACCAGCCAAAGGAAACCGGTACTATGGTGTTAAGTCTCCGTAGTTTCCTGGATGATTAGCATCTTCAAAATAATTTATAGTATACGCGAAGGGACTTTTGATGGTAATGGAGAGACGGATTGCGACCAATGGGTGTAATATTTTGGCAAGGTAATATGATGTAATAAAGCGTGAGGTCCGCCGTTTCCATCATAGAAGGGATGGATGTAACCAAAGAAATAATGGAAGATGGAACACGTATTAATCCTGGATTTGTTCATTCTGTAAAGTTTTTAATGCAGTTTCATAGAGAGAATAATTTTTCCCTCTGAATGATGCCGCGATGGATGACTTTTCGATTTGCACCATACATCGACAGGTTCTTTCCGAGATTTTGCCATCGGGAAGATTAGCAGGATCATCTCTTTTTGATTTCGTCTGCTAAAAATTCGTCGTAGAATTTACGCAAGTCATGACTCTACAACGAAAAGAAATCTCTTCCCGCTGCTGCAGTTTCAGATACTTATTGACAGTACTCAGAGATCGCGATGAGTGAGAATCTGTAGAATCTTGCTCATCGATAGCTGCTTTTGATTTTCTTTTGCGTGACTGCGAACACCTTCTATGGCGTTGCTGGATTGATCTCTTCGATTAGACAGGCTCGACGGAAGGACTCAATCGCTGTGAGGGAGCTGTTGCTGTAATGCTTGTCAATTGACGGAGTTCATGCATGATGGAGGAGAGAATTTCTGTATGATGTCTTCCGATAGTAATAAAAAGGAGGTAACTCGTGAGAAGCATTCAGATGCTGAATCGGCATGTCGATGTGATGCCAGGACGGAATTGTAGCTAAACTGTGGCAGCTCTGGCTTTTGGGTTCATTTTGGTGATATTGCTTTTTAGCAGGATGGGTGTCGGCATAGATCATCACCTCAGTATGACACGGGAAAGCAGATTTTTCTTAGGTGTAGAATGAACTGAGAAAAAGACATATTTTTCTGTTGTGAAATGAACTAGGAAAAACCGCGTTTTTCCCTGGTTCATTTCGTACAATATCATTTTTCGACTTGACCTCGTGCAAACGCCTTTTCCGCTGCAGCAATCGTGCGGTCGATGTCTCGTCCGTGTGGGCGAGCGAGAAGGAAGAGCGTCTCGAACTGCGAGGGAGCGAGGGTAGACGCCCTGTTCGAGCATGGCGCGGAACCAGACCTTGAAGGCTTCCTGATCCGAAGCGGCGGAGCTTGCGTAGTCCTTGACCATGCCCTGCGCTGAAGAATATGCTGAACATCGAGCCAGCCTGGTGCGCCTGAATCTTGACACCCGCCCTCGCGCGCAGCGGATTCAAGGCCGAGGACGACTCTCGCTTCAGCGTGAGCGCACGGCTCGCATCGGCTTCTCCGGGTTCGGGCTCTTTCAAGATGAGCTTGAGCGTTTCGATGCCCGCCGTCATGGCGAGCGGATTGCCTGAGAGCGTGCCCGCCTGGTAGACGGGCCTGCGGCGCAATCTGCTCCATGATGTCACGGCGGCCGCCGTAGGCCGCGCACGGCAGGCCGCCGCCATGATCTTGCCGAGGCAGGTGAGATCGGGCGTGATGCCGTACGCCGCCCGTGCGCCGCCCAGGAGGCGCGGAAGCCGCACATGACCCGTCGAAGATGAGGAGTGCGCCGTGCTTTTCGGTCAGCGCGCAAGGGTGTCAAGATAGCCGTTTTCGGGCAGGACGCAGCCCATGTTGCCCGACAGGCCTCGACGATGATGCAGGCGATGTCCTTTGCCGTATTTCGTCATGACGCGCGTGATGGCGTCCGCGTCGTTGAACGGCACGGTGATCGTGTCCTGCGACGCCCTCGGTCACGCCGGGACTCGACGGCACGCCGAAGGTCGCAAGCCCCGAGCCGGCGTCGACGAGCAGGCTGTCGCTGTGGCCGTGGTAGCAGCCGACGAACTTGACGATCTTCGAGCGTCCCGTGAAAGCCGCGTGCAAGTCTGAGCGCGCTCATCGTCGCTTCCGTTCCCGAGTTGACCATGCGCACGAGCTGCACTGGAAGGATACGCTTCTGCACGAGGCGCACGAGGTCGGATTCGAGCGTCGTCGGCGCACCGTAGCTCGTGCCGCGTGCGGCGGCGTCAGCCAGTGCGCTTACGACGGCGGGGTGCGCGTGTCCGGCGACGAGCGGCCCCCACGACAGCACGTAGTCGACGTACTCGTTGCCGTCGATGTCGAAGATGTGCGCGCCTTCGCCGCGTGCGATAAACGGCGGATTGCAGTCGACGTTTTCTGTAGGAGCGCACGGGACCGTTGACGCCGCCCGGCGTGAGGTCTTCGTTCTTCAAACGCTTCGAGGGATTTTTCTAAGTTCAGCATATTTCGCTCCTTTTTCAGCCTTGAAGCCACTTCGCCGCGTCGATCGCGTGGTAGGTGATGATGATGTCGGCGCCCGCGCGCTTCATGCCTGTGAGCGTTTCGAGCACGATGCGCTTCTCGTCGATCCAGCCGTTCGCCGCCGCCGCCTTGACCATCGCGTATTCGCCGCTGACGTTGTAGACGGCGACGGGGCGGTCGATGGCGTCGCGCACGCGGCGCACGATGTCGAGGTAGGCGAGCGCAGGCTTGACCATGATGATGTCCGCTCCCTCGGCGAGGTCGAGCGCGACTTCTTTCATCGCCTCGCGTGCGTTGGCGGGATCCATCTGGTAGGCGCGGCGGTCGCCGAAGGAGGGCGCGGAGTCCGCAGCATCGCGGAAGGGGCCGTAGTATGCCGAAGCGTATTTGACGGCGTAGCTCATGATGGAGACATGGGAGAAGCCGGCTTCGTCCAAGGCTTCTCGCAGAGCGGCGATGCGTCCCGTCCATCATGTCCGGACGGCGCGACGATGTCGGCGCCGGCTTCCGCTGGCTGACCGCCGTCTTGGCGAGCGGCAGCGTCGCGTCGTTGTCGACTTCGTGCCGCATAGCTTTGCCGCAGTGGCCGTGCGACGTGTACTGGCAAAGGCAGACGTCGCCGACGACGGCAAGCTCCGGCTCCGCCTGTTTGATGGCGCGGATCGCCTGCTGCACGGGGACTTTTTCGCGTCCCATGCCGAAGAGCCGATCTCGTCCCTCTGTACTCGGGCAGGCCGAAGACTTCGACGGAGGGAATGCCGAGTGCGGCGAGTTCTCTCGTCTGCTCGACGGCGCGGTCGACGGAGAGGTGGAAGCAGCCCGGCATGCTGGGGATTTCCTCCTTGATATTCTCGCCGGGCACGACGAAGATGGGGTAGACGAAATCACGGACGGAAAGCTCCGTCTCGCGCACCATGGCGCGGATGTTCGCCGTCCTGCGCAGGCGGCGCGGACGAAGGGTTTGCTTCAGCATAACAGCATCTCCTTGATGGTTTCGATGAGTCCTTCGATCGTGTATTCTTTGGCGACGGCCGCGGGCTTTATGCCGAGAGCCTCGCACGTCTTCGCCGTGATGGGGCCGATGGCGACGCACTTGACATGCTGCAGAGGCTCTGCGCCGCCGAGGATGGCGCAGAGGTTCTTTGCCGTCGAAGAGCTTGTGAAAGTCACGATGTTGATCTCGCCGCTCGTGAGTTTTTGCGAGCAGCGCCGTCGGCCTCTGCCTGCTTTGTGCAGTAGGCGGCGGCGACGGTGACCTCTGCTCCGAGCGCCTTGAGGCTTTCGGGCAGCACTTCGCGCGCTTCTTCGGCGCGTGCGAGGAGGACGCGCGTGCCGCTTCGCACATCGCCCTTGAGGGCTTCGACGACGGCTTCGGCGCGGTATTCGCCGGGCACGCAGTCGGCGCGGACGCCGCAGGCGGCGAGCGTGGCGGCTGTCGCAGAGCCGATGGCGGCGACTTTGGCGCGGGCGAGGGCGCGTGCGTCCCTGCCTCGCGACGTCAAGGGCGCGGAAGAAATGCTCGACGCCGTTCGCGCTCGTGAAGATCAGCCAGTCGTAGTCGGCGATATGAGCGATGGCGGCACGGAGCGCCGCGCCGTCGTCGAAGGCTCTTTCGATGCGGATCGCGGGCACTTCGAGGCACGCGGCGCCGAGCGCTTCGAGGCCTTCGGTGAGCTTCGAGGGCTTGGGCGCGCGCACGCGTCACGAGGACGCGCTTGCCGAAGAGGGACGCCTCTCGGGCGCGTCGAACCAGCGCAGCTTTCTCGATAGCGCACGACATCGCCGACGAGGAAGATGGCGGGCGGCGAGTCCGGCTCGCGCCACATCGTCGGCGGCGTTTTCGACGGTCGTGATGAGCGTCTCTTGCTCGGGGCGCGTGCCCCAGCGGATGACGGCGGCGGGCGTATTGCCCGCGCGGCCGTGACGCATGAGTTCCTGCGTGATGGCGGGAAGGTTTCCGACGCTCGCGAGGGAAGATGAGCGTATCGACGCCCGTCGCGAGTTTCTGCCAGTCCAGCCCTGAGGCTCTTTTCGTCGGGTCTTCGTGCCCCGTGACGACGGCGAAGGAGACGGCGACGCCGCGATGCGTGACGGGGATGCCCGCATAGGCGGGCACGGCGATGGCGGAAGTCACGCCTGGCACGATTTCAAACGGCAGGCCGTTTTCCGCCAAGAGCAGCGCTTCCTCGCCGCCGCGCCCGAAGACGAAGGGATCGCCGCCCCCGAGGCGCACGACGCATTTTCCTTCGCGAGAGAGCTTGACGAGGAGCTTTCGAGATGTCTTCCTGCTTCATCGCGTGGTTGCCCGCAGCTTTTTCCCCACGTAGATGCGCTCGGCTTCTTCCGGCACGAGCGCGAGGATGCGGCTGTCCGCGGGTAGTCATAGACGACGGTGTCGGCTTTTTGAGACACGCGTGCGCCTTGACCGTCAAAAGCCCCGGATCTCCGGGGCCGGCTCCGACAAGATATACCATAGCTTCGCTTTCCTCCTTACGGTTGCAGCAGGCCGAGTTCCTGCAGGATTTCTTTGCCGCCCATGGCGAGCAGTTCCTCGGCGAGCGCACGGCCGATTTTCGCGGCGTCCAGGGCGCTGCCTGCCTTCTTCTTGCGATAGAGGCGCTCGCCGTCGATGGAGGCGATGACCGCCTCCATTTCGAGCGCCTCGTCCGCCGCCTCGGCGTAGACGCCGACGGGACCTGCAGCCGCCCTCGACGCGTGCGAGGAAGGCGCGTTCCGCCTCGCCGCCGCACGCGTCGCCGCGTCGTCGAGGAAGGCGATCAGGAGAGCGTCGCCTCGTCGTCCGCACGCGCCTCGATGGCGAGTGCGCCTTTGTCCGACGGCGGGCAGGCAGATTTCGCGCGGCAGGACCTCGGTGATGCGGTCATGGAAGCCGGGCGCTTGAGTCCCGCGACGGCGAGGATGATCGCGTCGAAATTTTCTTCTTCGAGCTTCTTGAGCCGCGTGTTCACGTTGCCGCGCAGACTGACGATCTCAGGTCGGGCCTTTTGGCGAGGAGCTGGCGCGGCGGCGAAGGCTCGACGTGCCGACCTTCGCGCCTTGAGGAAGGTTCGCGAGCGTTTGATAGCGCGGACTCACGACGGCGTCGCTGGGGTCGAAGCGCTCGGTCACGGCGGCGAGCACGAGTCCCTTCGGGCAGTTCCGTCGGCATGTCCTTGAGGGCTGTGCACGGCGAGTCGATTTCGCCCGCGAGCATCGCCTGCTCAAGCTCCTTCGTGAAAAAGCCCCTTGCCGCCGATCTTCGCCAACGGTGCATCGAGCACGCGGTCGCCTTTCGTCGTCATGCGCTTTTTGTACGACATGAAGCTCGGGTATCTCCCGGAGCTTCGCCTCTACATAGTCCGCCTGCCAGGCGCGAGCTTACTGCTGCGCGTACCTATAACGATGGTGTCTTTCTTCACAAGTTCCCGTCTCCCCTATCGTATCAAGCTTGAAGAGGCTCGCATCGCCTCGATGTAGAATGCCTCGTCCGCCGTTCCCGCCGATGCGTTGAGCTTCATCATCGGCGTGCGCAGATCTTTCGGACGATCATGCGCGTCATGTGATCGACGGCACGCTGCTGCTCCTCCGTGAGTTCGGGCAGTTTCGTGTGCGCACGCTGCATCTCACGACATCGTATGCGCTCGCAGCGCTCGGAGAGGAGTGCCATCAGCGGGCGGCACGAGAGGTGATGAAGCGCTTCTCGATGGAAACAATCTCCTCCTCGACGATGCGCGAGGCCTCGACCGCCTCCTGCTTGCGCTCCTCCATGTGATCGTCGACGACGGCTTCAGGCGTCGATATTGAAAGAAACTTCACGCCCTTGATTTCCTCGACCTCAGGATCGACGTCGCGCGGCACGGCGATGTCGATGAAGACGAGCGGCCGCCCCTTCCGCTGCGTCATGAGATGGCGCGTCTCCACGCCTTGACGACGTAGTGCGGCGCGCCCGTCGAGGTCACGACGACGTCGACGTCCTCGCCTTTTTCCATCGCGCGCTCGAAAGGGCACGGCCTCGCCGCCGAAGCGAGCGGCAAAGTCCTCGGCCTTTTCCATGTGGCGATTCGCGATGTAGAGCTTTCTTCGCGCCGTGCGAGACGAGATGCTCCGCCGTCAGCTCCCGCCATCTTGCCCGCGCCGAAAGATCAGGACGCTCGACTTGTCGAGCGTGCCGAAGATGTCCTTCGCCAGCTCGACCGCCGCATAGCTGACGGACACGGCGCTCCACGCGATGCGCGTTTCCGTGCGCACGCGCTTTCCCGTCGCAATGGCGCGGTGAAACAGCGTGTTCAGCACGGTGCTCGTCGCGTGGCCTTCGAGTGCGAGCGCGTACGCCTGCTTGACCTGCGAGGATCTGCCCTCGCCGAGGACGAGCGAATCAGGGCTTGCCGCCACGCGGAAGAGGTGGCGGATGCATTCTTCGTCCTCGTGCATGTAAAGGTATTCTTCGACATCCTCGTCGTTTCCCGTGAGGTCGAAGAAAAAGCGGCGCACGGCCTCGCCCGCGTGCGCATCGTCCGCCGTCACCGCGTAAATCTCGCTGCGGTTGACGTCGAGCACGACCGCTTCAAGGAGATCGGCATACTCCGCCAGATGCTGGAACCCCTTGCGGATGGCGTCCTTCGGTATGGAAAACCGCTCGCGCACATCCACGGGCGCCGTCTTATGATTCAGTCCCAAAACAATCAAGTGCATGTCTTGATCTCTGCCTCCGCCTCATCCAGTCTGCTCTTCTTCGACAAGATTTCAAAATATGCTCGAAAGAGCCGCGCGCCAAAACGTCTCGCGTCCTGCACTTCCCTCGATGCGTTCTTCGCTTCCTCGCGCAGCCCGGCGAGCCTTTTCGAGCCAGTCGCCCCTAGCTCGCGCCCAGGCGGGCGGCGAGCCGCTTCTTCAGCGTGCGGGCGAGCGCGGGCGATGCGCCGCCCGTCGATACCGTGACGAGAGATCGCCGTCTCGCAAAGCCGCCCGGCAGGAAGAAGTCGCAAAGCTCGGGCGCCGTCGCATCGTTGACGAGAGCGCCGGCCTCTTTGCCGCCTTGCCGAAGGCGGCGTTCGCCGCACGGTCGTCGGTCGCGCAGAAGACGAGGAGCGCACGCGGCAACGATGCGAAAAACCTCCGCCGTCGCAAGCCGCGCCAGCCAAGTGATGCTTCCGTCTGCCGCAAGCGCCGCGAGGGGCGGCACGAGCTCGGCGCGACGACGGTCACAGCCGCCCTGCTGCGAGCAGCCCGCGCACCTTTGCGATGCGCCACCGCCCCGCCGCCGGCGACAAGCGCAGCGCGCCTTCAAAGGCGCAGGTTCATCGGATACATGTCCAAATCTTGAGAGTCCTTCCAAATTACGAATGTGGTTCACTTTTTATTTTCTTCTTTATTATATCGTAAAGGCATGAGCCCTGCAGAAAGTTTGTATGTGGCCTCGTATTGTTCATCGCGGGAAACGAGAGAAAAGTCCTATTGGAGAAACTTAACTAACTATTATTCATTATAAAAATTTATGTTCAGCTTATGGCACAAAATGTTTGGGGTAAATTACAAAATTGAATAAGATCTCTGAGATTTTGAAGAATCACCCGGCGGAATCTCTCGCGTCTGGCGCGCGTGAAAGCTTGGGACGATACAAGACTGGTACAGCCAGCATTGGTGATTCATTTTGCTGTGCTCACACGAAGGAAAGTGCTTCCGTGTCGATTGAAAGGTAGCGTACTGCCAGCGGCAAACCAAAGGATAAGGCAACAGAGTAGCCACAGCCCCATGAGAAGATTCCCATCGGGCCGTTGTTATTTCATAGTAGCCTCAGCGTCGGTCAACGTCAGTTGCGCGCCCTTCGGCTTGACCTACGGGACGCTTCTCGCATACGGTTTGGCCAATCGGCTGCGCCCTTCGGGCTTGTTTTTGGATAGGTCTGTGATAGATGTTCCCTGTGGACCATCGTGTCTGCGACGTGGAGGAGCGGTGATGTTGGCCGGCGATGAGTTTAGTCTTCGTGCCTTCTTTCGCGTTCTTCTTGGATTTGATAGATGTTCTTCATGATGTCTTTGAGGGGCGTTGTCGACTCTGAACGTCGTGCAGTGCTCGGGTTGGCTATCTGCGCTGACGGCGGCGCCGCTGGCGTTTGGCTTGCGGGGTCGAGGAGACGCCTTTCAGAATTCCGTCGCGTCAGGCGTCGTCGGCATGTTCGCGCCTTCGCCGACGGCCATGGCCATGCTGTTCGCCACCACGAGCGCGCCTTGAGCGCCTTCGATGTCAAGCTCGCTCTGCGTCGCGCACGGCAAGGCGATGCCGCACTCGACCGTCCAGGCGCCACGGCATCCCTCGCGGTACTCGGCAAGTGCCCGACGCGACGTACTCGCCGGTGCGGCCGCGGCGCACTTCCTTGATCTCCTTGACGAGCGCGAGTCGATGCCCTCGGGCTCATAGACGCAGCGTTTCGAGTCGGAGCATGTCACGCTTTGCGCCGACCTCGCGGCCTTTTCAGTCGCATACGTCAGCGACGTCGCCCGAGCCGGGAGACGACGACGCGGTCTATGCTGCATAAAGGCTCTTGCCGTTGTCTCCCGAGCATCTCTGCATGGTAGAGGAGTCCGTAGCCAGTGGCTTCCGTGCGTGCAGGAGGCTGCCGCCATGGCAGAGTCCCTGGCCCGTGAGGACAGCGGAATCGAGGATGACGATGCGCTTGTGCGCGACCGTAGGGTAGCCGATCTCATCGACCGCGAGCGCCGATGTCGCCCGCCGGCGTATCGACCATCGAGCCGAGCGATGAGGCGCTCGCGAAGCTCTGGCGAGAGCGCAGGACCTCGTTGTCGTCTCTGCCCTTCGTCGAAAGTCCGAGCCGCCCTGGCGCCGCCGATGGGAAGCCCTGTCAAAGAGTTCTTTGTTTAACGTCTGCCTCGAAAGCGAGGAACTTCAAAATGGAGAGCGTCACGCTCGGATGGAAAACGCAGGCCGCCTAGGAAATTGCCGACGGCGCTGTCGCCCGCACGCGGTAGCCGCGACGCTGGCCTGAACCTCGCCCTTGTCGTTCTCCCAAGGCACGCGGAACTATGACGACGCGTTCGGCTCGACCATGCGCTCAGGATCTTGTGCTTCTTGTACTCGGGATGCTGCTCAAAGGACAGGCACGATCGAGGTCAGGACTTCCTTGACCACGTTGTGATATTCCTCTCCTGCGATCGCTTCTTTTCGATAGAGGCGAGGATGTCCTCTACTGCTGCTCATTTCCGTCATGCGTGATTACCCTGCTTTTCGAAACTTCATAGAGAAAACTATCGTGCGGCTAAGCGCTATATAATAACGCAAATGGCAGAAAAAGTATACGTTTATGAGGTATTATGTATACATGGTTACGGGCGAGGAATGGGCTCTCGTATGTGACAGGGCACTTCCATCTGCTTGTCGGCACTATGAAGAGCGGAAGTCTTCTTCCTTGACAACAAATACCCTATGTGTATATCAAAATACCAATAGGGGACATATGCAAAGGAGGATCGTTATGAGATGTTTTTGGGAAAAAGGCGCCCGTTGTCGCTGCACAAAGGGCTTGACGGGCAAAAAGGCAAAGCGCGCTCGTTCTTCGCTACAATGAGGGAAACGCATGGCGGCAGATGCGCGCGTGCTGGAGGAAAGCCGCCAAAGGGACGGGTTTTCAGCGCGTCCTTCTGGTCTTTCCTCGCAAAACATTCTCAGGGGTAGAATATGGCGTTTTTCCTTTACGAAATGGCAGGGGCTGCGGCAACGATTTCGTGCTTGTGAACAGCTTTCGGAGCAGATCCCGGATGATCTTGCAGCAGCACTCTCGCAGGATCTGTGACCGTCACTACAGCATCGGCGCGGACGGGCTGATCCTCGTGCTGCCGTCGGAGCAGGCGGACTCTCGCATGCGCATCTTCACGCAGCGGACGGCACGGAGGCGGAGATGTGCGGCAATGGCATCCGCTGCTTCGCGGGCGTCGTCCATGCGGAAGGGCTGAGCGACGAGGAGGAGTTCACGGTCGAGACGGTGCGCGGGCGTCCTCGTGCCGCGCCTGCAGCTTGCGGGCAGCAGGGCTCACGGGCGTGCGCGTCGATATGGGCGACCGATTCGCTGAAGGCGAGAGCATTCTGTTCCGGGCCGGCGCACGTGCGTCATCGGAGCAGCCGATCGAGGCGGCGGGAGAGTCATGTTTTCACGACCTGCGTTTTCCATGGGCAACCGCACTGCGTGATCTTCGTCGAGGATGCAGAAGCGTGCCGATGGAAAAGGTTCGGACCCTCTTCTTGAGCGGCATGAGAGGTTCCCCAAAGAAGACAAACGTGGAGTTTGCGGAAATCACGGACGATTCCCACGATCGCATGCGCGTCTGGGAGCGCGGCGCTGCCGTGACGCTCGCGTGCGGCACAGGCTCATGCGCGACGCTTGTCGCCGCCGCGCTCCACGGGGCGCACGCAAGGAAGGCCGGTACAGCCTCGACGGCGGCAGGGCTGCCAGATCGAGTGGGCGGCGAACAATCGCGTCTACGCGGTGACGCCTGCAGGAAGGTCGCTGCCGGAAGGTATGAATGAAAGGAAGAAGCCACGAGTCGAATCTGACTCACGGCATTTCCTTTTCAGTGCTTCGAGAACCAGAGCTGTATATTTTGCGTTCTCAGGAATTTGCAAGACATCCATCGCCTTTTCTACAGGGAAGTTCACGCTTTTCATCGGCGACTGCGGTGAATAGAAGTGGTCGTTGTTCCAGCACACCTGCGACAAGCCTTGACAAGCCTTGCGACGTTTTCCTGTTCGCCCAAACGCAGGCCCTTCCATTGCTCTCGGCGCGAACTTGCTACCTGTTCTTGATTCCAGACGAAATTGGAGTATATCAAGACCTTGCCTGCTTTTTGCTGAAAATATTCTGAGATAATCATGCGTGATGCAGTATTGCACGGCATTGCTACCGTAATTCTGAGGCTAGCTGCCACTCTTTATGCATTCTCGTACTGTAGAGACACAAAGACGCTGTGAAGTTTCTCGGAGCGCACATATTTTTCTAACTGGACGATTCGGCTTGTTGTTGATGTTAAAACCTGACATCAAGCTCCAAAATTTATCGCGCCCTGAAAAGTCGGATAGATGCAAGCCTAAGCATCAGGCATTTCAAGGAGCCCAATATAAAATACATATGAATTTCGGCGCTGGAAGAGGAATCAATTTTTACGGTGCATCCTTATCTACATAACGACGGGTAAATCTCCACAAGAACAGCAAACGTAGCATATCTTTCTACTGATGGTACTTTATTCGACATGAGCACATGTTGGTTGCCGACGATGGTTGTCGTTCCCGACCAGTGAAAGGGTTTCATCGATCGTGGCGGCGTTGCGTCACCCGGTGTTGTTCCCAGTCGAGAAGATCAGATTCCGCAAGGCCTTGCACATTGAAGACATCACGGAAAGTTAACCCGGTGCGTTTCGTATTTCACGGGTACACCCCTTACCATATTATACTATAAGCATATTGTCGAGATAAGGACTGCTGCGTCTTCGTGAGCTGCCATTTCAAGATGAAGAGCACGGTCAGGATGCGTACATGGAGCTGGCGTGCACGTTGGCGGAAACTCTGCCTGAGGCAGACGTGCAGCAGCGTAGGGAAATGATGCCGAAATGCAATGCCCTCGGCGATGGAAGGCGGCATGGACGGCGATGCAGATGAAAGAGAGGATCGCCTGCGATGTCCGACCAGGGAATCTCGCGACCTGCTGCATCATGAGAGTAGCCGATGACGACGACGCCGGCGCCGTCGCGAAGCCCGGCACGGCGAGGAAGAGCGGCGAAGAAGAGCGCGACGAGGGGAAGATCGCCGTCGTCACGGCTGTCGTCGCAGTGCCCGCCCGACGATGCCCGCCGAGGACTCTGACGTAGGTCGAGATCGTCGATGTGCCCAGATGCGCTGAGCGCCGTGCCGCAGGCGTCGGCGAGGAGCGCCCTCTGACGCGCGGCAGACGTCCCCTTTCTCGTCGAGTATGCCGGCGCGAGGCGCAGCCGATCAGCGTGCCGGAGCGTATCGAAGAGGTCAACGAAGAGGAAGGCGAAGATGACGACGATGAAACTGCCGAGAGGATCGCATGGAAGCTCAAAATTGCAGGGAAGGTCGGCGCGAGCGACACGGGAGGCAAAGTGATGATGCCCGAAGGCATGAGGCTGAAGTAGCCGCGCAGGATCGGGATGTAGATGCCGAGAAGCTCCAGGATGATGCCCAGCCCCCAGCGAAGAGTGCCGATGAGGATGTCCCTGATGTTCTTTCATGACGAGCACGGCGGGCCGAGGAGGATGCGAAGAGCGCGAGGAGGACGGTGATGCCCCTCGGAGGAACGTCCTTCTGCCATCGCCTTGGGAAACGAAGAGGTGAGTTTTGACCCGCGACGACGACATGCGCGTTCTGCAGGCCGATGAATGTGATGAAGAAGCCGATGCCGACGGTGACGGCGCCTCTCAAGGTCAGCGAATCGCATTGAAGAGACCTCGCGCGATATTCGTCACGGAGAGTGCGATGATCAGACCTCGATGAGAACCGCCGTCAATGCGAGCTGCCGAGTAGCCCATCTGCCCGACGACCGTAGGCGAAAGAAGGCGTTGAGACCCATCGCGGAAGACAGCGCGAACGGCAGATTGGCGAACGACGCCATGAGGGACGCACGAGATGCCCGGAAGAGCGCCGTCGCCGTGAATACCGCGCCTGCACCATGCCCGCAGCGCTCAAGATCAGCGGCTCACGGCGAGGATGTACGCCATCGCCGCGAACGTCGTAAGCCCCTGCCAGAAGCTCCGTCTGCACCGCTGTGCGGTTTTCCTTCGCGAAACACGTCTTTTCAGCATTTTTCCATCGGATTGTCTCCTTTTCCTGGGAAGATTTGATGAATGACACTTTTATTCTAGCGGAAACAGCAGGAGATAGCAGGCACAACACAGGGATTTCTTCAGGAGGAGGCTGGATTCTTGAGATCTGTCTCTGGAAAAATCTTGCGTTCGTGCTATGAATAAGAGGGTGAACTTGAAGTAGCGCGAAGCGGGAGTCTTCACGATGGCATACGAACTGCAAATGAAGCGTTATACGAAGATCCTGCGCTGACGGATAGCAGCGCGTCCTGTCGATCGCCCGTGGTCGCGCGGCATGAAGAAGGAACGTGCTGCACTGAGCGAGTGGGCGAAGTCACGCTGTCGCCCGAGCTGCGGAAGCTCTACCACAGCGGCGAGATGAACTGATCTCTTCGAAGGCATACCTCGAAGAGTTGGCCCCGAAGCCGCCGCCTTCGCTGCCAAAGTGCCGGACTGGCTGCAGGAATCCTGTGACGCTCGTCTGCGCGGCAAGAACGCCGTAGAAAATCACGTCTCGTACTGGTAGTGGCTGCTGATGCGATGGGGCAGGAATGAATGAAGAATGCCCGCTGCAGGAGCTTTTGCTTCGCAGCGGCGGTTTTTGTCGCCCGTTTTAGAGTTCGGGAGATGACAGTTTACTGGCAGTTCCAAACATCAGCCGATCTTCGCGATGGGTGACATGAAGCCGTTTTCGAGTTTTTTCACGGTTTTGCTGTCCGTCGCCGAAGCGCACGACGATTTCGTGGCTGCTGTCGTCCTGCTGGGCAGGTGACGAGGTTGTTGATGTTGCAGCCAGGCGATGCAGATGCTGCCGGAGGTCGCGCACGACGCCGACTTGTCGCCGACAATGGCGATGGTGAAGCGTTATCCTGTCAGCCCCATGACGTCGACGAAGGCCCTGAAGATGTCGGTTTCGTGATGACGCTGACGACGGCGCGACGTACCGACACGACGGGCAGGCCGCCGATCTTATGGTTAGCCATGACAGCGCGGCTTCGATGGTCGCGTCAACCCTGATGGAGACGACGTCTTCTGCATGATTTCGCTGATGCACATTTTCGCCAGTAGCGGGTGATCTCAGAAGTAGCGTCGTCGTGGCGACGGCGATATGCGTATGATGTCGGCCGCTCAAGAAGCTGATTGTTTAAGCGTCTTCATCGACGACGGCAGCGGCGGAAGCGGCGTTTCTTCATCAAATCCCTTCGCGGCTGAGACCTTCGTGTCCGGCGTGACGGTGAAGGGATTTTGCCAGGTTTGCTACAAACATTGTCAGCATCCTTTCTAGGGTGCGGATACCGATTTTCTGCCCAGCCGCCCGCCGGGTTTTCGTACACTCCGCTCACAGAGTCTCTTTCGCCGCGCCTTTGAGTGATCTCGCCTGTTTTATGGACGTAGGCGCGGTGTGCGAGCGGAGAGCGCCATGTTGGTATCGGCCTGACGAGGAGGACGGTCGTGCCTCGCGGTTGATGTCCTTGAGGATGGAAAATATTTCTTTTGATGAGGAGCGGCGCAAGGTCTATCGACGGCTCGTCTAAGAGGAGGATGTGGTCGGCGAGGGCGTTGTCCCATCGCGAGCATTTGCCGCTCGCTGCCCGAGAGCGTGCCCGCCTGCTGCTTGCGGCGTTCTTTTTATGCGCGGGAAGCGGTTGTAGACGATCTCAGTTCTTTTTCACCCCGCCTTTGGCTCTGCGGGCGAAAGCGCCCATTCTGCGCTTTCCCACTCATTCAGCGAAGATAGTGCCGTCCTTCAGGCACCGTGATGCTTGACGATCTCGTGCGCAGGCTGCCCATGCTTTCCCGAGGAAGGAGATGCTGTTTGGCGCGCGAGTAAATCCTGACATCAAAAGTGCAGCGTCGACTTCCGGCGCTGTTCATGCTGACAGCGTGACGATCTCGCCTTTTATGGACTTCGAGGCTCACGCCCTTCAGCGCGTGGATCGCGCCGTAGTAGATGGATGTTGTCATTTTCAGCATGATTTGCCATCTTTACGCCTCCTCGCTGAGATAGGCCTGGAATGACTTTCGGATTTTCCTCGATTTTCGGTGCCTTCAGCGATGATTTCGCCGTATTCGAGGACGTGATGCGCCCGCAGATCTTGCATGACGAGGCCTGCGTCGCGCCTGATGAGGAGGACTGTCAAGCCGAATTCTTCTGATCCAGCGGATCATTTCCATGAGCCCGCGTCTCCTGCGGATTCAGCTGGGCCGCCGACCGTCCAAGAGGAGGAGTTTGGGGCTTCGCGGCGAGATGCGCATGATCTCAAGACGCCAGCTGCGCTGGTGGGTAGGTTCTTCGCGAGTTCGTGCGCCTGCTTTTCGAGGCGGAAGATGGCGATAGCTTCTTCGCCTTCTCTCTATTTCGCGCCTGAAATACCCGCGGTTGCGAAGCACGCCTGGCGACCGTACTTGTGCGCGTGTGGCAGGCGATCTTGACGTTTTCAGACGCTTAGCCGAGAAGAGGCGGAGTTCTGAAGGTGCGTGCGATGCCGCGCCGTGATCTCTGCTGGCTTCGCCGACGATGCTCTTGCCGTTAATGTGTTTGCCTCGGTCGACGGTGACGCCCGTGATCATGCGAATGCCGTCTTGCCCGTACTGCCCGGGCCCGATGAGGCTGATGAGTTCGCCCTTTCTGATGACTATGTTGAAAGCCTGACACGGCGCGCAGGCTGCCGAAGACCCAAAGAGGCCGTCCCACAGTGCACCAGTCATCTGCCTGACCTCCTTTGCCGAAGATAAGGTCAACGGGCTGAAGGCTGTGAGTCTCCATACAGCCGGGGATTCCCTTAGCGGTGAGCATGAAGAGGACTTCGAAGACGGCGAAGATGATCATGCACCACAACAGCGCCGCCTGCAGGATCGTGACAAGAACGCGCCGACGATAGAGCTGGTCAGAGCCCATGCCGTTGAGGACGACCATGATGAGGAAGAAAACGACTGCATGAATGCGGAACGTCGTGGATTCAGGATATGCCGGGCAGAAGGCAGGAAGAGCCCGCCGCCGAGTCCTTAAGTGAATCTCAAGTTGATGGCAACGCCATGACCTGCAGCCGTCGGACGCCCATGGCCTCGGCGGCGATCCCGTCCTCGTGATCGCGATGGCGCGCCGCGCGTGGAGTTCTTTACCAAGTTCTTAATGCGCCAGGTGAAGAAATACAGCAAGAAGACGCAAGTTCGCGTCGCGCGCGATGCCCTTGAAGCTCGCCGCCCGCTGACGTAGTCGATGTTGATGGTTAATGACGCGGATGATTTCGTTGAGGCCTAAGGTCGCAATATGAGTAGTCGCTGCGACAGCAGCGTCGGTAGACCGATGAGCACGGAGGAGGCCAGAGATGGGCACTGGCGAGGAGCGAGGAGGAAACGGCATGAAAGTCTGTCGTCAAGATGGCGGCAGGGTATGATTGCCATGAATCCTGCATGGCTGGAGCGAACCGTCCTGCAGAAGCCGTTGATGAGGTTGAGCCAGTCAGGATGATGTTGATGCTGAGGAATAGGAGGTCTAGCTGCTAGAAGGAGCCGATGACGCGCCCAGATCAGTCCCTGAAGAACGGCAAAGAGGATGGAGCCTGAAGAGGAAGTGAAGACAGGTCCTGCTTATGTAACCATGCTGCAATTTGGCACTTTCTCGCGGGTGTTTCGCTGAAAAGCCCGCAGGCTTCCGAAGAGGAGGGAATGCGAGGATCAAGATGGCGAAGGCCGATGCATCGCGGAACGTCGAGGAAACGAAGCTCGAGACGAACGCTTGACGATGCTGAGGATGAGTTCGCTCAGATGGTGCCCGGGGTGGATGCCGATGCTGCTGAGAGCACCGCCGCGATGAACGCCTTTGATGCTGGGGCATGAGGCCCAAGGAGGGGGTCGATCGAGTTGTAGTAGATGCTGACGAGTTATTTTTATGGAGCAGTCAGTAGCGATGAGCGATCCAGAACGTGGATGAGATCACGCGGTCGGCATTGATGCCCATGAGCTGCGCCGGTTTCAGCATTGCAGGATGGCGCAAATGCCCGCTGATCTCGTATCGCACGATGTAGGCCAGACGACCATGATGGGAAGCATGTGATGCCGAGATCAGCATCTGCTGTCCGTTGATAAGAGTTGACGCTAAGGCCATTATCTTGAAAGAGCGGCGAAGGTGCAGCGTCGGCGAGACGGCACATCATCGCGTACCTAAGAAGAGCGAGACGCCGATCGCCGAGATCAGCATGAGATGCGCGGCGCATGCGCAGCGACGGTACGCGAGCTTCAATGACGATGCCCAAGAGTCCTGCGATGATCATCGCGAGGATGAGCGCGGGCATGATGGGGAAGCCTGAGGTTTGCTGCTGGCGAAAGCCGAGATATGCGCTCGACCGCGTAGATGTCGCCGTGCGCGAAGTTGATGTGGAGCTTTGATGATACCATAGACTATGGTATAGCGATGCGATCAAGGCGTAGATGTTGCCGATGATGCCAGCTGATGAGCTGTTGCTGATCGGTTCTGAAAAAGCTCCAAGGATTTCTCCTTTCTTTGTGAATGAATATAGAAAGACCGCATTTCGCGGCCTTCCCTTGCCGTACGCGCGGAATCAGTTCCTCCGGCGCACCTTCGCCTTGAGTCTTTTCGCCGTTCTTCGTCCCCTGCGAGACCGCCGTCTTGATCGGGTTGTGGTTTCATCCAGAGATGGCTCCGTACCGATTCCGATCCTTCGTCGCCCCCGCGCCTGGGCGAATCTTTTCCGTATCGCCGCTGCCTGCACGCTTCAGCGCACGGATGAGCATCTTGCCCGCATCGCAGCCGAGCTGGCAAGACGGCCGCGTACGGCTGTACTTCTTCTGTGGCGTTTCAATGAAGCCCTGCACCCGGCGTCCTTCTCTGAGTAATGTTAAAGAAGAAGCATCTATGCGTCCGCGCTGGCGAGTCGACGACCTCGTGTCGTCCAGCCGTCCAAAGCGAGGATCGTGAGCTGATGCCCATCCACGCGCCTGCTTGACGATCTTGCCGACTTCTTCGTGTGCGGGCACGAAATACGATGTCAGCATCTGCTGTCTTTGAGTTTCCCGTGAGTCGCCTGAAGTCCTGATCCTTCTGCAGAAGCCCATAACGACTTTGTTGCCTGCCGCCCGATTTCTCCTTGAACACCTGCCGAGGTTCTTCGAGTAGTCCGAATCCGTTGTCGATGTAGATGACGGCCGTCTTCGCCTTGAGTTTTCGCGGCGAAGGTCGCCATCACTTCGCCCCGCTGCGGATCGATGAGAACAGCCGCGGAAGACGTAGGGCTTGACCTTGCCGTTCTCCACCGTCGCCCGACTCGTCGCGCACGGCGCGATGATCGGCACCTTTCGCGTCCGTCGTCTGCGTTCTGGCGAGTACGAGGAATCTGTCGTCGCCGACGATGACCTTGACGTCGTCGTCAGAGAGCTTCGTCGCCGCATTGATCGACTCTGCCGCTCTGACGGTCGCCGACGGAACAAGTTCGATCTTCTGCTACCGATGCCGCTGGCCCTATCGTCGTCGACTGCGAGCCGCAGGCCCTCAATCGAAAAGCAAGGCAGTTCGCGATGCCTGCAAGCCTCAGTTCGCGCCAACTTGGATCGCACGCCCGACTTTCTCTCGAGCCGCAGCCTGCAAAGATGCCGTCAAGAGCGTCGCTCGAATGGCGCGGTGCGAGCCGCAGTTTCCTGCTGGAAAATCATGAAAATCCCTCCAAAATTTCTGAAACGTGCACAGCACAACTTTCCCATTATGGGCGTGATGTTACAGAGTTAGTCAAGAATGGATTCGCGAGAACAAGGTCGTTTTCTGCAGAATTTTTACAAATGTTTACAACGCTTCGTTGGCGGATACAAGACGTGGAGGTACAGCAAGCCTTTGATGAAGCTGTCGGTAAAATCGGGGCAAGTAACTTATATCGCTTCGTGTGGGCAGCTGAACATATGTCTGAAAATTTCTGTTGAAAGATTTATTGAGGAATGCCCTGTTTCGTTTCTACCCATTTCAGAACATGTATCACGTAATGTAGATAACCTGCCTGAACCACGTCACCATTCATCCAACATATCGATACTTCAGCATCCCGATACTGTTGTTTGAATTCTTCATTTCTGCCACCGTCATATCATTGGTGAGAGTGATTTTTCCATTGAGTGAATTCTCGGTTTATCGCTACTACATCTTTAATTTTCTATATAGAATCTACATCGAAACCTTCTGTTTCATATTTTCCTTTCTACATTTTTAGTTTTGCCACTATAAATCTCTCCTT
>BNJU01000684.1_pt1 | contig 99625 bp, 128 predicted proteins | sample 8539281 | NCBI WGS metagenome assembly BNJU01 (sample SAMD00202456, study PRJDB9452) | human saliva metagenome | isolation source: human saliva | place: Japan | reverse complement strand
GAAAAAGATTAAAATCACCAGAACGGCAATTTTTAAAATTTATCAGGATTAGCAACAAAGAGGGGGATTCTGCAAAATCCCCTCTCTTTTGCAGGCAGATTGACATTTATTTTAATAAAGGAACTCTATCTTGTACAAAATTAGGAGCATTTTTTTCGGAAACTAGTCTATAGCCAGAAAGAGGGAAAGTAGATAGAATACTATTAGCATAAGTATGCGAAAATCCTGGAATTCAGATACCGGTTTTTCTGCTGAAAAGAAAGCATAAATCATATTTATAGAAGGAGAAACAGCATGGCAAGTGTGCAGCTCAAAAATGTGGTAAAAGAAATACCCCAACGGCTTTTGTGGCAGTTAAAGATTTTCATTTAGAGATTGAAGATAAGGAATTTATCATTTTCGTGGGACCTTCAGGATGCGGTAAGTCCACTACCCTTCGTATGGTGGCAGGACTGGAAGACATCAGCTCCGGAGACCTTTTCATCGACGGAAAGAGAATGAATGATGTAGAGACCGAAGGATAGAGACATTGCCATGGTTTTTCCAGAACTATGCATTATATCCTCATATGACTGTATACGATAACATGGCCTTCGGACTGAAGCTTAGAAAAGTACCAAAGGATGAAATCGATAAGAAGGTGCATGAAGCTGCAAGAATTTTGGATCTTGAGCACTTGCTGGACAGAAAGCCTCAAGGCTCTTTCCGGAGGACAGAGACAGCGTGTGGCTATGGGACGTGCCATCGTTCGTCGTCCGAAGGGTATTCCTGATGGATGAACCTCTTTCCAACCTGGATGCAAGTTAAGGGCACAGATGCGTGTAGAGATTGCAAAGCTCCACAAGTCCTTAGAGACAACCATCATCTATGTAACCCATGACCAGACCGAGGCTATGACACTGGGAACCAGAATCGTAGTTTTGAAGGACGGTTATATTCAGCAGGTAGATACTCGGAGAACCTTTACGATACCCCCTGCAACAAGTTCGTAGCAGGATTTATCGGATCTCCCCAGATGAATATGATTGATGCGGAGTGCACAGAAGAGGGCGGCGCTGTAAAGTTAAGCTTTGCAGGAAACACCATCACCTTAAATGAAAAGAAAGCAGCTGCTTTAAAGGATAATGGCTATATCGGAAAGACTGTCACATTAGGAATTCGTCCTGAAGACTTACATGACGAGGAAGATTATCTTTCTCAGCATGGACAGTCCGTGATTTCCGCAGAAATTCGTGTATACGAGATGCTCGGAGCGGAGACCTTACTCTACTTCGATATCGGAGATGCTTCCTGGACCGCAAGAGTGAATCCCAAGACCAAGGCAAGAACAGGAGATACCGTTCGCTTTGCTTTGGATGAGAACAAGATTCATATTTTCGATAAAGGAAACAGAGCAGACGATTACTAACTAAGAGAATTTGGCTTTGTAGAAAAGCAATAAAGATTGAAAAACTGGTAAAAAGACAGGAAAAGAACTTTTCTTTCCTGTCTTTTTAAAAATGCTTGAAAATTGGAAATAAACTGATTATAGTAATGGGGAAAAACGATAAGGTTGGGAAGAGATAAGGTTGAGACGTGATTGGAAAGGCTGCATTCTTCCCCCCGGTGTAGTTCATGAAAGAATGGAGTAGAGATGATTTCAAATCAGGTTTTGCAAAGTACAATTGATTCCTTAAAGGGAATCGCCAGACTGGATATTGCCATTGCAGACATTGACGGAAAAAGTATTAGCCACAACTTTCCAAGAGGATAGGGATGTATCCGAGATGGTCGTCTCTTTTGCGGCATCCCAGGCGGATTCCCAGGCAGCGGGAGGCTTCCAGTTTTTTAAGATTTTTGATGAGCACCAGCTGGAATATGTTCTGATTGCCCATGGAGATACGGATGATGTATATATGGTAGGAAAGCTTGCCGTATTACAGATTCAGACTCTTTTAGTGGCATACCGTGAGAAGTTCGATAAGGACAATTTTATTAAGAACCTTCTTTTAGACAACTTGCTTCTGGTAGATATTTATAACCGGGCGAAGAAGCTTCATATCGAAGTGGGCGTTCGTCGTGTAGTGTATATGGTAGAGGCCAAGGGACAACCTGGACGGTTCCGCACAGGAGGCTTTAAAGAGCTTCTTCTCTTCCGAGCCCAAGGATTTTGTGACCGCGGTAGATGAGAAGAACATTATCGTGGTGAAGGAGCTTGCTCCGGAGGATGATTATAAGCAGGTACAGAAGGTTGCGGAGAGCATGATGGATATGCTGTCTTCCGAGCTTATGCTTTCAGCAAAGATTTCCTACGGTACCATTGTGAACGAGATTAAGGAAGTTTCCCGTTCCTATAAGGAAGCTAAGATGGCTCTGGAGGTAGGAAAGATTTTCTTTGTGGACAAGGAGATTATTGCTTACAATGCCCTTTGGTATCGGTCGTTTGATTTATCAGTTGCCGATTCCTCTTTGTAAGATGTTTATCAAGGAAATCTTTACGGACGTTTCCCCGGATGATTTCGATGAGGAAACTCTGTCCACCATTAACAAGTTCTTCGAGAACAATCTGAATGTGTCCGAGACTTCCAGACAGTTGTATATCCATAGAAATACCTTAGTGTATCGGTTGGATAAGCTGGATCGTTCCACAGGGCTGGATTTAAGAGTCTTTGATGACGCCATTACCTTCAAGATTGCCCTCATGGTTGTAAAATATATGAAGTATATGGAAACTCTTGATTTTTAAAGCAGATTTTCCCAAGAACGCCAAGAGCTGAATAGCTTTTGGCGTTTATTCTTAACGAGTATCGCACGCGTAGTGTGCGATATCTCGTTTCTGAAATGGAGTGAAAAAGGGCAGTTAGGAGAAATAGATGGACGCAAATGAGGAGAAGCATTTGAGGAAGAGGAATCAAGGCAGGAACCTGAGAAAAAGAAGCATCGGGGTTGGGGCGGAAGAAGTGCGGATAGAGACATCGGTGCCGGAGACGGAGGAAGCGCGGATAGAGACATGGGGGCCGGAGACGGAGGAAGCACGGATAGAGACATCGAGGATGGAAACGGAGGAAGTGCAGAAAGCTGAGCCGGAACAGAATATAAAAAGGGCTTTGGGAAGGGAGTGGTATTTTTCTTCCTGTGCTTTACCCTTTCCTTTGTTCTTGGTGCGCTTTTGTGCTATTTTTATTTCTTCGGATTTCCAAAAAGACAAGAAAATCAGGCCATTCATAATGGAGCAGCCAGTTCTTCCACCCTTTCCGACTCCAATCTGGAGAACTTGGAGTCCATTAACCTTCCAAGAGTTACGGAGAAGCTTAGGAAGATTCAGGATTTGCTGACGGACAGCTACCTTTATCAGGAAAATGGAAAAGATGCGGAGGAGATGATTTACAAGGGCTTTTTGACAAGCCTTCTGCAAGAGGATCCTACGCTGCTTACTATACTAAGGAAGAAATAGAAGAGACCAGAAATCATCAAAAGGGAATTTATAAGGGAATCGGCGCAGCGGTCTCTGAAAAGGAAGGCGGTCCTTTGGTAGAGTATGTCTATCCCGGATCTCCTGCGGAAAAGGCGGGACTTCTGGCAGGGAGACATTGTGCTAGAAGGTGGACGGCATTTCCGTGGAAAGTCTCAGCTAAACTATATTGTGGAGAATTTGATTCAAGGCTTGGCGGGAAGCTCTCTGGAAATGGTGGTGAATCGAAACGGTGAGGAAGTTACCCTGCGGATTACCAGAGGTGAGGTGGTTATTCCCGGCTCGGAAGTCGGGGATGTGGCAGAAATGTTAAAGCTTGGCGGTGCAGAACAGCAAAACGAAGCAACGTCACAGAATGGAGGCGAAAAGCAGACTGATGCCGGCACGGGCGTCTTAGCAAACTTAAAGCCCGGAGATATCGGCTATCTTTCCTTACGAGGCTTCTATATGGAGGCGGTGGATTCCTTCATTTCCCAGTATGAATCCGACATTGAAGGAAAAAAGAAGGCTTTGATTATCGATTTACGAGGAAATCCGGGAGGGGACGTAGAAGCAGCCACCAAGCTTTTGGACTATTTTCTGCCGGATCACTTACAGAAGCCGAAGAGAAAGGCCAGCCGGCCTTCACAAACGCAAGAGAACAGTCCTGAAACAAGCAATGCGCAGGCCACCGGTACAGAAGGGACTAACACACAGTACCATGGTGAAAGCACTTCCCCCTCCGTCTTGGAAGTCACTCCCAACCCCAATCGTCAATTTGAAAAGGATAAGACCCTTCTTCTTTATACGGAAGACAAGTGGGGAAAGGGAAAGGACTGGTATGCCAAGGATGGACACGAAAGTGGACCTGCCCATCATCATTTTAATGAACCAAAACTCCGCCTCCGCTTCGGAGCTTTTTGCAGGGACCATGCAGGATTATGACAGAGCCTGGGTTTTTGGAACCCTGTCTTACGCAAGGGTATTGTGCAGACGGTTCGAAGCTTCGGACGGATCGCAGTGGGAGTTTACCACCACTACTACTTTACGCCGGCCGGGCAGAAACATCCACAAGAAGGAATCACGCCGGATCTTACGGTGGAAAATGCCGGAGGCGGATCGATCTCACTTATCTTCGGGACAGAACAAAAAGACCTGCAATTAAGAAAAAGCAGCAGAGTATTTATATTAATTTTTATACACGATAAAAACAGCCCATGATATACTCAGTTCATCAGAAGATGAACAGTAATGGATGGTGAGGCATGGTATTTTTATCGTTAATCCCCGAGCAGGGACAGGGAATGGGGTTACGACTTTGGGAGAAAAATGAAGGAAGAGGAAAGTCTTTGTTGGGAGAAGAAGGCTTTTCCCGTTTTCTTTACTGGAAAAACAGGGAGATGCCAGACTCTTTGCCAGAGAAATCACCAGAGAGATCAATAAAGAAAATCATAGAGAAATCACCGGAGAAAATCCTAAAGAAACCCAACAAGAGATTCATAGAGATTATTCCGGAGAAAGGAACAGAGAAGCAAAAGCTGTCTCTATAGAGGATAGGATTTGCGTCATTGGCGGAACCGGTACCTTAAATGAAGTGATTGACGGGGCTATGCTGGATAACAACTCCTTCCCGATTTCCTTTTTGCCGGTGCATAGGGATAACGATTTTGCCAGAGCCCTGCAAAAGGGCTATAAGATTCCGGAAAGTCTTTCTTCCCTTTTTGCCAAGGAAGAGCGAAAGGTAGATTACGGCATTGTAGAGGGTGAAAGAGGACATCGGCGTTTTGTGGTCAGTGTGGGACTGGGCTTTGAGGCAGCTGTCCTGCAGGAGCTGCTCAGTATGGGGTGCAGCATTTGCCCCAAAGAAAAACAGAGGATTCGTTCCAAGGCCCTTTCTTATTTTTATGCTTTTGTGAAAGAATTAAAACGGGCAAAGAAAATCAAAGGAAGTATTCTCCTAGATGGAGAAGAAAGGATGGAATTCCAGCATATCCTCTTTTTGTCCATTCATAATCATCCCTATGAATCCGGCTATGCCTTGGGATGTGGAGCTTCCGGAGAAGATGGCGTCCTGGATTTATGCTTGGTCAGCACCAAGAAAAAGCTTCGATTGCTTTACATTATGTTTGCGGCACTTTTCGGAAAGCATAAAAGTCTTCCTGGGGTGCATTGCTACCGGTTTAAGAAGATGGAGATTCATTTGGAGCAGGAGGTGGCCTTCCATGTGGATGGAGAATCCTTGGGAAAACAAAAGGATCTCTCCATTTCCTGTATGCCCGGAAGATTGCGGCTGCAAATTTAAAGCAGATGGGAAGAAGATAGACATAAAAGACTGTTTCTTGAGGTTTCTGGAAAGGGTTTAGCAGAGATAAAAAGCTTTAGCAGAAATGAAAAGGTCTTAGGGAAAGGAAAGGGAAAATGAGAGTTGGGCTGGGCTATGACGTACACAGGCTGGTGGAAGGAAGAGACTTGATTCTTGCCGGGGTAAAGATTCCTTATGAAAAGGGACTTTTGGGACATTCCGACGCGGATGTGGTGCTGCACGCTTTAACCGATGCTATCCTGAGTAGCTGCTCTTGGAGATATCGGAAGACATTTTCCGGATACGGAGGAACGCTATAAGGGAATTTCTTCCGTCCTGCTTTTTGGAAAAAGGCCTATGCTTTGGTACAGGAGAAGGGCTATACTCTGGGAAATGCAGACATTTGTATCCTACTGGAAAGACCGAAAAATCAAGAATTATATTCCGGAGATGGAAGAATGCATCGCCAGGGCACTTCATTGTGAAAGAGGACAGATTTCCGTGAAAGCCACAACGGAGGAAGGCTTGGGCTTTACCGGAAGGGGCGAGGGGATTGCGGCGAAGGCCATTGTCCTTTTGGAAAACCGTTAAAACTATGGTAAAATGAAGGAATTCTCGGAAAAGGAAAGTTCTTCGGAAGTTTTATGCATTGTCACAATTGAACACAATATCTCTTTAGAATAAAGATATTTTTTTATATAAGATAATGCTTCAGTAGGCGGGGAGACAGTGTTTTTCTGCAATATTTTTAACGAGAAAATGTTTTAAGGGGGAGAAGAGATGAAACGTTTTATTGGGATAATCTTTTCGGCTTTGCTTTTTGGAGTGATTGCCGGAACTTGTATGGTGGGCATCAATTACCTTGCTCAATCCAATGGGATTTATCATATTCTGGCGGAAGGAGAGCTTTCTCAGGATAATGAGGCGAATTCGAATCAAGACAGTACTCAGGAATCCAAGGAAGAAAAAGCAGAAAGAAAAGCAGGAGAAAAAGACCAGCGCTTCCGATGTAGAGAAGGAAAAAGACGGTGGTGCAGGCGGATTCCGGCTCTGTCAGTCAGGTGGCCAAGGAGGCTATGCCTTCCGTTGTAGCGATTACCAATATGATGCGTTATCAGGAAAAACGGTTTTTCCATCTTCGGCGATATCCAGAGAGAAACCGAGTATCCTGCCAGCGGTTCCGGTGTCATCGTTGGAAAGAATGAAACGGAACTTTTGATTGCCACCAATAATCACGTGATTCAGGACTCAATTCCCTTAACCGTAAGCTTCATTGACGACAGTACCGCCAAGGCTCAGGTGAAGGGAAACCGATGCCACGGTGGATTTAGCTCTTGTTTCCGTGAAGCTTTCAGACTTATCTCAGGAAACCAGAGACAAGATTAAAGTGATTGAAATCGGCTCCTCCGATGCTATGGAGGTGGGAGACCAGGTAGTAGCCATCGGAAATGCTTTAGGGATATGGTCAATCCGTAACCAAGGGAATCATTTCCGCAAAGGATAGAGACGTGGAGACGGAAGACGGAACCGCAGAAGGATTATTACAGACGGATGCGGCTATCAACCCCGGTAATTCCGGCGGAGCCCTTCTGAATATGCAGGGAGAATTAATCAGTATCAATGTGGCCAAGTACTCCGATACGGATGTAGAGGGTATGGGCTATTCCATCCCATCCTCCAAAGCAGAGAGCATTTTGAAATCCCTCTCCACTCTGGCCACAAGAGAGGACGTTCCCAAGGAGGAACAGGGAGTATTGGGCGTTCAGGTGAAGAATATTGATGCCCAGACCGCAGAAAGCTTTGCAATGCCTAAGGGTGTATATATCTTTAAGATCCTAGAGGACACCGGAGCACAGAACAGTGAGCTCCAGGAAAGAGATATTATTACCAAGCTGGACGGACAGGGCATTGCCACTACCGCAGATTTGAAGTCTCTTCTGTCCAAGTACCGTATCGAGAAGATGTTACTTTAACCGTAATGCGTCAGGATGGCAGCGGTAAGTACAACGAAGTGCAGGTACACGTTACCCTTTGGAAAAGCCAACGCAACAGATTACGGAACATCTAACGGTTCAGCATCCTCCGGAGAGCAACAGCAAGGCGGTAATTCTCAGGGAGAGGCTCCGCAGGGACAATGCACCGGAAGGAAATTCCGGGGACAATGGGGAAAAGCTCCGCACCATCCAAGGAGCAAGAAGGAAAATCCAAGGGAAATCAGAGAAGATCCAAGGAAGAAGAGGATTTTTATAAGCAGTTCAGGATTTCTTTAACGAGTACAAGAGATAAAGTTTAGTAGATAAGGGATAAGCTTTCCGGATAATCGGAAGAAAATTACATATCGAAGGACAGTTAGAAATTAATTAGAAGGGACTGTAAAAATCTATTTTTGATTTTACAGCCCCTTTTTCTCTTTGACTTTTCCTATTTAGAGAGATATACTTTAATTACTAAACTATATAACTGTATATAATAAATTGTACAAAAAACAATATGAGGATATATCAATGAGCGAGGAATTTGAAAAGAATTATTCGGACAATATGGTGGAGTAATGAAGACTTCGGAACTTAGAGAAGCAGGAATTTATTACAAAAGAATTCAAAATCTTTTGGAGCAAGATAAGATAGAGCAAATTAGAAGAGGCTATTATCAGTACATACAAGAAAGCAGCTTTTCAGAGATTCCTATTTTAAAAGCGTTATTTCCCGATGGAGTCCTGTGTATGGAATCGGCATTAGACTACTATGGATATACAGATAAAACGCCTTCTGCATGGCATTTGGCGGTGGACAGTAAGAGCAGTCGAACAAGATTTTATATAGATTATCCCATAGTTAAACCACATTTTATTAGAACGAATCGCTATAATCTTGGAATAGCTGAAGTAGAGATAGATGGAACAATTATGCAAATATATGATAGAGAACGAACAATTTGCGACGTATTGTTTCACCGTAATAAGTTGGATGCAGAAATTTTCAATACAGCTATTCATCGGTATGTTGCAGAATCCTAAAAAATGAAGCAAGGTTAATGAAATATGCGAAACTTCTACGAGTTGAGAAAAAGATTAAGGAGGTGCTAGGGGATATGGCTGTGAAAAATATGGCGGCTTCTATTCTGACAAGACTTAAGAACCAGTCAAAAACAAGAGAAGATTCCATTTCAATTGATTCTTCAACTTTTGCACAAGAAGAATTTTTAGAAAGCTGTCACGTTCTACCTATGTTAATCATCTTATTCTAAAAGGCGGAATGTTTATCTATACATTAACAGAGTTTGATTCCAGACCAACAAGAGATATTGATTTTTACTACGGAATCTTCACGAAGCTTGACAAATATAGAACAAAGTATGAGAGATATTTGTAATGTTGTTACAGGTAATAGTTATATTATTTTAGATGTTATAGGTACAGAACCAATTTCGGTGGAGAAAAATATCCGGGAATAAGGACGAATTTTTAGGAAAAATTGAACGAGTTCGCATTCCTTTTTCGATAGATATAGGAATTGATGACATTATAATTCCAAATCCAATACAAAGACATATAGTGACAGACTACCGAGTTTGAGTCTCCGCTAGTTTATACATATTCCTTAGAAAGTACCATTGCAGAAAAATTTGATGCAATACTGCAGAGAATGTCCGGAACAAGTCGGATGAAAGACTTTTATGATATTTACTATTTATCCGGCATATTTGATTTTCAGGGGAAGATACTTACTGAGCTATAAGTAAGACATTAATTCAGAGAGAGAAAGAGAATTGACTCAAGACGCGTTTGACGATATTTCTACTTTTAAAGATAATGCCTTTCTGCTAAAACAGTGGAGAGCTTTTGAGCCTGCTAGAAAATAAATCTAAGCTTTGAAGAAGTAATTCAACGGTTGATTTATTATTTGGAACCAATCTATCAATGTATATTGGAAAATACGCTTTATACAAAGAACTGGGATTGTGAACATCAAGCTTTGGGTAGAAGTGAAGTCCAAAGATGATATTTGACATATCCAATTTTTCCGGACGCTGTCTGGAAAATTAACTTGGTCACATTATTTAGAACTTTTATCTATAGAAGATAATGACAAGCGTAGCTTTTATGAGAAAGAAACAGAGAATGCTAATTGGTCTGTAAGAGAAACAAAAAGGTCAATTATTTCCTACAACAAAAAGGTCAATTATTTCCCTGCATTTCTTGACGAACTGTGGGAAAGACTATACACTAAAATCGTATATGCCCTCATAGGTGAAGGTTGAGAAAGATTGTCTTCGTGAGAAAGGAAGCAAAAGCTATGAAAATTTATAATACCATGTCGAAGCAAAAAGAAGAGTTTGTCCCCATTGAAGAGGGAAGATTCGGATGTATGTCTGCGGCCCCACGGTTTATAATTTAATTCATATCGGAAATGCCCGTCCTATGATTGTGTTCGACACTTTCCGCCGTTTTATGGAATATAAGGGCTATAAGGTTTGCTATGTCTCCAACTATACGGATGTGGACGATAAGATTATTAAGACTGCCATGGACGAAGGCACAGATTGCTCTTCCATCACCGAGCGCTATATTTCCGAAGTGGAAAAAGGACATGTCGGATCTGAATATTATGGAGGCTACCGCCCATCCCAAGGCCACGGAAGAAATTCAGGGAATGGTGAATCTCATCGATGTGCTGGTAAAGAAGGGCTTTGCTTATCCGGTGGAGGGTACGGTGTACTATGACACCACTGCCTTTCCCTTCCTATGGAAAGTTGTCTCATAAGAATATGGAAGATTTACGTTCCGGTCTTCGTGAGTTGAAGGTCTCCGGAGAAGAGGAGAAGAAAAGCCCCACGGACTTCGTGCTTTGGAAACCTAAGAAGATGGGAGAGCCTTACTGGAATTCTCCCATGGAGTGAAGGACGTCCGGGCTGGCATACCGAGTGCTGCGTAATGGCGCCGAAAATATTGCGGAGGCGCGTTTGGATATCCATGCCGGCGGTGAGGATCTTGTTTTCCCTCATCATGAAAATGAAATTGCCCAGTACGAGGGCGGCTCACGGCGAGCAATTTGCTCGTTATTGGATGCACAATGCTTTTATCAACATTGACAATAAGAAGATGTCCAAGTCTCTGGGAAATTTCTTTACCGTAAGAGATGTTACATCCCAGTTTGACCCCATGGTGCTTCGTTTCTATATGCTTTCCGCCCATTATCGTAGTCCCTGAATTTCTCCAAGGACTTAATGGAAGCTGCCAAGACTTCTTTGGGAAGAATTCTTACCGCGATTTGGCGTTTGCAGGACCTCATCCCTCGTTTGGAGAGAAGGCATTTTTCCAAGGAAGAAGAGGAAAATGTGAAAACGCAGAAAGGCTATGAAGCTATCTTTCTCCGAGAAGATGGAAGACGACTTAAATACAGCGGATGCGATTACACAGATTTTTGAGCTGGTACGTCTTGCCAATGCCACTGTGGAGGAGCATTCCTCAAAGGCCTACAGGGAAGCTTTGTTGCAGAAGCTGGAAACCTTGATGGGCAGTTCTTGGCATTCGGACCGAGAAGAAGGAAGAAGAGCTTGGTGCCAAGGTGGAAGCTTTGATTCAGCAAAGACAGGATGCCAGAAGAACAAGGATTTTGCCAAAGCGGATCAGATTCGTGACGAGCTTTTGGCTATGGGTATTCAGTTGAAGGATACAAGAAACGGTGTGGAATGGCAGAAGATTTAATGGCAGAAAGTTTAGAGAATCTAAGCTTTCAGGAGAGCGAAATGGAGAGTCGAAGTGTTAAGGAGCTAGGCTCTTCAAGAATACAAACCAGAATGTGCTATGACAGCGGAACTTTTGCAGAATACATTATCCATCGAGCAACAAGTTATTAACGGTGAAGCTCCGGACTTGTCCCCATTAGCTTTAGCATATGTTGGAGACTCCATCTATGATTTTCGGGTGCGAGATTACCTTTGCAGAAGATATCAGGTCAATCTGAATCGGGTAAACAGCAGAAAGACCAAGTTGGTTTGTGCCAAGGCTCAGTCGGATTTGATGGGCTATTTAATAGAAGAAAAGCTTTTAACGGAAGAGGAGCTTTCCGTTTATCGAAGAGCCAGAAACCATAAGTCCCAAAGCCACTCCAAAAACTCCAGCATTATGGATTATCGGAGAGCCACCGGATTTGAAGCATTTTTAGGCTATCTTTATTATGCCGGAAAGATTTCCAGATTGATAAGTTTGGTGGAGAAGGGCTTGGAGCATTTATTGGCAGAGGATGAAGCCAAGGAATAAGTAAAGCTATAAAGAAAGCTATATAGAAAGGCACTTAGAAGGTGCTGAAGCATAGAAGTAGGAAAGAGGAAGAGAATGAGAGAAGAGGGATATACCCTAATCGGCAGAAATCCGGTACTGGAAGCCTTTCGTGCCGGAAAGACCATGACCGTCTGTTTATTCAGGACGGTTTAAAGGACGGCCCTATTTTAAGTATTCTTCGAGAGGCGAAGAAGCAGGATCTGGTGATTGACTTTGTGAAGAAATCCCGTTTGGACGAGATGTCCTCAGGGGAGATGCATCAGGGGGTTATTGCCTATCTTTCCGCCTATGAATATGCACCCTTGGAGGATTTATTACAGGTGGCGAAGGACAAGGGAGAAGCGCCTTTTTTCTTTCTGTTGGATGGAATCGAGGATCCCCATAATCTGGGGGCGATGATTCGTACCGCAAATCTTGCGGGAGCCCATGGGGTGATTATTCCGAAAAGAAGAGCGGTAGGCCTAACCGCAACCGTAGCCAGAACCAGCGCCGGAGCCCTGAATTATACCAAGGTTTGTAAGGTGACCAATCTGGTGCAGACCATGGAAGAGCTGAAGAAGGAAGGGATGTGGTTTGTCTGCGGCGATATGCGTGGGGAAAGCATGTATAAGCTGAACCTGACCGGTTCAATTGGGTTGGTACTGGGAAATGAAGGGAAGGGTTTCTCGTCTGGTAAAGAAACTATGCGATATGCAGGCCTCCATTCCCATGAAAGGAGAGCTGGATTCCCTCAATGCTTCCGTGGCCTGCGGTGTTTTGGCTTATGAAATTGTAAGACAGAGGCTGTTGCAAAATGGATAAAGTTAAGGCAACCTGGAAAATTCATGAAAAGCTTTGGTTTTTTGCCCTCCTGATATTTTCGGGGGGCTTTTATGGTGGATACACTTACAGTCTTAGAGGACAGGTATTTGCCAATGCCCAGACGGCCAATCTTGTCATCATGATGTTGTCTTTGGGAAAGGGAAAATGGGGAGAGCCCTGTATTCTTTGGCTCCTTTTCACCGCCTATATGGTAGGGCGTGATTTTATCAGGTATATTGGGCAAAACCATAAAAAATTTAAAGAAGAGATTTTGAAGAAAAATTCTCCTTTTTGAGTCGCTGGTTTGCTTCCTTGTGGGGACTAATGCCGGCGAGTTGGCCGGATCGGTTATGTCAATTAAGCTTAAAAGCTTTATCTGTGCCATGCAGTTCAATATTTTTCCGAAAAGCGGAGGAATTCCCATAGCCACCACCTTCTGCACCAACCATATCCGGCAAATGGGAAATCATCTTACCCAAAGCCTTGTTTTTCAAAAATGAAGAATCTGCACGCCTTGCGAAGACACGGCCTGATGATTCTTGCCTTCGCTTCCGGTGTTTTGGCGGCGGTGCTTTTGTCAAAGGTTTTTCGGACTTTACTGCATTTTTCGGAATGACGATATTGCATCTCTTTCTCTGGGCAAACTACATTTGGACAATAAAAGCTATGAAGAGAGACAAAAAGCTAAAAAGGAAGAACAAGGCAGATAAAAGAAAGAGCTAAAAAGATAAAGGACGAACAGAAGAAGATAAAAGCAAAGATAAAAGCAAGATATAAAACGAGATAAAAGAAGATAGAAGATAAAGGAAGTACAAAAAGATAGAATGAAGAGGGAGGAAAAGAAAAGTAGGGGCCAATGAGCGCTTGTGAGAAGAAAATTGTTGGGAAATTGACGGAAGAACCGGACTTTTTCGGCCTTTTGGGCAGTCCGGTGGAGCATATCCTTTCTCCTGCCATGCATAACGAAGCCTTCCGCTTGTTGGGGAATTAATGCCGCTATCTTGCCTTTGATTTACAAAAGGAGGATTTACCGGGCGCATTACCCGTTTTTCGGAAAAAATGAAGCTGCAAGGCTGTAACCTCACCATGCCCTTAAAGGAGGCGGTGATTCCCCTGTGACAATATTTCCAAAGGAAGCAGACTTGCCCATTCAGTAAATACCTTGGTCTTCCAGGATAATGGAGAGATTGAGGGCACAGTACAGATGGTAAGAGGCTTCTTTCAGGGGCTTGGAAGCAAAGGGACTTGCTTTAAAAAGGAAAAAAGCTCAGTCTTTTTAGGATTAGGAGGTGCCGGAAGAGCAATCCTTAGCTATAGCATAGGAACAGAGCTTTCGGAAATAGAAGTATTGGTTCGAGAAGAAGTAAGGGAAAGTACGAAGACTTTGTAGAACGATGCGAAAAAGAATCGGAAGAAAGATTTCTTTAAAAAGTCTGGAAAGGGACTTGGAAGAAGCCTGCAGGAGCAGTGATATCCTGGTGAATGCCAGTTCCGTGAGGTATGAAAGAGGACCGTTCCTGGTAGAGGATAGTCGCTGGCTTCATAAGGGACTATTTAGCAGAACTGTATTTACCATCCCTTGAGACGAAGCTTTTACAGCAGGCAAAGGAACAGGGATTATCTTATATGAACAGCTTACCCATGCTCTTTTATCAAGGGGCGGAGTCCTTCCAGCTATGGACTGGAAAAAGACTTTTCCGGAAGGGGAGGTCTATGCCCTTTTTGGAATCAAAGGTCAAAAGAAAGAGAGGATAGAGATAACACATAAAGTTTTTGCGTATCCACAGTATAGGGTCTGAACACGGGGCACGCTCCCTAACTTCGCCTTCGTAGCTGTACTAAGCTCGAGCTTCGTTTCACTCGCTTTCAGCAAGTACAGACGGGCTCAGATTACCCCGTATTACAGACCTATACTGCGTATACGCACACAGATTTTTTTTGTTTTACATTCAATCCTTCTCCATCTGTAAAAACATTAAACCGCTCTATGCCCTTGATTCATAAGGGCATAGAGCGGTTTTCGTCAACAGGTTTTGTCCTAAAAGCCTTTTAAGGTATAGACCTTTTAAACTATAGGTCAGGCAGGTTGATTGATATAGGATATTTTGTCCGATAAGACTTGCTTTATTTCTGTTTTGGGAAAAATAAAAAAGAAGAATAGAGATGAAAGAAGAGGTATCTTATAGCTTTTTCCGCAGTATAGCTTTGTGATGCAGGGGTAATCTGAGCCCGTGGGTACTTGCTGAAAGCGAGTGAAACGAAAGCTTGAAGCTTAGTACTCCCTACGAAAAGCAAAGTTAGCGGGAGCGTGCCCCGTGTACAAAGCTTACTGCGAAAAGCATGAATATATATCTTTTTAATCTCTATTCTTCTTTTATTTTTCATTATGCAACTTAATCTGCATAATCTCTAAAATTAATAGCCATGTCAGTCCATAGTAGCTACCACTCCCACCAGGTCATTGATGGTAGTAATCAATGGGCCGGAGGCTGCTGCCGGGTCTACGCCGATTTTTCTTAAAAGAAGATGGGGACGATGGTTCCCACAAAGGAGGAGATGACCATAGCCAGTAATAGGGAAATACCGATGCAGAAGGCAATTCCGATGGAGACATGGAGGGGCATATGCTTAAAGAAATAGATATAAGCCCCGATTCCCACTAAGGAGAAAAATCCCAAGACCAATCCGTTAATGCCGCCGATACTCATTTCCTTTACAAGTAGCTTTCAGCTTGTCTCCGGCCTTTAATTGCTCGTCCATTAAGACACGGATGGTTACCGCAAGTGACTGAGTTCTACATTTCCCGCCATATCCAAAATCAGGGATTGGAAAGGCCATGACGATGGTGAGCTGCGCCACCACAGTTTCGAAAAAGTCCCACAACGGTGGAAACCAAAAAGTCCCAGGAACAGAAGCATAATCAACCAGGGAAGACGTTTCTTCACACTATCCACAACAGGTTCATTTAAATCCTCTTCTGCAGAAAAGACCTCCCAACTTGGCGTAGTCTTCCGCCATCTCGTCATCGGAAACCTCCAAGATATCCTGGGCAGTGATGACACCGAGAATTTCCTTGTCCTCTCCCAGTACGGGAATAGAGTTTTCGGAGTAAGCCTTGATATTTTCCAGGCAATCCTCAATCCGCTCATCCGCATAAACAAAGGGGTAGGCGGTTTCAGTAATGTCTTCGAGCTTCGTATCCTTTCTGGCAATAATGATATCCTTTAAATCTACGGCACCGTAATAGGATTCATTTTCATCCACCACATAAAGGGTGGAAATATTGTCATGCTCCGCAGCCTGCTCAATCAAGGAACGCATAGCTTCCCGAATGTTCAAATTGCTTTCCAAAGACACGAAATTGGTGGTCATACGAGAACCGATTAAGTCCTCACTATAGGATGCCAAGGACTGTAATTCTTTTCTATTCTCTAAAGGCATGCGAGAGAGCCAAGCCTTTTTAATCTCCGGCTCAGTTTCCTTCAATAAGTCTACCGCATCATCCGGTTCCATCTTTGCCAGAATGTCAGCAGCCTTTTGAGGCTCCATTTCCTCCAGATACTGATCCGCATCCTCTGCGTACTCCATCATTTCCGCAAGGCTTTCCATATCCAATAAGGAATAGAAAACTTCCCGTTCTTCTTTTGTCAGCTCCGGAAGACAGGAGGCCATATCATTGGCATGGTAGTCTTCCAAACGCTCTTTCTTTACTGCGGGATCATCCGAACCCCGCAAAAATATCCAGAATTTCCTGCTGATAATCCTGTAAAAACTCTCTTCTTCGTTCATGTAAGCTCCTTCCCAAAAACTATGGACACAGGAAAAGAACTTATGATATTTTCACGATTTATCCGATCAGAAGGAAGGATTGATAGAAATTCACAAATCCCTGCCCCATGGAAATATCATAAGTACTAGGATCCGTGTCGTCGCCGCTTTTCATTTGCATTTTCCTTCCTTTCTCTTGAATTTTTGCAAGTAAAAACTCGCATAAGCCTGTGTAAGTGTAACACGGAAGAGAAGGTGGGGCAATGGCTTTCAGGAAGAAAAAAGTGAAGTTCTATATAGGGAGGAAAGCAAGATAGGTTCCGGAGAAGTCAGTAGATTATTCCTGGCAGGTCAACAGAAAGTATCTTGTATAAGAGTCGAATAGAAGTTATAGTATTGAATATAAAAAGCCTTTTTAAAGGCAATGAAATTCAATAAAGGAGACGGTTTATGGAAATCCAAAGAGATAGCTATTTAAAACAGCTTATATCCTATCGCTTTGACGGCTTGGTTAAAGTGATTACCGGAATCAGACGATGCGGAAAGTCCTATTTGTTGAAGAAGCTATATAAAGATTATTTGTTGAATCATCAGGTGAAGGAAGAGCAGATTATCAGTATTGAGCTGGACTTGGCGAGGACATTCAATTTAGGGATCCACTTCGCTTAAGTTCCTTTGTCGAGAGAAGCTTTCCGGAACAACAGAAGAATATTACCTTTTTGATTGATGAAATTCAGATGTCCGATGAAGTCCCTGAATCCCTACAATCCGGAGGAAAGAAGATTAGCTTTTATGATGCCTTAAATGATTTACGTTCCATTCCGAATCTGGATGTCTATGTGACGGGAAGTAATTCCAAGATGCTTTCCAGTGATATTCTTACGGAGTTTCGTGGAGAAGTGATGAAATTCGTGTCCACCCCTTAAGCTTCTTAGAATACTATTCTGCAGTGGGAGGGATAAAAATGAAGCCTTTGACGACTATGCTTTTTATGGCGGAATGCCCTAATCTTATCCAGACCAAAATGACGGCGCAAAGATGAATTACCTAAAATCCCTCTTTTTCAGAGGTGTATATTAAGGATATCGTGGAAAGAAAAAAAGATAGAAAGGCAGGACATCCTAGAGCAGATTTTGGATCGCTCTGTTCTTCCATAGGTTCTCTTACGAATCCGGCAAAGCTGGCCAACACCTTAGCAATCCAAGCAAAGGCATTTCCGTCTCCTCAAACACCATTCGAGCGTATATCGCACACTTGGAAGATGCCTTTCTCTTCTCGGAAAGCAAACGCTATGATGTGAAAGGAAAAAGCCTACTTTGACTCACAATAAATACTACTGTGAGGATATCAGGGCTTCGAAATGCCAGAATCGGTTTTTCAGCAGCAGGAAATGACTCATATCATGGAAAAACATTTTGTATAACGAATTGATGGTAAGGCAGTTTTTCCGTGGATGTGGGAGTAGTATATGCCAGAGAAAAAGAACGAAAAGGGGAATTCCGTTCGGACGGCTCGTGAGATTGACTTTTGTGGTAAATTCCGGCGGTAAGAGAAGCTATATTCAATCCGCTTACGCTATGCCCACAGAAGAAAAAGACGGAGATAGAGCTTAGACCGTTTTTCACTTACCGGTGACTCCTTTCCCAAAATTTTGGTGCGAAGAGATATCGGAAAAACGTTGGTATGATGACTATGGTGTTTTGCATATCAATCTGATTGATTTCCTATTGGATAAGGCGGTGATTTGAGATTTTTTTCTGCTTTCTATAATTTCATTTATAACGGTAGAACAGTAAGAAGCCTATAAATGGTATAACTATGCCATTTATAGGCTTCTGTTCCATGATGAAAAACCTACTCCATTTACGGATATTATCCGAATGTGGAGTATAGGCGATTTTTAGAATGAAGGTCGTATACTAGGATAAAGTTCATATTTCTATTCATAGTATTCTCTTAATCTAATATTTCTTTTCACTATAAGGAGGAACTCATGCCTAAATCTAAAGTTGAAAAATGATATTGTGGAAAAGCAAAAATTATTTCATCTCTTACTCTCATGGATGATTTATTTATGAAAGTGGTTTTGCAAGATAAGGAATGTACAGAATATATTCTGCAAACTATTATGGACGATTCTACATTAAAGCTGAAAAGACAAAGCCTTCAAAAAGAATTTATCGAATCTCCATGGACACTCTTTGGTTTTTAGACTGCCTCTGTGAAGATGGGAATAATAATATTTACAATATCGAAATTCAAAATAGCGGTTCAGGAGCTGATCCTAAGCGAGCACGCTATCATGCCGGTCTAATGGATATGCATTATCTAAAAAGGGAAATCATTTTCGCAATTACCCAAATCCTATGTTATATTTATTACAGCAAATGATGTGCTTCACGGGCAGTATCAGATTTATCATATAGAAAAGAACGATACAAGAATCTGGAAAGCCGTTTTTGTGATGATTCTCATATTATTTATTTTAATACGTCCTATGTGGATAATAGTCCCTTAGGAAAACTGGCAGAAGATTTTTCATGCAACAGAAACAAAAGCAAATGAATTCATATATATTATCAAAGAGAGTTGCACTACTAAAAATGCAAAGCCCAATGAGGAAGGAGGCAAAAGAAATGAATGTTCTATTAGAAATTATAGGAAAAAGCGCTAAAAGAGGGAATAGAAAAAGGAATAGAAAAAAAGGTAGGGGAAGAAGAATTTATTGCTAAAACAAAAAGGTAATACAATTAATGGGACTGTTGGCAGAACAGGGTAGAATTGATGATATTAAGAAATCTTCTACAGATCAGGAGTATCTACAAGCTTTGCTTTTTGGAGTTTTGGTTTATAAATAAGTCTAACAATAATAGAGGTAGGAAGATGGCAAAGGAAGAAGACATCGCTGCCGGAAGTACTACGCCGGCAAATGAGGTGCTGAAGAGATAAGAGAAAAGAATGGCTTGTTTTATCTTTTCCTTGACAATTTAAAACATAAATGCTATTCTTAAGACAATCATCTACCAAGTTGTAGAAGGATGTGCTGGGACGTCATTGGTAACTACTATGCCAATGGCGTTTTCTGTTTTTGCTATACTTCGTACTTTTTGGATAAAGTTAAAATGAGTCAGCAAATAATTTGAAGATAACTATCCGAATACAGTTATAGGTTTGAAAACGTAGTAGAGATGAAAAAACTACCACGAAAACTACTACTAAAACTACTACTAAAACTACGGCAAGAAAGCTTGTTGAAATTGCTTTGCTTAGATATGATAATTATGTCATTATTATGGGAGAGAAAGGAGGTGCGTTATGCCTAGAATTATTCAATAAAAAGAGTTAAAAGATACTGCTAAAAATCTCAGAAATGTGTCATGAAAATGAGGGATCCCATATATGTGACAAAAAAATGGCTATGGAGATATGGTTTTAATGAGCATAGAAAGTTATGAAGCATTACATCGCATGAATCAAATATATAGAAATTAGAAATTTCTGAGGAAGATGTAGCGGCAGGAAGGACTACACCTGCAAAAGAAGCTCTGAAAGAAATAAGGGAAAAATATGAGCTTATAAATTGGATATTTCATATAGAGCAAAGCAACAAATTGATCAAATAGTGCAATATATTACCAATAATCTAAAGAGCTCCCAAGGAGCAAATAGTATTTTAGATGATTTAGATGACGCATTACAGTTGTTAGAAAGTTATCCGGAATCGTTTGCTTATTGCGAGGATTATTATCTCTTTGCAAAAGGGTATAGAAAGTATTCGTTAAAAAGCATAACTATCTTCTTGTTTACTTTGTAAAAAGATAATACAGTCTATGTAATTGGATTTTTCATATGTTGGAAAAACTATCAGTCTAAGCTGTAAGAGGGATTAATTGTTAAAAATTAATATCATCCCTCTTTTTGTCGAAAATACTTCAGTTGAAAAATTTCTACTTAATAAGAATAGGGCACTGTGGAGGAATGACTAATCGAAAAGAAAGGATTCCTTTGCATGCTTTTCTAAAAACAAAAAATTAAAATAAAAATGCATTTTGCGAAAAAACTTTCTATTATAATTTTTCTAAAAAGGCCGATATTGTAGTGTGAGAAAAGAAAAGGGTATTTATTTAGTACTTTTCTCAGACGGCAATACAGCCCATTTTTGGAAGAAATTCGGAAAAATCCCGTTAAGCCGGAGAGAATAGAGAAAAAGAGGGATGACAATGAGAGTACTTCGCAAAAAGAAAGGAATAAGGGTCTAAAAATTGGAAAGCCAAGCTTTCCATGCTTATGGTACTTTGCCTTGTTTTAACAGGTTCTCATGGACTCGTGCTATCGGCAGATGCACAGGAAGAACAGGGAGGTTCTCCAAACAGAATTGAAAGTAGAGGAGACAATGTTAAGCTCCATTTCAAAGGGGAGGATTTGCGCCAGGCTGCGGAAGCGGCTATTTATGAAGGTGTCAAATTTTCCATCACAGAAAAGCTTTAAGCTATAGTAAAGACCCTGAGCTTTTGCAGCTTTACAGAGATAGCCTTGCAGAAGGAAAGGAACTTTACGAAATCTCTCTGGATAATTTTGTAAATGGAACAGAGGCGGTTTATCAGGAAACCGGGGCTAAAGTAAGAGCTATTGTGGAAATTGATCCTACCGAGCGTACCGGAGAAATCGAAAAACAAGGAAAAGATGCCTTGGGATTTTTCGCTAAGGATTCCTCTTTTGGCAAATTAATGGAGCAGGGAAATCCCGATTGGTATGAGGAAGCGTTGGCTCCTGAGAGAGAGAAAGAAAGACTTGCTTTGGAGAAGAGTGAAGCAGACAAGGCGAAAGAGGAGAAGGCTACTCAGTCTCAAGAGGAAAATGCTGAACCCGCGAAGGAGAGTACTGAAGCTGTACAAGAAGCAAGTTCTGAATCCGCCGGTCAGGAAATGACTGAGGAAGAGAAGAATGCAGCTGCGAAACCGGACTTTATCAACTCTGATTCAAGTAATAAGGAATACAAGGTACAGGGAACTGAGCTGATTCATTTCCTCTATGAAAACCACGGAGAACAGGATTTGCGTTTTCAGCTTTTTGTAGATAGTAACAGTTATCCCAGTGTAAAGGTTCAGAGTAAAACAAAGCTTGCAAAATCTATTCTGGAGGATTTAAAAAGCTAGAGGATAAAATTAAAAGAGTAATACAAAAAGGATGGAGAAGAACAAGTAAAAACAGAATACGGAAGCTCTTCCATCTACAGCACAAAGTAATGAAAATCTGGCATCTTCTGAGGAAAGTCAATCTACCGAACTTACAACTTCTACTGTAGCAGGACAAGGCTCAGAGACAAGCACTGCAACAGAAGAAAGTCAAAGTACCGAGACTTCTGCTTCAGTCGAAGAGAGCCAAGAGCAAAGCACTGTGGTAATTACAGAGGTGAAGGCAGAAGGGGAGGATAAGAAGGAAAAGGCAAAAACAGTCAAGAAGATCCTGTTCTTGCCCTTTATCAGGAAATGAAGGCAGATATTACACCATTCCTTTTCCGAACTATATACCGCAAAAATACCAAATCTATAGCTTGAATGAGTTAGGACGAAAAGAGCCAACATAAAGAACTTGATGATTTTGGTGTTGTAGAGGTGTTTTACGATAAGGAAGCCTTTCATGAGGCAGTAGCCTTCAGGTAAGTAAGAGAGTAAAAACCGGAAGAGGCGCAAGGGGGCGAGGAAGAGCTAAGTGCAGCACAGGTAGATGCATTAAAGGCAAGAGGTTTATATGAAGATTCTCGTTCCATTGATATTCATTTTGTGAATGCAGAGGGCGAAGAAGTAGAACCTTCTCTTCCGGTAGCGGTACGCTTAAGTATTTCCAAAGATATTTTACCGGAAGAAGCTAAGCCGGAAAATATTGCCATTCATCACTTGGTAGAATCTGAAGGCAACGATAAGATTGCCTATGTAGAAACCGTTTCCGATACGGAAAAGAAGAAAAAGAATTTAGTAGAGGAAAAATGCCAAGGAAGCGGAAGAATTGGCAAAAAATGAAGGCATAGGAGGAAAAACAGAAGAGAATAATCAACAAGGAACAGAAGGGGCTAAGGAAGAGGATAAGAACAGTATTACAGATAAGAGTGCTTATATTGTGCGAGAGTTCAATGTAAAAAGCTTCTCTATCTATACATTGACCTGGTCTCAAGGTCCCAATGCTGCGAGAAATACTACCGCGAAGTTCTATTATGTTGATGGAGATTTTCGTCAAGTTGGACCAAGCATCAGTGTGGATATGTCCCAGTTTACCCATGAACAGCCTTTTATACCAAAGTATCAGATATCCTTATAATCAATATGGAGTAGAGACAAGCTACGTATATCAGGATCTTCCGGGCTATACCAGACATGATCGGGTTTATCCGGGTTATTATGATATTACTTGGATGAATGCAAACACGAATCGAGACTATAATAGAAATAACCTTATGGCTTGGGGAGATGAAGTGTATTATATGTCCACCAGCACATGGTTTCCAAGTTTGTGATGACGATTATGTTTATCGAAATGCAACGGAAGGTAGATCTTTGGGATGATTACTGGAATATGACCACCTGGGATAGCGGCCAGAGTCTTCCTAATTATCCGGATCGAAAGGTTTGTTATCCTTATTACTATTTCTTCTATAAGCTGGATACCAAAACCCTATACCCATACCTATCCTCAGCATAATCTTGAGATGCAACAGGAGAAGTATATTACCAAAAAGGCGGACGGTTCCTATGACCTCACCTTAACGGCCAGACCGGTTGTGGAAGGAGGGCAGAAGAATAAGCTGGATGTTATCTTTGTTTATGATAAGTCCATGTATGTGGGATTCCCTTACAATGAAGAGGTAAAGAAAGATAAGACCAGACCGGCGTATGATAAAATTGATTCGAATGGTGGAGTAGGAACAAAGGCACTATTATGGTAAAAAGTTTGTCAATGATTTGGTAGAGGACTTATCTAAAAGCCCTGCCTATGATGCTCAATTTGCGCTTGTTACCATGGAGGAACCAGAAATATAAGTTATAATAGTACCTGGAGGACAGTTTAAAGGAGTTAAATCTTTATCCGATACTCCCTATAACGATGCAGAAAAAGTACTTGGATTTACAAAGGATGTAACTATATTCCAGCAAACAGTAAATGGAATCACTCTGGAAGGGCAAACCGGTAATGGACTAAACTATGCAGCAGGTATTAAGGAGGCTGTGAATTTCCAAAATGGAGCAACGGCAGGGAGCTCATACCCAGAGCATTAGACAAGATGCCAGACGGTGGTCATTTTTCATAACAGCCTATGATCCAAACTTCTCTTATTTTCCGAAATACAATGCAGATGGAAATCATCCATTTTATTTCTTACAAAAGGCAGAGAAGTATAATGCAGCCGGACACTTAATCGGTTATGGAAATGTTCCCGGAAAGGTTGTGGACAAGGCCAACATTGGAGGAGGTACTTCTGCTCTCCCGGAAGGTATTTATGAGTTTACAGCAGATTATCAAGCGGGATATTCCTATGGCAGTGGTCGTGGCTATGAAGAAGCGGCCTTAACCCAGGCCAGAGCAGAACTTACGAATCTAAACAATATTGATGCTTTTTATACACTAGGTTTTGGACCGAAGATAAATTACAGCCATTTAAACGATTTGACCGGAAAGAGTGCACGGTGGATGATTTCGGGGCACCCTTTAGAAAAACCTCTTTCAGACGATATTGAACAGGAGAATTTTTCTATATCAGTAGCAGCAGGCACAGCTGACTCCGGAATAGAATCGGCTGTAAATAAAGAAAAGGATAAGATTCGAGGATTTGTGGCTCCGATTCGAATTACGGAAATGCATATCTGGGATCAGCTTAGTGAGAATGTGGAGGTGAATTTTGATCCAAGTAATCAGGCGGATAAGAATCAAAAACTTCGCGCTGAGGTTTGGAAAGTAGATGCACAAGGAAAGCCGATATCCAAGGTAGAAAATCCGAAAAGTGAAAAAGGTTTCTCCGGATTTTTGGGCTTTGGATACTGGAATACAGATCCTAATAAATTTTTGGAAGTGGGACCGGTTTATGATGCGGGAAATCAGACACTCAGCTTAAAGATTGGTACAGAGAACTTCAGCTTCCCGGCAGGCTATGAAATCCGATTAACGGTTAATGTTAAGCCTACCGTTAAGGCCTATGAGAAGTACCAGAAGAACTTTATGGACTACTTTGATAAGGAGACGGAAAGGCAGATTAAAGCCGGAACAAATGATATTGGTTACCTGGATAATGTCAATGGTTCGAATATTTCCGGTACAAGGACTCCGGATAGTACTTCAACTGTAAAGCTGGGAGACCTAAGAACAGACCAGTGGTATCTCTACCAAAAGACACCGGAGGAAACTTTCCATACATCCTCCCAAAAGACGGTTTTTATTCTAACGAAGGTGCGTTTCTTCAATATCGCCGGTTTAAGGGAAAAGATAATAACGATACACCCAAGAATAAATATCAAAAACCTGTTATTCAGATTGAACCGGGCACTCTTAGAATTGTAAAGTCTTTCGTGGGAACGACCAGTTCTTCCGAAGAGTTGGAGCTTTTAAAGAATACTTCTTTCATCTTGAAGGAGCAGATTCCCGGAAGTACCAATTATCGAGAAGTGAAGCGCTTTACAATGACAAAGTCAGCTACCAGTTCTGCTTTGGGATATCTTGTTTCAGAAGAGTTAAATGGAACTAAATTGTCCGGAACCGGTAAAAATTTAACACCGGAAAAATCCTACAGGTGCAGGAACTTTACAAGCAACAATGCAGGGGAAAGAAAACAGTATGTTTTAAGCATTAATGGTCTCATTCCCGGCAGAAAATATCAGGTGGAAGAAGCTATTAGTGCTTCGGACAGAATCCTGTCATTGGAGGATCGCAGCTCACTTTAAGAAAAATGGCACTACTGCCGGAGGAGATAGCAAAAGCAACTTCCGGAAACTATGATATTGCTACCGTAAGCATGGGTAAGAATGAAACAAAACAAATCAACGTGCAGAATACCTATGAACGGAGGATAGACAGGTTCTTCGAATTGAAAAAGCAGGTAAGTGGAGAAATGGCTGATAAAAAAATCAAGTTTTCCCCTTCCGATTAAAAGCTTTTTAAGACAGAGAATCAGCCCTATTACACAGAGTGATTTTGATTCCATTAAAGCAGATTTTCCTGCAGCAACAAAGAGTGCTATCAGCTTTGATGCAGGCACTGCAACAATTAGCTTTAACTTGAAGCATAATCAGGCTATGGAATTCTTGTTGCCAAAGACTTATTACTATATGGCAGGTGAGAATCCTTCGGATACCTACCTTCGGTAAGTACAGGTTATGTTTTAGAACAAGCAACCGATGCAGAGGCTTCCGTTTCACCAAGAAAAAATTATTGGGAAGAAACGCGGATGGTTCAAAGCAAGTTCTTCAGTTTAGAAATGTGAAAGACCCCATTTCTCCAACAGGAGTTGTGGAAGAAGCAAGACCACTTGCTATGGTCTTCACAGCATTTATTCTCTTCTCCGAGTGATTGCTTTCGGCATGAAGAAGAAAGAAGAATTCTAAAAACATAGGCTCTGTAAGTAATAATAGTAGTAAAAAAAGTCCTCGGACAGATACTCTGTGAAAGAGTATTGTCCGAGGACTTTTTGATTCTGACGAGATATCGCACGCGTAATGTGTGATATCTCGTTTTCCACTCTTTTTAAAAATCATAAATATGAATATTCATTTTTGTGATTGAATAATAATAAAAATACGATTATAATAGGGAGCAAAGGAGGTGTTTCCGTGGAATATGAAAGTGAAAAATAGATTGATTTTTAAAGATGCAGATGACTTTGAAGAGGTTCGAGCCATGAACCAGAATTTGACTTTTTTTCGGCAATGAAGAAAAGCTTTCAAAAGCGAAATATTCCTTTTTCTGAAGAAGAATTCGCTTCTCTTGGATTAAGGAATCCGGCAAATAAGCAGTATACCAATCTGGCATGGCTTCTTTCGGATCAATGTCAGCATACCCTGAAGATTGCCGTATTTGCCGGAGATGATAAAACAGTATTTAAAGATAGAAGGGAATTTTCAGGATCCATATTCCGGCAATTAGAGGAGGGTTATGCCTATCTACAGTTGGTGAATCGAACTGCGGGGAGATTTTCAGGCTTAGAAAGGATTGACTTAACAGATTATCCGGAGGAAGCTTTGCGAGAAGCTTTGTTAAATGCCGTGATTCATAGAGATTATAGCTTTAGCGGAAGCATTATAATCAATGCAAATGATGCCTGTATGGAATTCATTTCTCTTGGGGGCTTACTGGCAGGTCTGAGTAAAGAAGATATTTGCAATGGGATTTCTCTACCCAGAAATAAAAAGCTTGCAGAGCTCTGCCTTCGTTTAAAGTTGATAGAGTCCTATGGGACAGGGATAGGAAAAATATACCGGGCTTATCAAGACTGTGATCGAAAACCGGAACTGATTATTACTCCCAATACTTTTAAACTTATTTTACCAAATAGGAATAGCGAGCAAGATAAAAGTGAAAAAGAAAGGAAACGAAAGTCTACTTATTCCTATCCTCCTATTTTTCCTAGCTATGACAACAGACTTATGGAACAGGAGCATAGCTATAAAGCACTCTCTTTACAGAAAAAAACCGTTCTCTCATATCTTGAAGAGCATAAGAACATGAGTGAGAAGGAGCTTCAGGAACTCCTGCAGATTCGAAAGACAAGAGCCTACTTGTTAAGTCGAGAGATGCAGGAGGAAGGTTTGATTGTGATAGAAGGAAGAGGAGAGAAGAAGGTCTTTCACTTGAAATCCTAAAAAACGGTAGTTTTCTGCATTTCGAATCTTTGTAAAATGGTATTTTTCTGTATTTTACATCTTCTTAAATCGGTAGTTTTTAGCACTTTTAATCTTCTTAAAACGGTAGTATACTATGTTTTAACCATTGAAGATAAGAAAAAACGTGATTTGCGGAGATAAACTATGTTTAAAAGAAAAGCATTTGACAAACTAAAATATTGGAAAGAAAAAAAGGCACCGAAGTACTCTGTCCTTTTAGAGGGAGCAAGACGAGTTGGAAAGTCTACGATTGCCGAGGAATTTGCAAAACAGGAATACAAATCCTACATTAAAGTGGATTTTGCCAATGTCAGGAAAGAGGTTCTGGATGTGTTTGAAGATATAGCAGATCCGGATATCTTTTTCCTGCGATTACAGACTGCAACCGGCATAAGCTTGTATAAAAGAGAATCGGTCATTATCTTTGATGAGATTCAGCTCATGCCCAAGGTTCGCCAAGCTATAAAATATCTAGTTGCAGATGGAAGATACGATTATATAGAGACCGGATCCTTAATCAGCATCAAGAAAAATGTCAAAGATATCGTACTTCCCTCCGAGGAAATGAAGATACCCATTTATCCGATGGATTATGAAGAATTTATGTGGGCAATCGGAAATGATACTTATCCTGTTTTGCGGGAATTATATCAGCGTGGTAAGGCAGTGGGGAATTCCTTAAACAGAAAGCTGATGCGGGATTTTCGGATTTACATGGCTGTGGGAGGAATGCCCCAGGCGGTGGAAGCCTATGTGGAGGGAAAGAATTTTCAGGAAATTGATGAAGTAAAGCGAGAAATCATTAATCTGTATAAAGATGATTTTTTCAAAATTGATGGCACAGGACTAATCGGAAGAATGTATGACTCAGTTCCTACTCAGTTGGCAACAGGCAAAAGAAGCTATGTTATCTCTGCGGCTACCGGGAAAAAGAAGATTAATAAGGATTTAGAGCGCTTGTATGATTTATTGATTCAAAGACTGTAGTGGATTCCACAATGTCCTTAATCCAAGTATTGCATTACCCCAAACCAGAGACAATGATACCTTTAAGCTGTATTTAGCAGATACGAGCTTATTTACCACCATGATTTTCAATTCTTCCGGAGAAACGGATGAGAATATTTATAACAAGCTATTGAGTGATTCTCTTCCTGCGGATTTAGGATATTTATATGAAAATGCTGTAGCGCAGATGATTACGGCTTCCGACCAAGGTCTTTATTATCATACTTGGAAAAAGACAAGACGTCTTATTATGAGATTGATTTTTGCTCAGCACAAAAACGAAACTCATTCCCATAGAGGTAAAATCCTCCGGTTTAGGCAGTCATAAATCGATTAAAGAGTTTCAAAAAAAGTTTTCTAAATTTATTGCGAAGGAAATCCTCTTGTCTCAAAAGGATCTCGGTAATGAGGAGATGCTGAAGCTTTATCCCATTTATATGCTACCGTTTATTCTGGAAGAACTGTAAACGGGATATCAACAGGGGTAAGATTTAGCTGCATTGGATTAAATGCTCCAATAGGCCCACACGGTAATTAGTAAAAATTTTGTAATAATATCCAACTTGACATATAGTTCTTTTCCATGTAAATTTTCTGCATAACTAAATATCGAAAACCGTTGAGGTGGAGATAACGGCAATGATGCCTTTACAGAGAGTCCGGGATGCTGAGAGCCGGGTAAGAGACAAATTGTCAAATGGACCACTGAGGGTGCAGGGAAACGGATATTCCGGAGTATTCTGCAACGCGTAGGGATGCGTGAGTTCCCGGGGATATGTTTGTATCCTGCTAAGCGGCACAGCGGAAGCTGTGAAACAAGGTGGCACCGCGGATAAATTAAATCTTATTCGTCCTTGGCAAAGACTATTTTCTTTGCCGGGGACTTTTTGTTTTACCGATTCAGAAAAGTCTAAGATGCTCTGCAAGCTTGCTTGCATGAACATCGCAGACTTTTCTGAATCGCCCCTGACATGAGCACGGAAAGCCGAGTATCGGCTTGGGAGTGCGATGATTCCGTAAATACTATCAGCTCTTTGGCTAAGAAATTCACCATTCACCACCCTGCTAAAAGGCAGGAAAGAAAGAGGAGGAAAGAACGATGCAGCTGAACAATGTGGATTTTGAAACTTACTTTAAGAACTACCCGGATGCCAATGGCTATTTCGGAAAGTATGGTGGAGCCTACATTCCTGAGGAATTAAAGAAGGCTATGGCGGAAATTGACCATGCCTATCAGACGATTTCCAAGTCCAGAAAGTTCATTGCGGAGTTGAGAAGAATCCGAAAGGAATTTCAGGGTAGACCTACACCCATTTCTCATTTGGAAAGACTCTCCGAGAAGATCAACACCGGGGTACAGATTTATGTAAAGCGTGAGGATTTAAACCATACCGGTGCCCATAAGTTAAATCACTGCATGGGCGAGGTGCTTTTGGCAAAGTACATGGGCAAGAAGAAGGTGATTGCGGAGACCGGTGCGGGACAGCACGGTGTAGCTTTAGCTACCGCAGCAGCCTACTTCGGTATGGAATGTGACATTTACATGGGGGCTGTGGACATCAAGAAGCAGGCTCCAAACGTAGCCAGAATGAAGATTCTGGGAGCAAGAGTGGTGGAGGTTAAGGAAGGCTTGGCGACTCTGAAAGAGGCGGTGGATGCTGCATTTGCCGCTTATATGAAGGAGTATAAGGATGCTATCTATTGTATCGGCTCCGTGGTTGGGCCTCATCCTTTCCCCATGATGGTAAGAGATTTTCAGAGTATTGTGGGCATCGAAGCCAGAGAGCAGTTCCTGGAAATGACGGGAGAACTGCCGGATGCCATCGTGGCCTGCGTGGGCGGCGGTTCCAATGCCATGGGACTTTTCTCCGGCTTCTTAAATGATCCTGTGACCATTTATGGTGTGGAGCCTTTGGGCAGAGGAACAGCTCTTGGAGACCATGCAGCCAGCCTTACCTATGGAGAAGAAGGTGTTATGCACGGCTTTAACAGTATTATGTTAAAGGATGAAAAGGGCGAGCCGGCACCGGTATATTCCGTTGCCAGCGGTTTGGACTACCCATCCTCCGGCCCTGAGCATGCCTTCTTACATGACCTTGGCAGAGTGAAGTACGATGTGGTCAATGACGACGAAACCATTGATGCCTTCTTCACCCTTTCCAGAATGGAGGGAATCATCCCTGCCATTGAAAGCTCCCACGCAGTGGCCTACGGTATGAAGCTGGCAAAGCAGATGAATAAGGGCTCTATCCTCATCAACCTTTCCGGAAGAGGAGATAAGGATATGGACTATGTCCTGGAGAGGTACGGAATCCGATAAACTATGAGTGATACATATCCTCGATGCTAATTAGCTTACAGTTTTTTGCGTTTTCTGTGACATAATCAGTAAATCCTCCCAGAGAGAAAATACAGATTAAGGGATGAGTGGCAGGAATGTATTTGGTTTTTTCCAAAAGCTTTTCATATTCCGTCTTATCAAAGGGGGAATTTTTAAACTTGCATTCACCAAGGAGAAGAATATTCTTACCACTTTTTCCCAGTAAGTCAATTTCGATAGGGATAAGCTCTTTTGATTCGTTCTTAACGGTGTCTTGAAAGTCTGTTATTTCCGTAAGGATAGGGAAATCATCCTTCCCGGCATGGAGCATTAGAAATTCCTTGGCCATCTTTTCGAAAATTTTACCCATGAAATCATGCAGATTGTTTTTTACATGGGTGTAGTAATAAGCGGCACCGTTTCCTGCATTAATCAGGCTGGTGGCTCGGTTTACATAGCGAAACCAAAATTCTGTCATGCTGTCATTCAGAACATAATAAGGCCTTTTTCCCATCCTTTTTTCTAAAATTTCTGCATTGCATAGAACTTTTAAGGGGTAGTTGATGTCCTCGGTTCCTACAAATCCTACAATTTCGTTATACTTGGTGTGACCTGTGGCTACAGCGGATATAATAGAGTTATAGAGTCCCGGGTTTTGTCTTTCGTTGCTGACAATCGTTTTAATCTGTTCTTCGGAGAAATATCCTCCAATTGAATAGAATTGGTCCAAGATATTTTCTTCCAAAGATAGACTCGAATCAAATTGTTCTATATATTTGGCTACGCCATTCGTTAGTCCATAGGCAATCGCCTTGTCCTCCAAACTGTATTCTTCTAAAAACTCTGCGGTTTCTAAATAGTTAAAGGGCTTAAGTTTAAGTTCCAGATTACTTCTGCCATGTAAAGGCGCAGATTCTGCCAGAACCTCGTCCTTCATAAAGCTTACAAGAGAGCCGCAGAGGATAAAGAAAAGTTGTGTAGACTTCCATTTGGTATCAATAACCTTCTGTAAGACAGATTGAATATAGGGGCATTGCTTGGCAAGATAGGGGTATTCGTCAATAAAGAAGATGATTCGTTCTTTTTCTGACGATTTTCCGATATATTCGAAAAGGGTTTCAAAACTGTTAAAGCTGATATTTCCTAACAGTTCCGGAGCCAATGCGCTAAGAACTGCCTCTGTCATTAAAGAAAGTAATTCCGTTTCTCCCCGTTCTACAGAGGTAAAGGAAATGCATTTGCAATCTTGTTCTTGCATGAACTTATTGATTAGCATGGTCTTTCCGATTCTTCTTCTACCGTAAAGAACGGTCATCATAAATCCCGGAATTGCAAATTTTTTGCGGAGAATCTTTAGCTCTGCCTGTCTTCCTCGAAAGATTTCTGTCATCATTTTTGGCTTTTTCCTTTCTATACTATAGTCGATGGTAGTGTGCAAAAATAAATAGTTTAAAAATATTTTAGTGAAATTTATTTCGGTGAAATCAATTTTCAGTGAAATCAATTTCAGTGAAATTGATTTCAGTAAAATACATTGTATAGGATTTATTGGAAAGTGCAAGAGGGAGGAAAAAAATAGAGATAAAGGAAAAAGTGAGGATATAGAATAATTCTTATATTTATTTTTCGTACTAATATAATATACAATATTAGTACGAAAGTAGGTGAGATAAATGATGAGCATAGAGAATATTGTGGATGAATCAGAATTTTACTGGCAAAAGATGCTATAGAAGCAGGCATACCCAAATATATCTTATATAGGTATATAAAAGAAAAAAAGTTTGAAAAAGTGGCGTATGGAGTTTATGTTTCTCCGGAGACGTGGGAAGATGATCTCTATATATTATCTCTACGTTGTCCCCAAGGTGTATATTCTCACGATGAGGCACTATATTATCATGGCTTAATTGATAGGGAGCCCATGCAAAGAACCCTTACAATTTATACTGGGTACGGTACGTCGCGCTTGGTTGCGGATGGGATAAAGGTAGTTACAGTAAAGAAAGAGCTGATGGATATCGGTAAAGAGTATGTCAAAACATGTCAGGGTCACGAGATTCCAATTTATAACCTAGAGCGTACAATATGTGACTTGATGCGATCGAAAAGTAGATTCGAGATACAGGATTTCCAAACAGCCTTAAAGACATATGTTGCAAGAAAGGATAAGAAACTGAATAAACTTATGGAGTATGCGCAAGTTTTTCATGTGGACAAAAAAATTAGAGAGTATATGGAGGTGATGTTGTAATTCTACATGGCAAAGTGAAAAAAACTGATTGACAGTTCTACTGCTTTATGGTATTTTAGCAATGTTCTGAATTTATTCAGGATGCGCTGATGTAGCACAGTCGGTAGTGCGTCGCATTGGTAGTGCGGAGGTCACGGGTCCGATTCCCGTCATCAGCTTTTTCTTAACTGCGGAAGACTGGCTTGTTCAGCTTCCGCTGATTTTTTATCAGGGTTTTTCTCATTTTTACAGGAGGGAGTTCTTTATGGAAGCAAAGATTAACGTGGAATATCCGTAATAGACGTTTTTGCCACCGGGAAAAACATTGAACGTTTACGGAAGGAAAAGGGCTTGAAGGTGAAGGATATAGCCTTTTTTATGGGATTCTTAGAGCCACAGGCCGTGTATAAGTGGCAGCAGGGGAAGGCTTTGCCCAGCTTAGACAATATGTTTGCATTGAGTGTGCTCCTGGAAGTGCCCATGGAGGAGATTTTTGGTGAGGAAGTCCGGAGACAGCCTGGAAAAGGACAAACACCTGACGGCATAAAAATTTATTTTAAGGAATTACAGAAAACTACTCGAAATTTTGAGAAAAAAATAGGTATAATAGATAGGTTCAGTAAAGAAGCGATTAGTAGGAGTGTGGAATGGAAAACATAATGAAACCAGTCTTGGAAGTGAAAGAGTTTGTAGAGGAGCAGGGATATGCTCGTTTCGTTTGTGATTCTTTAGCAAAGGGAGAGGCTACGGTTCTCGGGAATTCCTTAAGAAGAATTCTGCTTTCTTCTATGCCCGGATCCGCTGTCAGTGAAGTAAAAGCTGGATAGTGTCTATCATGAATTTTCTTCTATTCCGGGGTAAAGGAAGACGTATCCGAAATCATTATGAATTTGAAGAATCTGGCACTTCGTTATACCGGTAGCGGAGAGGAGCCTGTGATGGCCTATGTGGATTACATGGGAGAGGGCGTAGTCAAAGCTTCCGATATTAAGGTGAGTTCCGAAGTGGAAATCATGAATCCCGACCTTGTCTTAGCACATTTATCCGGTAAGGATGCCAAGATTTATATGGAAATGAAGGTCAGCAAGGGAAAGGGCTATGATGGAGCCAACACCAGAGATCACAGCGATCTTGCTATCGGCGTGATTGCGGTAGATGCAATTTATTCTCCTGTAAAGAAGGTGAATGTCTTCGTGGAAGAGAAGGGGAATACAGAGCGTTTGATTCTGGATGTGACTACCGACCGGACCATGATGCCGGAGGAGGCCGTATCTTTGGCAGCTCGCATCCTACAGACCCATTTGCAGCTCTTTATGCACATGGATACCTCTGCAAAGGAGCAGGGTGCTGCTGTTTCCAGTCAGGAGGCAGGAAGGGACGAGTTGAATAAGAGCATTGATGAGCTGGAGCTCAGTGTTCGTTCTTACAACTGCTTAAAGAGAGCGGGAATCAATACAGTGGAAGACCTTTGTGCCAAGACCATGGATGACCTGATGAAGGTGAGAAACATGGGAAGAAAGTCTTTGGATGAGATTTTAAATAAGTTGGAAAGTATGGGATTGTTCCTGTCTTCCAAGGCGGATTAATAGTATGGGCATCGTTTTGCGATGCCCTATTTTTTTAGCTTTTTATAAAATTCTATGGTATGATAGCGAGGAAAATTTAAGGCCAAGATTCTTGGAGAAGAAAATGGATGGAAAGAAGAAAGCAATTTTGGACTGAGCAAAGGAAGAGGGAATACATCCGGGAGGCTGAGGATAACCTTTTCATTGTGGCGGGCCCGGGGACAGGGAAGACCACCCTTCTTTCAAAAAGAATATTAAATCAGATTATGGGCGGTGAAAAGCTTTCCCATTTTCTTTTGCTGGCCTTTACGGATGAGGCGGTAGCGGAATTTAAACAAAAGATAAAAAGCATTTGTATCGGGAAATTGCGATTAACAAAGAAATGAGTCATCGTTTAAAGCGAAAGGTATATGGCATTGACAGTATGCATATCACCACTTTCCGAGACTTTTGCCTCTATGTTATTCATGTAAAGGAGCATTTTCAGAAAGCTTGGAAGAGGGAACAGTACATCGGAGAGGTGGAAAAAAATGCCTGCCTACAGGAAATCAGGAAAGCAGTGCAAAAACTACGGAACTTAAGTCTACGGAATCAGAATATTCTTTTATGCCTTTGGAGGAACAATGCTATAGAATATTGAAAGAAAATCCCAAGCTTCTGCAGATTTTACGACGGGATTTTACCAAGATTTACGCGGATGAATTACAGGATTTGAACCAGACCCAGCTGGACATTCTTCTCCTTCTGTCCACGGATAAGAAGGGGAAAATGCGGCATAATTGCCTTTTTATGGTGGGAGATCCCAGACAAACCATCTATCAGGAGGAAGAAGCGGAACGACAGGTTTTCTTCCAAATGAAGCGGCGCATGGAGAAAAAACGGAACGTTAAAGTTCTTTATCTCAATGAGAATTATCGTTCCAATGCGGAGCTGGTAGAGTGGATTAATCGACATTTTCGGAAGAGAATGCCCGCCTATCATGATATGAAGGCTTGCCAAAGGCCCGAGTTTTTGCAAAATTCTCCTCTCCACGGTGTTTTCCACTATCCTTCGGAAAAGGATAGTCTAAGCACTTTGCAGGATTTGATGGGGGCATTGTTAAAGTCTTACCCGGATTTAAGAGATAGAGATTTTCTGATTTTATCCAATGACAAGGAGAAAGAAGCGGATTACAAAGAAGTCTTGAAACCCTTTGGCTTTTCGGAAGCTTCCTTGGATCACATGGTTTTGGATGCCCATGCTTCCAAGGGCTTAAATTCGAATATTGTGATTTTGATGGAAACCGGCGGAAACAGCTGTGCGGAAGCCAGATCCAAGTATACCAGTTTGGAATATGTGGCAGTAACAAGAGCAAAGCATGCCCTCATTTTCCTGGAAGGAAAAGGGGAGGAACAGTGGTTTTGCGATAGTCTTTACAATATGGAAGAGCTAAAAGAAATCCCCTTTCCGGAGCCTTAGCTTCCCTGTAGCCTTTAGGGCCGGGGCGCTTAGGATAGGAAGAGGGGATTTTTATTTTCTAACCCGACTGTTGATGAAAGACAAGAAATTGTGAATGCAAGCTTTAAGCTATGAGCTAAAGTATAAGCTGTTTAAGCCTTGGAAAGAAGTATAAGCTGGAAGGCGTGATACGCCAGATTCAGCCAGTTCAGGCAGAAATTTATCCACCAAAGCTTCAATAATGACTTCAGCGCCAAGCTTCTGCTTTTTAACTTCGGATTCATCTTCTTGTTCCCACGAAATTCCTGAACAATTTCCTGACTGGAAGGGAGAAGATGAACATAGATACTATCCTTCTTGGGAAGCTGTTCTGCCAGAAAACGGACATTGCTATAGGGAATCTTACGAAGGCTTTCTAAAATTGCCTGTTTAGAGCCTTTAAAAAAATTCGAGATGCCTGATGTTGCAGGATAAATCTGAATTCCGCAAATCTGGGGGTGACTGGCTAATATTTGACTTAAGATTTCTTCCTCCTGAGAAGTAATCCGGCTTACTCCTAAACGAATTCGGAAGGAAGCATCATTTTCATGGACTAACTGGTAAAACATGGAAATTTTTTTCTCCTTTTCATTGCTGATTCTATGGACTCTATACTATAAAAAAATAGTTTGTTACAACTAAGTATCTTTTGTATTATACCCTAAATTTTGATTTCTGCATCAAAAAGACAAGACATTTTCTTTTTCCTTTAGATTTTACATTCCTTTTAGAATTTTTTCTAAAGAATTGAAATACAAAGCCTGGTTTTTTGTGCTATAGTTTTTGCCATTGTAAAAGAAATCGCAACGATTTACGCAATGAATGAATGGAATCATGGATTGTTGCGGGACAGAAAGGAAAAGAGAATAGTATGAGAGAAGTACAAAAACATTATTATTGGATTTGGTAAGGCCGGAAAAACATTGGCAGGCTATCTGGTTAAAAAGGGGGAGAAGACGGTTTTAATCGAGGAAAATCCCCTTCGTTATGGAGGTACCTGCATTAACGTGGCTTGTATTCCTTCAAAGTCTTTAGAGAATAGCGCCAGAGAGTCCGCTGCACTGGGGGGAGAATTCTCCGAGAAGGCGGAGCGTTATCAGAAGGCTATTGAGGAGAAGAGAAGACTGACCCATTTCCTGAGAGGAAAGAATCTGGAAAAGGTGCAGGGGGCCGGTGTGGAGGTCGTTGACGGCAGAGCCTCTTTCCTGGATGAACACCGTATTCTGGTGGAAAGTGCTAAAGGAGATGAGGAAATCCGGGGAGAGCGTATCTTTGTTAACACCGGAGCAAAGACCATTATTCCAAAGATTGCCGGAGTGGAGAGCTCTAAGAGAGTATATACCAGTGAAAGCATGATGGAGTTGGATACTCTGCCTAAGAACCTTGTAATTATCGGTGGGGGCTATATCGGTTTGGAGTTTGCCTCCTACTATCAAAACTTCGGTTCTACTGTGACCATCCTTCAGGATAGCAATGACTTTATCCCCAGAGAAGACCGGGAAATGGCAAAGGCTATCGAGGAAAATATGGAAAAAATGGGTATTACTCTGTGCAAGGGCGTAACTGTACAGGAAATCAAGGATCAGGAAAAGGAAAGCTTGATTCTGTTCCAGCAGGGAGGAGAAGGAAAGACCATTACCGCTGATGCGATTCTGGTAGCCACCGGAAGAAAGCCCAATGCGGAGAATCTTGCTCTGGAGAAGGCGGGGCTTTCCTTGACGGAGAGAGAGCCATTCCTGTGGATTCTTCTTTAAGAACAAAAGTACCTCATATTTTCGCTATGGGAGACGTGACCGGAGGAATGCAGTTTACCTATATTTCTTTGGACGACTTCCGTATCGTAAAGGCAGCTTTAGAGCAGGAAGCCAAGGGAGAGGGAACTGCTCTTCGCAGCACTGAAAACAGAGGGGCTATCCCCTACTCCGTATTCCTGACGCCGGCATTTTCCAGAGTGGGTATTACGGAGGAAGAAGCAAAGGCACAGGGCAAGCAGTATCGAGTAGCAAAGCTTCCGGTAGCGGCTATTCCCAAAGCTCAGGTTTTGCGTCAGACCGCAGGCCTGCTGAAGGTGATTATTGAAGAAGGAAGCAATCTTATATTAGGTGCTCATCTTTATTGTCCGGAAAGCTATGAAATGATTAATCTGATTAAGCTGGCCATGGATCAGAAGATTCCGGCAAATGTGCTGGCGTCTCAGATTTATACACATCCTACGATGACGGAAGCTTTTAACGATCTTCTGGGGTAAGTGATTGCTGTATTCATTATAAAGATTTGCTCTGATGACGTATGGTCTGTAGTGGGGCACGCTCCCGCTAACTTCGCCTTCGTATTTAGTCCTGTTCTTCGGCAATATATTCTAAATATTCTTCTTCGGTGGCGAAACGCATGATTTGTGTACCGACCTTTGCAACATAGCTATAATTTTCGTAATACATAAGGAACCTCCTGATATTATGAATGAAAAAGGAATGAAGGGGTAAAGAAAGAGGAAACTTCGAAGGGAGTTTCTTTTTCCTTTTAAAGATGTTCTCGGAATGTTTTAGACATCTTGTTTGTATGGATGTATTATGACATTTCAATAGGGTGATAAAACGGACTCAATAATAGCAAATGCTTATTAGTTTCTATGGAGGTGAAAGAGATAAGAAATGACTTTTTGGAGAGTCGGAAGGTATTCCGGGACTTGCTGAATTTTTTTGAAAAGGAGGGCGGAAATTCGAAAGAAATTCATTATATAAATTTCCAGCTTCGCCGATAAATAATCTAGCGATGGTTATTTTACCTATCTACAAATAGAAGAGGAAGGAAAAAATGGCAATTCATATTCAAGATTTTTGCAGGAAAAGAGCAATTTCAATCCATTTTTATGCAGTTGGGCTAAAGGAACAGGATTGGAAGCAATGGTACAGTCAGTAGACGGAAAAACCGTATACTATGCTGACGGTGAGGAGAGAGAGCCAGGGAAGGCAGACGCTTTAGATCGCAGATCCCAAGAATTCGGCTCTTCTTCTATTCAGTGTGAACTCCAGTATGATGGAGAAAAAGTGGCAAGCCTTTATCTGAAAGAGGATAAGGACGGAGACAGAGATAGACAGGAGGCTGCATTAAAGCTTCTTTGCCTCACTCTCGAAGAGTTCGTAAAGGCAGAAAGCAGCGTTGGACGTTTTGAGGAATTTGCAAACCGTCTTTCCGCAGGAATTACCGAAACCCAGAGTTTGGTAAAGGAAATCAGAAAGAGCACCAACGACTTAAAAAGAGCATTCAGAGCAGACAGAAGATTCTTGCTTTAAATGCAAATATCGAGGCGGCAAGAGCCGGAGAACACGGCAAAAGGCTTCGGTGTGGTAGCAGATGAGGTTGGAAGACTTTCCGACTCCAGCTCCGCAGTAAATGAGAAGATTTCTTCTGTAGTAAAGAGAATTGCTGAAGTTGTCAGCAGCTTAAGCGGAGAAGAATTAGAAGAGCAGGCGTAAGGCCTAAGGGAAATACCATCAAAAAATGAATAGTGAAGCGTTCTTTCTTCGAAGGATAGGGAAGAAGGAATAGCTTACAAAACAAAATGTGAAAAAGAAGCGAGGGATACTTCGCTTCTTTTTGTTATTACATTGAGGAAGATTTTTACGATATGATGCATCTGACAATACAAAAGTTAAAAATCTCTTTTTGATGTTATAAAATTATTTATGATTAAAAATTCAGATAGATTATTTGTATAATTCATACAAAATGCTATAATATTCGCAACAGTAATTGTGAATAATGAAAAAAATAAAAATAGGAGGATGGTATGCGTATTCTGGATGAAGTCTATGTAGGAAAAAGGAAGAACTAAATAAAAAAATTTGCTTTATTAGCGAATTTAGCTCAAGATGAAATGTGGACGTTTAGAGCAATCAAAGATACAGATACATTTAAAATAATGAGAAACTATTTTTATACATATAATCGCTTAAGGGAAGAGAATAAGTTATTGCTTTCCGCGGATGAGCAGTATCTTAGTATGAATACAGGGCTTTTTAACAAAAATATGATCAAGAAATTGTAGCGCTCTTTGCCAAGAATGAAAGGGAGGGATCTAAGCAAGCATGGTATTTCGTCGGCTTTTTTTAAAGAGAATGATAAACAGTTTACCAGTCATTTTTCTGAAATACCTAAAATGACTAATTATTATAAAAATGCCAGTGATCTTATTTACGATAGTAATTTAGAGTTGAGATTACAGAAGGAGCATATTATAGATGATAATTTTATTCGATTTTTCTAATGTTGGATTTGACAACAAAAGAACTTATAAGTGTTTTTGGATGTAGCAAAAGAGAAATTAGAGAAAAAGTTAAAAGAAATTTTAAATTAGCATTACCCTTCTACTATCATAATACTGAGACAAAAGAAGACAAAAATACAGCTTTTTGGCTCCACTTTACTTTCCCTCAGCACCGGTGAAACTTGCCTTGGTTATTAATAAGATCGAAAAACCGAGACGAGTGAGTACTATGAAGGTATAACGATATTACCAGTAGAGTTAGCCTATATGAATTCCCGTTTAATTGTAAAAGCCGGATGAGGAGTGGGCTAGGGATAATGGATGAAGTAGATAGTCTAAGTGAGGAATTAGCTATTGACAAAGTGGAATAATGCCGATAGTATAAATCCGTCTTTGACAGTTGCGAAAGAGTCAAAAGAGCCCATAAACGGCGTAATTACGCCATTTATGAGCTCTTGTTTTCTTTTTGAATTCTAGCAATATTTCTACTTTCTCGTTGCAGTTAAAATCTTTTTATTTCTTTTTTTGAGATACAATCTCGTAATCCGTTCTAAAACCAAATGTGTCGTGGAGTTTGTCTGTAAGGTCGGTTCGTGTATACTCAGGGATATATCCTTCACCGGGAGCTATCAGCATGTTCATTTCTTTTCAGTGTTCTTATAATGCTTTCAGTGGTATAACTCTCACCTAACTTCTTCTCTAGAATGCGATAAAGAATCAGGGCGGTGAAGCAGGTAATGAAATGTGCCGTGATTCGATCTTTCCCTACTGAGATATACCGGTCTGGCCTGAAATTCACTCTTCATAATCCGGAAACATTCTTCAATCTGCCATCGTTTTTGATTAATACTTATAATCGTTGCCACGTCATCTTCCAGAGTTTGTGCATACGGCATAGAAACCGTCATAACGTTCCTCTTCTGTGGCAACATCTTCATCTATCGAAGGATCATTTTATCTGCAATCTCGCCGTCAGAAGTACAGTGATTCTGACGTATAAAACGCTTGGGATCGTTTGGACGTTTTTATTCAGAGAAGAAGGATTTTCGACGAGCTTTTTCAGCGCGTTCAAGCTGACGATTCCGTATCTTTCTCTATAGTCCCGATATTGAAAGGAAAAAGGTGATAACGAGATGTTGCTCCAAACCGTCTTCATTAATCCACCGGTCTTTATAGAAAGTCTTCTCGTAATTCTCGACCTCATCTAGTTCACTGAGCTTGTACTCTTTTTATCTCCAATAAGGTGCCATCCGTCTTCATCAAGACAGTAATCCTTGAGGTATCCTTTCAGCTTTTTGATTGCTTGTGGTAACAAATTTTCGGTTTGGAGTGTTGTTGAAGACACGGTTTGAAGTTGATGATAGCCCTGCATCTGTACAAACAATAAACTTCGTCATTCCAAAGTCAGAAAAGAATCTTTTTCTCCAATGGTTTCATCGAAGGTTGTTCATTCTCGTTTCCGTTAAAGAGGGAGAAGGTGAGGGAATCCATCTGCATCCATAAATAACCCCATCTGTACAATCGGATTCGGACGGTTTTCTTTGGAATGACCATATTTTTCTGAAATCATCCGCTTCCTCAATCTCGAAGTAATAGTTAGTGCAGTCATAGTAAAGAACTCTTTTATGTCGATTCAGTACCATTTCGAATTCTTGTAAAGTTGAGACTGGAAAAATCATTCTCTTTTGCAAGGATTTCCAGTGCACGGTAAACGTGATGGAGCTTGCAGTCAGGCTTTTCAAGAAACTTTTTGAAAGTTCAGAGAAGATCTCTTGGACCCGGGATAAATAATCCTAGAGAAAAGTAGCATAGACAAGATTTGATTCAGGTCAAACTCAAACTTGTACTTTTCGGCAATCTGAGCACAGATGTCATGGATTTTTAAATCATAGTAGATGTCCTTCAGAAAGAGGTAGCCTACGTTTACGCTACGGCAGCTTTCTTTCTTAATCAAGGTCGAAGAGGAGTACTTAAGCATAATGTCTTTTTTTGAAGCTTTTTCTTCTGCGGAGCGTTTGGCAGCGTACTGCTTTGCCCACTCCAGCGGAGTAAGATCTCCTGAAAACCTTCGAAGTTCATCTTCCGAACCAATCTTCTCTATAGTCTTAGTAGTGGATTTACCATCTACCCAAACTGATTTACTTAGATAATAGATTGTCTGATTTTTTGATTTTGATACAGATACTTTCATGACGCAGTCCCTCCATGCGCCCATTATACTATATATAGCCAAATATAGCTAGTGATATTTTCATAAAAATTTGACAAAAAAATACAGGCTTTTCAAGGCCTGAGGAGATTTTGGAACTATTTAACTGTCAAACTACCGTATAGATGATAATTTTATTCGATTTTCTAATGTTGGATTTGACAACAAAAGAACTTATAAGTGTTTTTTTGGATGTAGCAAAAGAGAAATTAGAGAAAAAGTTAAAAAGAAATTTTTAAATTAGCATTACCCTTCTACTATCATAATACTGAGACAAAAGAAGACAAAATACAGCTTTTGGCTCCACTTTACTTTCCTCAGCACCAGTGAAACTTTTGCCTTTGGTTATTAATAGGATCGAAAACCGAGACGAGTAAGTACTATGAAGGTATAACGATATTACCAGTAGAGTTAGCCTATATGAATTCCCGTTTAATTGTAAAAGCCGGATGAGGGTGGGCTAGGATAATGGATGAAGTAGATAGTCTAAGTGAGGAATTAGCTATTGACAAAGTGGAATAATGCCGATAGTATAAATGTGATAATTTAAATGTTTGTTTTAGCAGAGGTTCACCCTATTGACTAAACAAGAATCTAATTAAAAGAATAAGCAATATAATTAAAAAGCTAATTAAAAACATCAAAAATAATTGCGAAAAATTTAATGAAAAAAACATGAAAAGTAATTAGAGAATCCTAATTCAACAAAGAAAAATAATTAAAAACTACTTTTGAAAAAGATTCTAAAGGAATTTCCTTAGGAATCTTTTTATTCTTAACAAGTGGCGCAGGCGAAGCCTGAGACATCTTGTTTGTAAAAATAAGGATAAACGATATCCACCATAAACTCCTGAGGCCAAGGACATAAAGGCTTTCAGCTTTTTTATTGAAAATTTTTCTAAGCCTGATTTTACCATCCAAAAAAACAATAGACGAAAATAGACTATCCATTTGTACTGATTGTTTTACAATCTAAAAATTATTATGGTTATATGGTATAAAAATAAAAATCTTTCTGCTTTTTATGTTTGTACAATAGTGCTATAATCGCCAATTATTGAAAATAAAATATCAGCCATTGGAAGGGACGAAAGGAAGGTTCAGCATGGAAATGACAGTGGAACGATTAAAGGAAAGAGTAAAAGCCGGTAGAGGCCTGGTGCCTGCCCATAAGGTAATCAAGGGCGGCCAATTGGTTAATGTAATGTCCGCGGAAATTTATCCGGCGGATATTGCCATCTATAACGAGATGATTGCGGCAGTGGGTGATGTGAGTGCCTACATTGGAAAGGACACGGAAATCATTGATGCTAAGGGACGCTTTCTTGTTCCCGGCATGATTGACGGTCATATCCATAGCGAGTGCAGTAAGTTAAGCATTACCAGCTATGCCAAGGCTGTTGTACCAAGGGGAACCACCAGCATGGTTTCCGGTCTGGATGAGTATATTTCGGTTTCCGGTTTGGAGGGTCTGCGGGAAGTGCTGGAGGAAATGAAGAAGAGCCCTCTTAAGGTTTTTTGGGGAGCTCCCTTTAAGACTCCTTACACCATTCCGGAATCTACGGTGACTTATAATTTTACAAAGGATACCCATAAGGAAGTACAGAAGTGGGAGGAGTGTTACGGGGTATGGGAAACCGTTCGTGAGTTTGTGCAGGAAGAGGATGAGGATACTTTAGGCGCCATCGCAACAGCCTACAATAATCGTCTTCCTGTTTTTGGTTGTGCTCCTATGGCTCGAGGCAATGATTTAAACAGCTATCTCTGCGGAGGAGTTCGGCTGGACCACGAAAGCTATGATCATGAGGAAGTGGTGGAGAAGATGCGTAAGGGCATGCATATGCTGATTCGCGAGTCCTCCGTAACCCATTTCCTTGCGGAAAATATCAAGGCGGTTACAGAGGTAAATCCTTACTTTGCCAGAAGAGTCAGCTTTTGTACGGATGATGTAACGGCTACGGATGTCTTAAGCAAAGGACATTTGGACAATGTGGTAAGACTGGCTATGAAGGCCGGAGTGGATGCCATGACAGCCATTCAGATGGCGACCATCAATAGTGCGAGGCTTATCAGAATCGACCATCTGGTAGGCTCCATTTGCCCGGGAAGAATTGCGGATATTCTTTTGTGGATTCCTTGGAGAACTTTAATATCGAGGAAGTCATGACCAACGGTAAAATGGTGGCGAAGAACCATAAGCTAAGCTATGAGCTGAAGGCTCCGGAGAAAGCTCGATTTTGAAGGGTAAATTAAAGTGTAAGCTGACCACAAAAGAAGACTTTTGAATATAAGGCACCGGTAGAGTCCGGCAAAGTGAAGGTTTTGTCCATGGACGTAAAGGGTCCCTTTGTTCGGAAGAGAAGAGATGTGGTGCTGGAGGTTAAGGAAGGCATCGTTCATCCGGATACTGTACAGGATGTGCTTATGGTATCGGTTCTGGAACGTTTTGGAAAAATGGCAACAAAGCCCTTTGCCTTTGCTTTCAGGCTGGAAGCTAAAGAAAGGTGCTATGGCGTCTCTGCGGCTCCCGATGACAACAATCTGGTGGTTATGGGGCAAATGCCGAGGATATGTCTATCATGACAAAACTACTTAATTGAGCAGGGCGGCGGACAGGTGGTGGTTTGTGATGGGGAAATCAAGGAATTTCTTCCTCTCTCTGTAGGGGGAATTGTGACAGATCTTGAACCGGAGGAAGTGGCAGCTCGTGAAAAGCGCATCGATCAAGCGGCAAGAGACTTAGGCTCAGACTTGCCGGATCCTATGATGTATATGTTCTTCCTGCCCATTACGGCAATTCCTGATTATGCCATAACAGATGCGGGACCTGTAGATTATGTCAATCTAAAATGCTTTGATCCTATTTTGGAGGTGCTGAAATAGCCGGATAGATATGCTTGGAAAGGTTGGAAGTATGACAAAACAACGCCTAAAAGAATTTGATTGATGTTGCTGCCGGAAGAATACCGGCAGATCTTTTGATTAAAAACTGTAAGATTATCAATGTTTTTTCCGGAGAAATCACGGAAGGAAATATAGCCATTACGGATGGTATGATTGCGGGAATAGGAGACTATGAAGCTAGGGAAGTGGTGGATGGAGCAGGAGCCTATGCGGCTCCCGGATTTATTGACAGCCATATCCATGTAGAGTCTTCTTATCTTTCTCCGGAGGAGCTGGGAAGATTGCTGGTTCCTCATGAGAACCACCATTATCCTGCAGACCCGCATGAGATTGTGAATGTATGTGGGCTAACCGGTCTTCAATATATGATTGATGCAGCCAAGAATACAAAGCTGGATATCCGGTATATGCTTCCTTCCTGTGTTCCGGCTACAGTATTTGAGCACTCCGGTGCAGTGATTGATGCGGAGAAAATGCGGGAATTCATTGATTCCGAGGATATTCTGGGTATCGGAGAATTCATGGATTTTCCGGGCGTGATAGCTGCTTCGGAAGGAGATCTGGATAAGCTTATGCTCTCCAAGGAAACGGGAAAACCTGTGGACGGTCATGCCCCCGGCGTTTCGGGAAAGGCTCTGAATGCTTATGCGGCAACGAGAATTGTGGCTGACCATGAATGTGCTTCCGTAGAAGATATGCAGAATAAGATTGCCTGCGGTATGTATGTGATGCTGCGGGACGGTTCTGCCTGTAAGGACTTGGAAAGGCTGGTTAAGGGGGTTACTTCGCAGAATGCGAGACGTTGCATTCTTTGCTCCGATGACAGACAGCCTAAGACAATATTACATGAGGGACATCTGGACAATCACCTCCGGATGTGCGTGGAAGCCGGGATTGATGCTGTGGAAGCCATCCGGATGGCCACCATCAATGCCTGTGAATGCTTTGGAATCAAAGATAGAGGTGCCATTGCTCCCGGTTATAGAGCGGATATTGTGCTTTTTGACAATCTTAAGGATTTCCGGGTTCAAAAGGTATGGATTAAGGGTGAGCTTTATGCAGAGCATGGAAAGTATCTTCCTGCAATGAAGAAGCATTCTATAGATACCGTAAAGGCAGTGTACACCTTGCCGACTTCTCCAAGGAGAAGCTGAAGTTGAAGCTGAAGAGCGATAAGGTAAATCTTATTCAGGTTCTTCCCGGCGGCGTGGTTACGAAGAAGGCAACAGCCACTGTAGACCTTGATTCTGCCGGAAACTTTGTGAGAAACCCGGAAGTGGATATTGTGAAGGTAAGTGTCGTGGAAAGGCATCATGCTTTTAGGGAAATGTTGCCATGGACTTCTGGCCGGATACGGCATTAAACAGGGGCTATTGCCGTAAGTATTGCTCATGATTCTCACAATATTATTGCCGTGGGGGCAAATGATGTAGATATGGCATTTGCTATCAAAGCGCTGGAAGAACAGGAAGGCGGCATTATTCTTGTTAAGGATGGCAAAGTGATTGAAAGTATGCCTATGCCTATCGCAGGGGTTGATGAGTGATCAAAGCGGAGAGTGGGTGAGGAAAAAGCTCTCAGCTATTCATAAGCTTGCCCATGAAGAGCTTGGGAGTAAATGAAACAGTGGAACCAGTGATGACCTTAACCTTTATGTCTCTTGCAGTAATTCCGGAGATTAAGCTTACGGATATGGGACTTTTTGATGTTACTACATTTTCCTTTATTCCCCTTGAGGCAGAGTAGATGATTATCCCTGTGGCGTTACAAGTCAAGTGAAATATCGGCAAATCTTGTGGAACTGGATGAACTTAGATAATGGGAGAAAGAAATGGACAAAAATCAGGCTTTGGTACCATGGTTTAGAAGAGGGGATATTGGCGGAATTACTTACCTGGTTACCAATAATATCGTGAACTATCTCATTGTTATTGCAACACTGTCAGGCGTGTTGAAATGGCCGGATAAAATCGTATTCGGTGCAGTTATTCCGGGAATGTCTATAGGGTCTTATGCTGGGATGCTTTTATTATGCCTTTATGGCACGGAGATTATCCCAAAAGGAGGGGAGAGCGGATGTGACTGCCCTTCCCTCAGGAGTTTCCACTCCGGCCATGTTTGTTTTTCTCTATGGCGTAATTATGCCTTTGCACTACGCTTTGGGAGACCCGGAAATGGCCTGGTCTGCCGGAGTGGCGGCTTGTTTTATCAGCGGATTTGTGGAATTCTGTGGCGGCATTATCGGCCCCTGGTTAAAGAAGAATTCCAAGAGCGGCTCTTCTGGGTACGGTTGCGGGCATCGGCTTTATCTGGATGGCAACCCAGGGGTATTGACATTTTTAGGAGATCCGATGATAGGTCTTCCCTGTCCTCTTTGTGGCGGCGCTTGGATTATTCGGTGGATATATGTTTCAAAGCAGATTCCGCCACTTGTGATAGCGATTGTGGGAGGAATCGTCTATGCCTGTGTCTTGGCAGAATTCAACCGGATTTTTAGCGGGATAGGCTTCTATATTCCCAATCCAATCAACAGTATTGAGCACCTGATTAACGGCTTTGCCATTGTGGCGCCTTATTTAACGATTATTATTCCGGTGGAGATTTATAACTTTATTGAGACCTTGGATAATGTGGAGGCTTCCAATGCGGCAGGAGACAATTACAATGTTCGAGAAGCTCAGTTTGCAGACGGAATTTGCACCATGCTTTCCGCCCTTTGTGAGGCGTGATTCCCAATACGGTTTGGCTGGGACATGCAGGACTTAAGAAGTCTGAGGCAGGCATAGGGTTATTCTGTAATTTCGGAGCGATTCTAGGGGCAGCAGGAGTCTTTGGACTCTTTACTTTCTTAAACAGTGTGGTGCCCCCGGCAGTTTGTGCCATCACCTTCCTTTGGTGTGCAGTGGTTATGGTGGCTCAGGCCTTTAAGGACAATGATAAAAAGCATTATGCAGCAATAGCAGTGGCAATGGTTCCTCCAGTTGCCGACTATATGTATAGCCAGATTACAGGAGCACTAAGCCTTGCCAAGCTGCAAACTGCGATTCAAGCCTCCGGCTTTAACGAGTATGATGCGGAGATTACACAAATGATTAAAGATGCCGGTGTGATGTGGAACGGTGTTCCGGCAAGCAAGTCAGGAGCCATCATTATCGGAATTCTCCTGGGAACCATGGTTACCTTTGTTATCGACAAGAGACTGGATAAGGTGGGCATAACAGCTCTCGTTGGATTCGTGCTTTCCTGCTTCGGCTTTATCCATAGGGCGTCTCTTGGGTTCTATCCCACTACGCAATATGCAATAGGCTATCTTGTTATTGCCATCTTAGCCTTTATCTTCCATGCAGGAAGAACGAGCTGGTTTAAGGCAGTGGAAGATTTTTGAATACGTATAAAGATAAAGAGATAAAAAGATAAAGAGATAAAAAGATAAAGGGATAAAGAGATAAAGAGATAAAAAGATAAAGGGATAAAGAGATAAAGAGATAAAGAGATAAAGAGATAAAGAGATAAAGAGATATAAAGTGATATAAAGCGTAAGCAAAAGATATTATTTCTAATAAAGGTCTGAAATCATAGGGTTTGTGTGCCCCGATTTCAGACCTTTTCTATTCTTCATGAATATCCTCTGTAGGAAATGCGCAATATTATTTTAGACAAGTATCATTCGCTTTCTGTGCGGGATCTTGTTTATCTTCCGTAATTTCTCGGACTGCTTACGGCCCAAAGTGGTCCGCCACCGTCGTAGTTCTTCTTTAATTCTCGCATTAGCTGTGCCGGATCCCATTCCTGCTGGGTTTTCTTATAGCTGTTGGGATCTGCGATAGATACGGTACCGTTTGGATTTTGATTTGTAATAATAACAAAATGTCCACCATTGGTTAATGCACCCTTACCCATCAATGCGACCAGAATATGTCCGCTGTTTAAAAGCTCAGCTACCTTTGCAGGGGTTCTTTCCTGTACCGAATCACCATTAAATCAAAGGCGGAGAGGGCAGAAGGGATATAGTCATGATAAGAACCGCTTTGAGGAGCATAGAACTTATAATGAGAAGACCATTTCCGCCATTTCTTTCAGGTAATGCTTCCATTTACATTTCCGAAGGAAGACACAATCATTGCTACGGTAGTTGGTCCGCAGCCGTATTTACTGATAGAGTCCTGTCCGCCGTAAAGATATTTTGCCCAATGACTGTCATGCTGGTTATAGTAGCTCATTGGTCCCATAGCGGTATCTAAGAAAACATTGTAATCATTAAAGGTAGAACTTCCGTAAAACTGGGAAAAAGAATCGGACTTTACGGGAAGACCGCCAACATTGCTGACGTCCGCTGCAGATTCCTCCACTGTTTCCGGAGTGTTTAAATCTGCCACAGGTTTTTATGGCATTTGCTGCCGCAGCAGTATTTCTGCATTTTCAGAGCTTGCTTCCTGGGCAGAGCAACACTTTCCTTAATGTTATTTTTACCGTTTTTGTTCTGTCCGATCTACAATTTCCGTAATCGTTTCCGTACTTTCTTCTGTTGTGGATTCACTTCTGTAGCACCTGTGCTTTCTGCATTGCTGTAGTTGCTTCTGCAGAACTGCTTTTCGTCTGCATTAGCGGAAAATGCAGTGGAGTCGGAATCTCCTGACCGCCACCGGTGTTATTATTGTCGGCACTTCCCTCAGCAGGTACGGCTCTGTCTCCGCTACCTTCTCTGTCACTTACTGCGCCGGCAATTTCATTTTCCCCTAATACGGCAGGTGCCTGCTCATAATTTCCGTTATAAAAAATCTCTTGAAAACGACTTTCAGCGGTGAGAGTGCTTTTTCTTATGTGCTTGCTCCTGCTTTTTCCGTTACATATCCCTGATAGGCAATGGCGGAAAAAGCTGACTGCCATCACGGAAAGAGATGCAGCCGCTGCGATTCCAAGTTGCTGGGCACTGGCTGCCCTAATTTACTTAATCCTGTTCCGATGAACCCCATGTTATCTCCCTAAATATATACAAATCATTCTAAAAATTTCCAAAAATCATGGCCTCCCGGTTCAGGAGGAACATTCTATACTTATGTATCAGCAGAACAGGCTATAAAGAGAAAGCCTGTTCTTTTTAATTGTAAATATTAATATTTAACAAACAAAATGGAGGGGAGATTGTGCTTTGATTCCTCTGTAGAATTCTACAGAGAAATTTCACCGTGAAATTCTGTAAGGCTGATGATAGAGCCATCTTGTAACGCTAATGCTAAAACTCTTTTTAAACGTCTACTAATCTGTATTAGCTGAACCGTAGCCTTTGGAGTAGATATTGAGGAATCTGTTCCAGATTTCCCTGCTGGCTTACAGCCCCCAGCTTGTAGGCTTCCATGGGCATTCCATAGACCACAGAGCTTTTTTCATCCTGTCCCAGAGTATAAGCACCTTGCTCGTGCATAGCCAAAAGCCCTTTTGCACCATCCTTTCCCATGCCTGTCAGTAAAATGCCGATGGCGGAAGCCTCATATTGCTCAGCAACGGAGTGGAAGAGTACATCTACAGAAGGACAGTGTCCAGAAACCTTATCCTCTTCGGTGCAGGAAACTCTGGCTCCTAAAACATCCTTGTGAACTCGCATTTGAAGCCCTCCGGGAGCAATAAGACAAAGTCCCGAATAGAGATCGTCGCCATCCTTTGCTTCCCGTACCTCCATGGCACAAAGACGATTCAAACGCTCTGCATACATTTCCGTAAAAACAGGAGGCATGTGCTGGGTGATGACGATGAGGCGGCAGATTTCGGCAATTCCTTTAATACGGCAAGTAGCGCTTCGGTTCCTCCTGTCGAAGCACCCACAGCAATTAATTCAATATGCTGTTTCTGATCCTGATAGCTCATTTTCTTCCCCACAAAATAAATATTCTGCGGATATTATAGCACGAATTAACATTTTTATCAACTAGGAAAGAATGCATTGATTAAATGTCAAAAATGAAAAACTAAATTCTACTCATTGACCTCCCGGTAGATTTTTACTTCTGCACAGTTGATATTTTTCTCTTTCACACCATTCATGGTATGTTTAGACCTCCTTCTGACAGCAATGGAAGACTAACTATTAATAGTCAAGCAAAAATTAAGATTTTCAGAATAAAAATACGGAAACGTATTTTAGATAGATTAGTACATTGAAAACTGTATGACGAATAGAGCATCAGCGATGATGCTCTCAGAAAAGATTATGAGCTAATTTAACTTATAAAGGCTGATATGACGTATGGGTTATTTCCATCCGAAAGATGGTCCTAACAAAGCTTTTTAACCACATGACTTATTGCGACATAGTAGTGCTTGCCCTCTGCCCTCTTTTTGACAGATAGAGCCTGAATCGCTCGTCCCATGCAGAAGCATATTTAGCAGCATTGAAAAAGTGCGTAACGCAGATACTAGAGCCACGTTTTTCCATGTGAGCATAAGAGGATATTAGCTGTCCGGACTGGTACGTAGACGGAGATAGTCCTGCATAAGCAAGAACCTCGATGCGCATTGCTAAAGCGTGTAAAGTCTCCAATCTCTGCTAGAATCATTGCACCCATACGATACTTGATGCCGGGAATAGTTGTAATTGGAGAACCACACTCATCCATGATTTTCTGAATGGACTGCTCGATTTCTTTAATATCGGAAGTCAGTGTCAATTCGGCGGATTGTCTGCCTGAGTTCCATTGATTTAGCAGGCATAAGCGATCCGATAGAAGATTTTGCAGTCTCTCTGATTACGATGGCCTTTTTCACGACCATAGCGCCCTTTTGAAGCATCAGCAAGTAGAGCTTTCAGGTGGGTGAGATTAGAACTTGCGATAAAATGTGCTCCCGGCAGTTCCTGAAGAAGACGGTATACCGAGTTTATGTGCAGAGTCGGAACAAGAGGCTCAAGCTCCGGGAACAGGATGTTTACAAGCCTCAGATACTGAAGTTTTCAGTTTCGCACGTTCTTTGACAAGCTCAAAACGATAACGAGTTAATGACTTCAGCTCCTCGCTGTGGTAGGATGTACCTGTATAGGGCTTGAGTGTCTTATCAGTCACAAGCATTTCAGCAATGGAGCGGGCATCAACTTTATCCGTTTTCGTCTTTCTAAGGCTTTGACCTTTTCTGTAAAGATTTGTATGTAACGGATTGATTACAAAGGTGTGGTAGCCATGGTCAAGAAGTGATCCCAGAATGTTGTAGGAATAGTGGCCGGTAGCCTCGAGTCCTATTTTTATCTGAGATTTGTCCTTTGAGACAGACTCAATCTTGTGGAATAATTCTCCATAGCCATCGCTATTGTTCGGTACCGTAAAGACTTGGAAAAGTTCTTCGGTATCTAGCCCAAGGATACAACAGTCATGCTTATCCTTAGCAACATCAATTCCAACGTAAATCATTCAGCAAATCCTCCTGTATTAAGTGTTTGATGCTGTTATCGACCCACAGGGCTCTTTGCTGATTGTAACCTCGTTCTACATAAACCGTCATGCGGTATCTAACTAATCAACAATGTGACAAAGAGGCTGTGGTTGGAGCCTTTCGAAAACCGTCGCGCGGTAGGAGTTTACAACCAATCCACAGCATCAGATAACAATAGTAGCTGATTACCAAGAACAGGTAAAGAAAAGCTACAACTTAATAATACGAGGAGTTTATTATGAGTAAAATTATTCCCGGTAACCAAAAACATCTTTCTTTAGAGGATCGCATTTTCATAGAGCACAGTCTAAATCAAGGGCTTTCCTTCAAGGAGATAGCTAAGTACCTTTTGCAAAGACCCTTCTACCATTTCTAAAGAAGTGAAGAAGCACCGAGTATCCGACTGGTATCACAAGGGCAGTTTTCTGAACAAAAAGAACTTCTGTGTTCATCGTTACCAGTGTCGTAAAAACAAATGTCTGTAAAAAGATTATCCTTTGTGAGATAAAGTGTACTTCTTGTCCTAGCTGCAATCAGACCTGCAAGGACTTTTGAAAAGGAATGCTGTAATCGTTCAATGAAGGCTCCCTACGTTTGTAATGGCTGCTCGCAAAAGCTTCATCAATGCAGCATCGCCCATAAATATACCTATGATGCCAGATTTGCTGATAGAAAATATAGGGAAACCCTTAAAGACTCTCGTCGAGGTATAAATCTTTCCGAAAAGGAAGCAAGAGAAAAGGACTGCATCATTACTCCCCTGATTGCAAAGGGACAATCCTTACCAGATTTTAGTGAATCATCCGGAATTACAGATGTCTGTTCCACCATGTACTCTTACATTGACCAAGGAATTTTTACTTCCAAAAATATTGATTTAAAACGTAAAGTGACTTTCAAACCAAGGAAATGCCATAAAACACAAATTTCAAACCGTGAAATATTTCATGGTCGAAGCTATGAGGACTTCTTGAAGCTTGGATTAAATGCTTTTGTAGAGATGGATACCGTTCATTCATGCAGAGACTCACAAAAACTCTACTAACTTTTTCTTTACAGAGGAAAAACTTTTCCTGGCTTATCTGTTAAATCGATGTACAAAGGGAGCAGTCAAAGCAGTCTTTGACTGTTTAGAAAAAGCGTTTTGAGGATGTTTTTGACTTTCAATCTATCTTTGAATATATCCTAACAGACCGAGGCTCGAGTTTGGAAATCCTGTCGCTTTAGGAAACAAATCCAATGGATACAACGAGCAGCATTTATTATTGCGATCCCATGCGTAGTGGACAAAAGGGGGCTTAGAGCAAGCCCACACCATGCTTCGCATGATTCTTCCAAAAAGGATCTTCTTTTGCTTTTCTTACACAATGGGATGTGAATCGGATTGTAAACCACATCAATTCCACGCCAAGGGAAAGCTTAAATGGAGATACTCCCTATCAAAGGGCACTAAACCGATATGGAGAAGATGTCTTAGCACTTCAGCTCGGACCCATTCATCCTGACGAGGTTTGTCTGAGGCCCAAGCTGATTCGCTTTTAGTAACCCAACAACCCAAAAACCGATCGCTGTCAGACAGGGCAAAAACTTTTACATTTTTCGATATAGCCAGTGGAATTTAGTCCACACACGACTTGTCCTGTGGCTTATTTCCCATGTCCGGAAAGAGATTTTTGAGGTTGTTATGCACTATTATAGCAAAAATCAGGCAGAAATGAAATTTCAAACTGCCTGATTTTAGGGATTTTTAAAAGCTAGGTAGAATTTACCTCTGCACTGGAATTTACTTTTTCAATTTAGCCATTGATTAAAATGCCAGAAAGAAGGTTATGATCAACGTCTTTTAAGATAATGTCAAGCATTTGACGCGGTGTAACAACATAGGATTTATTTGGGAAATGTTTGATATTGCCGGTGACAAGCCATGTATCACTTTGCTTACGTTGCTCCATGACAACCTCATAAAATATCACATCTTTAGGATCCAGCAGTAAAAATATTTATTGGACTTGAATCAATATAGAGCCCTTTCAAACGAAAAAGTTTGAATAATGTCATTGATGATTTCTTTACTGAAATGAAATTTTGGTCGAGAAAGAACACTTAGATATTCTGATTCTATCTCATTATTCAAAAACTGGTGTAATCATATCCGTAAATACTAGCTCTAAGAGACTACCAGGAATCGAGTGATACTTTAAGAGGGCAGATACGAGAACATTTGTATCAATTACAGCAAAAATATTTCATAACTTACTTTACTTTCTTGCCTCAGCAATTTCTGCGTTAATTTCTTCAAGAGTCATATCGGAGATACCGTATTCTTCAGCAATTTTGTTGGCTTTTTCAGGGCATTAATGCCGGGATTATTTTCAGGACTGATGTTCATACTGAAAGGAATTCCATTTTTCTTGATTAAGTCTAGCCATACACATTCGAAGATATGCAGGTAGAAAAGTCCTAACTCTATCTAAGATTTGTATTGATTTTTAGTTTTTTTCTGTATCCTCTGTTCGAAACTGCACTAATGTACTAGCCATGATTTTTACCTCCATAGAAATTAGAATTTTACTAATCTCTATATTATAGGATTTAAAATGCAAATGCAATCGAATGATTACATTGTAAAAATTTTTGTTGCCTCATTAATCAAAGCTAAAGAGAATTATATATCTTTTTCAAGTCACGTTTATAAACTTTATTCAACGAAAGTTAGTAAACGTTTAAAGCCCAAAACCCTTCAGAAGCTTTTTCCCGGTAATCTTCATCGTAAGAAACTCTCTTAAGATCATCCATACGTCCTGCTTCCAGTAGACGTCCAACCAAGAGAGCCAGACGATTTTGTCCCTTCTCCATACCTTTCTCATACCTTCTTCTACTGCTTTTTTTCTATACTTTTCTAATAAGACATTCATCTTCTTTTCTCCTTCCCTATCTAATTTACCTTCCTTTAAAGAAGATACTCATGAGACAAAAACATCAGACTGAATTTCTTAGGATTAGCTTCTTTAAAGTCTTTAGCCAGCTTTTCCTAATGCATTATCATCTTGTCTTGCTGTATTGAAATAGAGGATATGGGGAACCATCTTTAAAACAATGTGCCTGATTTCTTAATAACACGTTCAATTTGATATAACTGTTCTCCCTCTCCTAATACATCTTTTATCTGTAATAAATATAACATAGCTTTCCGGTAATTTGGAAAACTTTTTCTCCCTTCTTAAGGGTATGTGTCCATAAGAGCGGCATGATATCGAGCCCTTTTAGGAACCGCTCCCGGCAGATGAATTCTGTACTTCGATATTATAAAGCAAACCTTTTTTCATCAGTGCAAAGGCAATCCAAGACTAAAGCTCTTCCATGCAGATTTTGGCAGCCTCTTTTGAAGTCTTTTGTTCCTTTAACTTTAAGGAAGATTTGTCCAAAAATCGTTTGTAGAATATACTCTGCATAGCTTTGTTCTTCCAGAACTACTTGCATAAAGAGATCATCCATCAAAGTTAGAGATGCAATTATTTTTTTCTTTTCCAGAGCATCAAACTTTTTTTCTTGTACTTTTGGAGTTTACTTTTAAACGATCGGATTTTTTGCCTTTGCATTAGTAGAATTTGTTTTTTCATAAGTCACCTGTAGAAAAATTGAAATAATAGAATTGAACAAAGAGGAAAAACTACAATTTGTAGAATAAAGAAATGAAAGTAGAGAAGTAGAATCTGTAATTTAGATATAGACTGTTCAACAATTTATGTATTGCAATGATTCATATTTTTACTACAAGCAGAGGACTTCTCCTATACTCCACATTCGGATATTATCCGTATATTGATAATATAAAAGCATGGTTGATAAAATGGCACATCACATCCATTCCATTCCATTCCATCCTCGCCCTTTGGCATATCCTAATACATAGGAGCACTGCACATCATCCCCTTCGCTTATATTTGAGAACTAAGGAACACTGTCTATCCCCTTCCCACAAGGCAATCTGAGCCCCTCGGTACTTAACAAAAGCGAGCGAAGCGAAGCTTGCGTTTAGTACCGCTAGCCGGGCGAAGTTAGCGGGAGCGTGCCTTGGGGGAAGGGGATAGACAGTGTTCCGAGGTGCCGCATATAAGCATTACCCTTGCGTTTAGTACCGCTAGCCGGGGCGAAGTTAGCGGGAGCGTGCCATGGGGGAGGGGATAGACAGTGTTCGGAGGTGCTGCATATAAGCATTGCCTCTTGTGTTTAGTACCGCTAGCCGGGGCGAACTTAGCGGGAGCGTAAAATAAAAAGCACATCTCCCTCCAAAAAGATAGAAGATATGCTTTTATCACTTGATTCGTATTGTTAATCATTCTCTTTATAAAGCGCTTTTCTTAGCTCTTATTTCTCATCCCTCCGATAAATCGCTGGGTTTCACATAGGTATAAGGGCAAGTGGCTTTTTGTCAGTCCCTCGGAATGGCCGATAAAGAGGTGTCCTCCGGGGTAAGTCACATCATAGAAACGCTTTACCAAGGCGTCCTTGGTGGGCTGGTCAAAGTAAATCATAACATTCCGACAAAAGATTAAATCAAAGTCTCTCTTAAATTTGATGGGAGACATGAGATTAAAGGGGCGGAAGATAACATTTCTTCGAAGCTCCTCGCTTACGGTGTAATATCCGTCTTCAATGGGAACAAAATACTTGTTTTTCCAGCTCTTTGGAAGCTTTTCCAGGCTTTCCGGAAGATACTTGGGGTTTTCCGCCTTGGATAAGACATTTTGAGAAATATCTGTAGCCAGGATACGAGTGTCCCAATTTCCCCCTAACTGTCCAAAGTACTCTAAGAGGTACATGGAAATATTGTAGGGCTCTTCTCCGGAAGAGCAACCGGCGCTCCAGATAGAGAGCAACCGGTCATTCTTATGTTTTTCTGCTAATTGGGGCATCACCACATTTTCCAGATAATCAAAGTGAGATTCCTCTCGCATGAAGTAGGTGTAATTGGTGGTGAGCTTATTCAGCAGGGTGGTCATCATATCCTGGTCCTGTTTTTGGATAATATCATTCACATAATCGTGAAAGTCCGTATATCCCCGGCTCTCCAGGATAGAAGAGAGACGGCTTACAATCAAAGGCTTTTTACGCTTTAGGTCAATGCCGAATTTCTCCTGCATAAAGGTATAAAGCCGCTTAAAGTCCTCATCAGATAAATCGTTCATAAAATCCCTCTTATACTACTTCAGAAGTAGAGGAGGATTGCACTAAGGAAGCTGCGTCAAGCGACATAGCAACTTCTCCGCTATCTAAAGTAAGCATGCCGTTGCAAAGCTTCTGACGATTCCGTAAAGGAATGGGCTGTACTTCGCTGGTGTCAATGTCGATAACCTGACGTACCTTATCTACGATGATACCGATAGGTACGGAATCAATATTTAATACGATAATGCAGGTCTTGGAGGTATATTCCTCGGCTTCTATCCATTAGTAAACGAATGTCCACAACCGGGAGTGATAGAACCTCTAAGTTGATGATTCCCTTTTACATAATGGGGAACCATGGGGAGAGCAGTGATGCTATGATCATTGATAATTTCAATGACATAGCTTTGTGCTCATATATTACCAATCCGCCGGATTCGAAGGTTAACAACGCTCTGCATCGGTTAAATCTTTCTCGTCCTGCTTGTTTTCTTGACTTTTCAACTTCTTCTAATAATTCTTCTTGCATCAATTCTTCTGCCATGCTGCTTCCTCCTTAAATGTTTTCAATGGCTTGAGAGTACAAGCTCTAGCACGTCTAAGATGATACAAATGTTTCCATCTCCCTAAGATGGAGCAACCATTAATACCACTGGACTTTAAGTCATACGCATTGAAGTAAGCGGGGAGTGGCTTTTACCACAACCTGCTGTTCTCCGATTAAGTCATCTACGAATAGGCAGCAAGACTTGTCTCCGGCCTCACCCAGATGAGAACACCGTCCTGTAAATCGGTGTATTTTCCTTCGATGCCGTAGAAATTGTTCAGGCGAATGATAGGATAGAAAACATCCATTCTCTTTACCATCTCATTTCCGTTCTCGTCAAATACGACTTCGGAATCATCTACCTTGAAGGACTGACGAATATTTACGATAGGAATGGTGAAGATGGTATCTCCAACATTTACCTTCATACCGTCCATAATAGCCAGTGTAAGAGGAATCTTCATGGTGAAGGTTGAACCCTTACCGATTTCACTGGAAATGCTGATGGTTCCTCCAACAGACTCCAGATTCTTCTTTACTACGTCCATACCAACGCCTCGACCGGAGAACTCGGTTACTGCGGTATTGGTGGAGAAGCTGGAAGCATAATCAAAGCCCAAAGCTTTTTGCTGTATTCGGAACGAGGCTTGTAAAGAATTCCTTTTCCTCGGCCTTGTCCAAAAGCTTTTCCGGATCCATTCCGTAACCGTCATCCTGAACGGTAATGATAACTTCGGAAGAAGTGTGAGAAGCGGAGAGGATTAACTCACCCTGAGAATCCTTACCTGCTGCGATACGCTCTTCCTTGGTTTCCTCGATACCGTGGTCCATACTGTTACGGACAAAGTGCATCAGCGATCCTGAATGCTATCTACGATTGTCTTATCTACTTCGGTATCCTCACCGATGATGGTAAGCTTAACGTCTTTTCCAAGCTTCTGCTTCATATCACGAACGATACGGTTCATCTTCTGGAAAACACCGGAGATGGACACCATTCGTAAGCTCATAGCGATATCCTGAAGATCGTCTGTTAACTTACGAAGCTGTCTTGCAGACTTCATGAAGTTGTCCAGACTTTCCTGAGGCAGCATACGAAGAACAGGAGAGGAGGTTACCATAGATTCGGTAATAACAATTTCTCCTACCAGGTCGTTTAAGCTGTCCAGCTTCTGCAGGTTTACGGAAATCAAGCTCTGCTTTACAGGTGCTGCAGCCTTTTGCTGTGCAGTCTGCTGAGCCGCTGCAGGCTCTTTACTTGCCTTTGGTGCGGAACTGCTTTCTGCATTTGCGCTCTTAACCTCAGCCTTTGCCTCAGCCTTTGTTGCCTCTACCGGCTCATAGGAGAGGATATGGCTCTGCTCCCGTAAGATTTTCTCACCCTTTTCGCAGTCCTCGTCACTATCGAAGGCAAGGAAAAATCCTTCATCGATAATGGTTTGTGCTGTTTCCGGATTGCTATCCATATCTGCAGGATAATAACGGAACTCTAAGTCAAATTCCTTGATTGCATTTACAATCATAAAGGCACGAAGATTTTCCATGCCGATTCCTTCATCTAAGAAGACATGAATGAATTTCTTAGCCTTTATCGTCCTTCGGAAGATTGCGATTCTCACCGGAAGCCTTTTTGTGCTGTCTGCCGCTTCTACAACAGGAGCGGAGTCAGCAGGAGCTTTTTCCGGAAATCTTTGCCAAGAAAGCATTGATGGAACCTGCAAATTCTTCAACATTGTTATCCAACTCTTCGCCGGCCTTTACCTTCTCCAGTCCGCTACGAAGAAAATCCTCAGAACGGAACATTAAGTCGAAAAGTTCACTTTTCTGGTCTCCGCTTAAAGAATCAATTCCCTTTATCACGAATAAAGAAGAACATGTCTTCAATATGGTGAGCGATATTGAGAGAGGAGTGAACTCCATCATGGCACTGGAACCCTTAATGGTGTGCATGATTCGGAAAATTTCATTTACGTCATCTGTGGAGAAATCCCCTACCTTTTCGTCTGCGATAAGCATTTCGTCCAACTTATCCAGGAGCGCTTCTGTCTCCAAGAGATAGGTGTCCAGCATTCCTTCCATTGTACTATCCATAGTTTTACCACCTTTTCCTATTTACTAAACTGTGTTCTGTTGCACAGCAGTATCCTCGTTATCTATCGGCAAAATCCCTACTGCCATAAGGCAAAGTTGGAAAATGCCGAAAAAAAACACTGCCCTTTCGGCAGTGCTTCTATTCCCATTTCCTCCATAAAAGGGAGAAAAACTCAGTATTCCAGAAAAGTTCGGAAGCATCCTTTCTTCCTGAAATCATCATTTTCCTCTTCCTATCATCCTATGGAAAAGGGGCTAGAAGCTCTTCGCTGCTGCCATAAGTCTTCTTAAGTCATTGTTTACAGAGTTTACCATATACTGGTAAGCATAGGTGGTTTTAACAAGCTCCACCTGTTCCTGATCCATGTCCACGTTATTTCCATCTAGTCGACTGATTCGTTTTTTTGTGCTATGAATTCTTGCCCTCTGGGACTGTATTGCATTCCCTGATGGCGACCTTTTTTCGTCCACCCTGCTCCGCAGTAGAAATGCGGTGGAGAAGTTCATTCTCAAAAGTGAGATATTTTGACTTGTAATTCGGCGTATCCACATTGGCGATATTGTTTACCGTAAGATTCTGCCGTCCCCAGAGTAAATCCAGGGTCTTCTCCGTGAGGGCTACTCCATTTCCATAAAATAATGACATAGCTATCCTTTCTCTCTGTTTTTAGCTCAACACAATATCGGACAGTTTTGCTTTTTATAAGAGAAAAGCAGATTTTTCTTTTTTTGCTTTTTAGAATTGTGTCTTCGCACTTCCTGTTTTCGTGTTGTGCTTGGGCCTTATTATCCCTTAGCGGAATTTGAAAAATCTTTCCATATAATAAGAAGAAAGTTTTTGCATAATAGCATTTTCAGAAAGAAAGTACAAGAAAGCTCCGGAATCTTTTTCACTGACTTCTTAAAAGTTTTTAACTGCCTCCTTGCATCTTTTTCAGCTGCCTAGGGAAAATTCTTTTGATAAAAATGCTAATTTCCTTATATAAGTGTAGACTACGCCGATGAACCCATGAGCTTTATAAAATCGACAATAAAAAAATAGGAGTTCGAAATTCAAGGAGGAATGAAAGCGTGAAGAAAAAGCAGAAATGAAGGGTTCTTTATTGGAGAACCTTGGGTTAGGGCAGAAAAATGTCATTGATTATCGGTGGCTGACCTTTGTACTGCTGTCTGTTTACTGTATTTTTGTTGCATAGTTTTAGATTGTCTATGAACAAAAAGGTAGATGCCAGCATGGCGGAAAGGGCAGAGCAGGCTTCCTATACCCTGGATAACTTAATGACCAAGCTGAATGCCACAGCCGATAATATTGAGGAAAGTATCAGCTTCGTGTTTGACCAGCATGATGAGGTGGGAGGCGTTCCCGGTAATCCCTGGACCATTAACGATGAGGATGGGAATCCCCAGAGCATTACCCCTATGGAAAATGTAGCTGAAGCCGTGTGGTAAATGCTTACCTTCCTGCTTCCCCGTTACAATGCGGAGGTAGTGATTTTAAATGCGCTGTATGCAAAACCTTAAGACGGAACCGAATCTGGCAGATATCGGTATTTTATTTGAGCCGAATGCATTTTATCAGGGGATAGAGAATTACGCCCCTATTCTTTCCCAAGAAGATCTGGATAAAAGAGCGATTACCAACCATCCTTATTCCAATTATCAGGATGAAATATATTATAAGGCGGTAAAGGAAAAGGGATCTACCTTTATTACACCGGTTTACGGAGATATTACAAAGCCGGAAGAGAGAATGTTTGCGATTTATCATCCTATTATGAAGGACAATCAGTTTTTGGGAAGCATTCTTTTGGATGTGAAGGAAGATATATTACTCACGGCAAGCAAGACCGATGAAGATTATTCTTCCATGTTTGTAAACATTATTGATGGGGAAGGTTTAATTCACAGTAAGAAAGAAACAGTAAATGGAAAGACTTTAAAGGAGCTTCTTCCGGAGAAGGCAAGCACGGCCATTACCGAAAAGATGGAGTCTAAGGAAGCCTTTGCTCTTAATATTGTGAATGAGCATGGACAGCTAAGAAGAGAGTACTATTACCCCATTGATATGGAAGGCAGTACCTGGTGGACCAGACTCAGCATTTCTCACAGCGATTATAGTAAGGAAGTGGACAGATTAAGAAATGTTGGCATTGTGGCAGGTCTCAGCACGGTATTTATTCTTGTGTTGGCATGTGTCCTGCTGATTGGCCATTTCTTAAAGCCCTTGCAGAAGGTTGCAGAAGTAGGGGAAAAGCTATCCGTAGGAGATTTCTCCATGATCTTTCCTATAAGAGCAAGGATGAAATCGGACGTTTAATGCATTCCATGGGGGATGTGGTTTCCAGAATCCGTTCTATCATAGGAGACCTTTCCGAGAAATTAAATCAGCTTGCCCAGGGAAATTTCAATTTGGAAATGAACAATGCGGAGTACTATAGCGGTGCCTATCGTCCACTGTTTGATTCCATTAACAATATTTCCACAGATCTTTCCCGGCACCATGGCGGAGATTCAGCAGAGTGCACAGGTAAATTCCGGTGCGGAGCAGGTAAGCTCCGGTGCCCAGGGACTTTCTCAGGGTGCTACAGAGCAGGCGTCTTCCATCGAAGAGCTTTCTGCAACGGTAAATGATATTTCCGAGCACATTAAGAAGACCGCGGAGAACACCCGTCTGGCTAATGCGGAAGCGCAAAATGCCGGTAAGGAAGTAAGCAATTCCGACAAGCAGATGCAGCAGATGAAGGCTGCTATGGAAAACATCAATGAAAAGTCAGGAGAAATCTCCAAGATTATCAAGACCATTGATGATATTGCCTTCCAGACCAATATTTTGGCGCTGAATGCGGCAATCGAAGCGGCAAGAGCCGGCGTAGCCGGAAAGGGCTTTGCGGTAGTAGCGGATGAGGTAGGAAATTTGGCTCAGAAGTCTGCAAACGCTGCGAAGGATACCACCATGTTAATTGAAGAAACCCTTCAGGCGGTAGAGCAGGGAACGGTTCTTGCTGATAGCACCGCAGAATCCTTACAGAGAGTGGTAAGCGGTACAGGCAAGGTAACCGATTTGGTAAATCGGATTGCGGAAGCCTCTGTAGAGCAGTCCAGAGCGGTAGAGCAGGTGTCTGTAGGAATCGATCAGATTTCCTCCGTTGTACAGAGCAACACCGCCACAGCGGAAGAGTCTGCAGCAGCTTCTGAGGAGCTGTCCGGACAGGCCCATATCCTAAGTGATTTGGTGGGAAGATTCAGTCTTCGAGAGGAATAGGCATAAGCGAAAAAACAGTTTTCGCTTATAAATGTATGGGGATGGTCGATGAATCTAAGAGTTCTTCATTTAAAAATGATTTAGGAGCACGAAAATTCAAGGAGGAAAGAAACAATATGAAGAAGAAACAAAAGGCCACAGGCTCTTTTTACGAGAACCTGAAGCTTAGTCAGAAAATGTCCTTAATCCTGGGTTCTTTGACCTTTTTGATTTTGACCGGTCTACTGTATTTCTTATTGCACAGCTTTAGACTGTCTATGAATAAGAGGGTGATGCCAATATGGCGGATAAGGCGACAGAGGCATCTTCCGATCTGAGCGACTTTGATGACAAAATTAGATACCATTACGAACAATATTGAGCAGAGTATCAGCTTTGTCTTCCAGCAAAATGATGAAGTCGGCGGAAAACCCGGTAATCCATGGAAGATTAGAGATATCGAGGGCAATGACCAAACCGTTACCCCTATGGAAAATGCATCCTTCCGTAGTCGTGTGGTGGATGCGTACATCCCGGCTTCCTGCACAATGCCGAGGTGGTAATGCTGAATGCATTGTATTCCAACATGAAGGATGATGAAAATCTGAGGATATCGGTGTTCTTTTCGAGCCCCATGCCTTCTATCAGGGAATTGATAATTATGCACTCTCTGCTTTTAGAAATGAAGTGGAGAATAGAAGAATTATGAACTTTCCTTATGAGAAGTATCAGAATAAAGACTATTATACCGGACCGAAGGAAAAGGGGAATACTTATGTTTCTCCTGTATATAGTGACACTGTAGATCCCAGCAAAAGAATGTTTGCAATTTCTAAGCCCCTTATGTCTAATAATCAATTTATGGGCATCATCCTTCTGGATGTAAAGGAAGATATGTTACTTAACATTAGCATGGAGGATCCTGCCTTCCCCTCTATGTTTGTAAACATGATTGATGGAGAAGGCCTGATTCACAGTAAAAATGATGAAGTAAACGGAAAAACACTGAGGAGCTTCTTCCGGAGAAGGCCTACAAAGCTATTTCCGAAAAGATGGAAGCGAAAGAAGCCTTTACCTTAAAAGTTGTAAATGAGCATAATCAGGAGAGAAGAGAGTATTTCCATCCCATCGATATGCACGGTAGCACCTGGTGGGTTAGATTAAATATTTCCGAGAAAGACTACGACAGAGAAGTAGATCGTCTGGTAAAGTTCGGAGCAACTGCCGGTATAGCAACCGTAATCCTTTTAGTCATCGTAACAGCAGTTTTGATTACTCGTTTCTTAAAGCCATTACAGAAGGTGGCAGAGGCAGGAGAGAAGCTTTTCCGCAGGAGATTTCTCCATGATCTTTCTTATAAGAGCAATGATGAAATCGGCGTTCTGATGCATTCCATGAACAACGTAGTAGAGAGAATCCGTTCCATTATTTCGGATCTTTCCGAGAAGCTCACTGAGCTGGCCCATGGAAACTTCAATCTGGAAATGAAGAATGAGGAATACTATAGTGGATCCTATAGACCTCTCTTTGATTCCATTAACAATATCACTGCAGATCTTCCAACACTATGGCAGAGATTCTGCAGAGTGCTATTCAGGTAAATTCCGGTGCAGAGCAGGTAAGCTCCGGTGCCCAGGGACTTTCTCAGGGTGCTACAGAGCAGGCTTCTTCTATCGAAGAGCTTTCTGCAACGGTAAATGATATTTCCGAGCACATTAAGAAGACAGCGGAAAATACTCGCCTTGCCAATGTAGAGGCACAAAATGCCGGTAAGGAAGTAAGTAACTCCGACAAGCAGATGCAGCAGATGAAGGCTGCCATGGAAAACATCAATGAAAAGTCCGGAGAAATCAGTAAGATTATCAAGACCATTGATGATATCGCTTTCCAGACCAATATCCTGGCTCTGAATGCGGCAATCGAAGCGGCAAGAGCCGGCGTAGCCGGAAAGGGCTTTGCGGTAGTAGCGGATGAGGTAGGAAACTCTGGCTCAGAAGTCTGCAAATGCGGCAAAGGATACCACCATGTTGATTGAGGAAACCCTTCCAGGCTGTTGAGCAGGGAACTGTCCTGGCAGATAGCACGGCAGAATCCTTTACAGAGAGTGGTGAGCGGTGCAGGAAAAGTAACCGATTTGTAAATCAGATTGCAGAAGCCTCTGTGGAGCAGTCCAGAGCGGTAGAGCAGGTATCTGTAGGAATCGACCAGATTTCCCGTAGTACAGAGTAACACCGCAACAGCGGAAGAATCTGCAGCAGCCTCCGAAGAGCTCTCCGGACAGGTTAATATTTTAAGCGACTTGGTAAGACGCTTCCAGTTGAAGGAAGACTAATACGCAGAATCGCTTGACAAAAAGTAACAAAGACAGTTTAAACGCGTTATCACTGATTTAACGAGTGATACTCTGAATACAAGGAGTAGAGAGTCTCTTATAGAAGGCTCTCTCTATCATTTATAATAAGTATAGAATATAAAGTATAAGAAGTCTCTTATTGGGAATTTGAAATTCTATTGCACTATGGGACTGAAATAATGACAATCTGATTCTGCCAGTACTTACTGAAGGTCGATCAAGTGACGGCCTATGAAAACCAATAAAAAGAAGCGATGATGCAGTACAGGCCTGAAATAGCGACAATCTGAGTCCGTCGGTACTTACTGAAAGCCAATCAAGTGAAGAACTATAAAATCAATAAATGAAGCGATAGATGCAGTATAGGTCTTGTAATAGGGGGTAGTCTGAGCCCATCGAAACTTAGCGAAAAGCCGGCGAAGTGAAGGACTGCAAAAATCAATAATTGAAGCGAATGATGCAGTATGGGTCTGTAAGAGGGGTAATCTGAGCCCGTCGGTACTTGCGAAAAACACAGGAACTGTGTTTTTCGCTTAGTATCCGCTACGAGGCGAAGTTAGCGAGAGCGTGCCCCGATTACAGACCCATACTGCATCATCGCGCACCGTCACAAAGAATACAGTCCTTCGCTACGAAGGGGAAGATAGCGAGCGTGCCCCTGATTACAGCTCTGTACTGCATCATCGCGTGAATCTCCATTATTCCATCGAAAAAGTGTAGACATTAACAATTATTCGATGGAAAATGCATACAGCAACATTATTCCATCGAAAAACGCACTTTATTTCTTTTCTATCTCTATGAAAATGCTAAGATAGTAGCGGAGGACTTAATCATGGAGAGAAAAGTATTTTTACAATTGAAAACTTGGAAGGATAAGAAAAACAGAAAGTCATTGCTCCTTACCGGAGTTCGTCAGTGGTAAGACCTTCTGTCAAGGACTTTGCTAAGAAAGAGTTTGCAGATTTTGCCTATTTTAATTTTGATGAAATGAGGGACTTCATTCTGTTTTTTTGATTATGACTTTGATGTAAAGAGAATTTTTGGACGAATTAGGGACAGTAGTTTCTCAAAAGAAAAATTATTCCCTGGAACAACATTGGTGATGAGATTCAGGACTGCCCTCGGGCAATACAGGCATTAAAGTATTTTTGTGAGGATATGCTGGAATTGCATTTGATTGCAGCAGGATCTCTTTTGGGAGTGGCTCTACGACAAGAGGGGATTTCTTTCCGTGGGAAAAGTGATCGTATTGAGATGTATCCTATGAGCTTTTGAAGAGTTTGTCCGAGCTGATGGCGGTGAACGATATTTGAGGATTAAAAAGCATCCGTTGGAAAAGAGAGCTGCCTCTTTATACACAGAACCTTTAGAGAAATACTCTGAAGAATTATTTTATTGTGGGAGGAATGCCTGAGGCGGTACAGAACTGGGTAGATAGTCATGATTATAAAAGCTGTGGAAGAAACACAGGACAGAATTTTGCGAGATTATGGGGATGATTTTGGAAAACATACCACAAAAGACACTGCAGTAAAACTAAGGCTGATTTGGGACTCTATTCCAACACAGATAGCAAAAAGAAAATAATAAATTTATTTTTTTCTCATGTAAAACAGGGAGCACGGGCAAAGCGATCTGGAGGATGCCTTGGAGTGGCTTGTCAACGCAGGGATAGCCGGAAAAATTAAATTTGATTACCACACCGAGATCCTTTAGCAGGAATGGCAGATCATTCTTATTTCAAAGTGTATATGTCGGATGTGGGGCTTTTGCGAAGGAAGGCACGTCTTAATTATAGGACAGTGCTGGAAGGGAATAAATCCTACATCAGCTTTAAAGGTGCTTTAACGGAGAATTATGTGTATACGGAACTTCAAAGTATGGGAATCGATGCTCATTTTTATGCAGTAATGCTAATGCAGAGTTGACTTTTGTTACGACTCATGAAGGCGTTTTTGCTTTCCTGTTGAAGTGAAATCAGCGGATAATACTAAGGCAAAAAGTTTACAGCTCTTTTGTAAACGGTATCATCCTAGAATGGCAATCAAAACTTCTCTGAAAAATGTGGGAGATAATCAGGAAGGAGAAACGCATATTTGGTCTATCCCTCTTTATACGCTTTTTCGCTTAAAGGAGTACTTATATAAAGAAATGAACTGGTAATTTATTAATCTAAACCAAATAGAGATTTCTAAAAAGATAAATCGTAAAAGATTGTTCAATCCATAAATTCTTCTTATGCCTTCTTGAAAAACGCCGAATTATACCATGGCTTATTAACGTGACAGAATAAAGCAGATGCGATGTAGAGATTGTTTTTCAAGGAGGAAAGAACAGAATGAAAAGGGTATTGGGATAGAGCAGAAGCGAAGCGTCTCTTCCATTAGCACAAAAATTATCGATGATTTTGGGAATTGCCAGCTATTTTGGTGTTTTTGCCATGAGTGTGGCAATCATTAAGACAGGGGAGCATTCCATCAGTTCAGCTCTGGATAACAACTTAAACGATAAGGCCACCATGGCCATTGGAGATTTGCAACAGGTTATTTCTCGTTTGGAGTCTATTTCCATGACACTGGAAAACGGCATTCACAGCATGCACAGTCAGCATGACGGCATTGACAGGCGCCGGAGAATCAGTGGGTGGTAAAGGACAGAGCTACCGGAGAAGTAGTCAATAATCCGGGGATGGGAGCAACGACCTTCCGCTCCAGAATTGTGAATGCGGAGCTTCCCGCTTCTCGTTACAATGCGGAAACCGTGATTTTGGATTCTTTACAGTCCGCCTTAACCGATAACAAGGATTTGGTAGGGGCAGGAATCTTCTTTGAGCCAAACGGCTTCTCCGACAATGTTTCCGATTACGGGCTATACATGTCTGCAGAGGATTTGGAAAAGAAGGGGGTTATGGCTTACCAGTACAGCTTTTACAAGGACTCTTCCTGGTATAACGGAGCAAAGGATTCCGGAGAAATGGTATTAACCGATGTGTATAGCGATACCCTTCATCCGGATATTCAGATGATCAGTTTGGGAAATCCTATTACTGATGAAAACAATGCCTTTGTGGGGGCGGTTATTCTGGATATCAACACCAAAGTATTCAGCACCATTCAGCAGACCGATGAGCGTTTTCCCTCTTTGGCAACCAATATCTTGGATGCCAACGGAAGCTTTTTGTACTCCATGAAGGAACAGGCTATCGGCAAGAAGCTGGAAGAAGTATTGGATAAGGATACCTATGAAATGCTTCGCCAAAAAATGGATAAGGAAGAAGCTTTTACCGCTACGGTGGTGAATGCAGAAGGGGTAAAAGAAAGAATGTACTTCCGTCCATTAACCATTCACGGTTCCACACTTTGGTCTATGATCAGTATTGCCGACAGTGAATTTATGGCAGCCAGAAACCAGTTGGTTATCATGTGTGCCGTTTTCAGTATTGTAGGTCTTATGATTTTGATTGCCATCAGCTACTTACTAATTAAGAAGGCTTTAAATCCATTACAGGAATTGCTTTAGCAGGAAAGGTTGTTGCGGAAGGAAACTTGATGTGAAGGTTTCCACGACCAGCAGGATGAAAATTGGAGACTCTAGCAGCTGCTATCCAGAGCGTTATGCAGCATGTTCGGGAAATTATTTCCGACCTTTCCGAGAAATTGGGAGAATTGGCGAAGGGAAATTTCCGGCTATCTTTGGACAATACAGAACAGTATCCCGGAGCTTATCGTCCTCTGCTTACTTCTTTACAGGAGATTACCAACGATCTGGATAAGACCATGTCGGAGATTAAGACCAGTGCCAAGGAGGTTAATGCCGGTGCTGAACAGGTAAGCTCCGGTGCCCAGGGACTTTCTCAGGGGCTACAGAGCAGCATCTTCTATTGAAGAATTAAGTGCTACCATGAACGACATTTCCACCCAGATTAAGGGAACTGCGGAAATGGCGGTGAAGGCTTCCGGACTTTCTCAGAGAACAGAGGAGGCGGTAGGTCTCAGTAACCAAAAGATGGAAGAAATGTCCAAGGCAATGCAGGAAATCACCGAGAAGTCCAATGAAATCAGTAAGATTATCAAAACCATTGATGATATTGCCTTCCAGACCAATATCTTATCCTTGAATGCGGCTATTGAGGCGGCAAGAGCCGGTGCCGCAGGAAAGGGCTTTGCAGTGGTTGCGGACGAAGTAGGAAACCTGGCTCAGAAGTCTGCAAAGGCAGCTCAGAATACTTCCAGTCTTATTGAGGAAACCATCGAGGCAGTGGAAAAGGGAGCCAAGATTACGGAAGAAACCGCAGAATCCTTGACAACCGTATCCAACCATGCGAAGGATATTAACGACATTATTACAAACATTTCCAGCGCATCGGAGGAGGAAGCTAGAGGTGTTTCTCAGCTGACTATGGGAATCGATCAGATTTCCTCTGTGGTACAGAGCAATACCGCAACGGCAGAGCAGTCCGCAGCAGCTTCCGAGGAGCTTTCCGGTCAGGCCAATATCATGAATGATCTGGTAAATCGTTTTCAACTGAAGAACGAGGACTAATTAAAAAGACAGCCTTTTGAGAAGCTGCAAAGCCCTGTTTTAGGGATAATGCAGAGCTCCAAGGGGCTGTTTTTATTTTAAATGAATATCCTCGATGCGAGCGGTATCCCTTGCCCCACAAGTGCTTTTTGTAAAGTGCGGAGGAGTCCTTTGCCGCTTTCTTTGTAGAAGCTTTAGTTCACAGCGATAATTCGAAAGTTATTTGTAAAAAATAAGGAAAGTGCAAAAAGGGAATTTACCTTATAAAAAGGGGCTAAGTCGGACGATGAATTAGAGAAGAAAACAGGAAGTAGTATTTTTTTCAAGGAGGAAAAACACAAAAATGAGAAGCAATACCACTGGGACATCCTTTTGGAAAAAGATGAAGCTCAGTACAAGAATGTCTGTGGCAATAGGACTTCTTAGCATAATTTTAATGGCAGGCTTAAGTATTGCTATTATTTCCATGGGAAGGACCGCAATTTATGGTGCCTTACGTGGAAATATGGATGATAAAATTCGTTTAGGAATTGCGATCTGGATAACGTGGTTACCCAGGCTGAGGTTACAGCGAATACCATTAAAGAAGGCTTAATCAGTATTTAGCGATCAAAATGATATGGCGGGAGGGGTTCCCTCCAATCTTTGGACCATTGAGGATGATCAGCACAATATCTTAGAGCCCACCAATATGGCAGGAACCATGTTCCGTTCCCGAATTGTGGATGCGGCGATTCCCGCCAGCCGCTATAATGCGGAGACCACCCTTTTGGACTCTATTTATTCTTCTTTAAGCAATAATGATACTTATGTGGGAATCGGTGTTTTTCTGGAGCCGAATGCTTTTTATCAGGGCATCGAAAACTACGCCCCCTACATGAGCAGAACCGATGCGGAGAAGAGAAAGCTGATGGTTTATCCCTATAGCATGTATTCCCAGAAGGACTATTATTTAAAGGCAAAGGAAAATAAGGGATTGAACCTGACCAATGCCTATGAAGATGAGAGTGCAGCCGGCGGATGGGTAGTATCTGTTATTGAGCCGATTATTTATAAGGATGAGTTTAAGGGAATCGTCATTATCGATATGGATATGAGTTCCTTTGAAATCATTGAACAGAAGGATGAGCGATTCGAGAGCTTATACAGCAATGTTTTTGATACCAACGGTCACATCATGTTCAGTATGAACGAAGAGGCCAAGGGAAAGCAGTTAGTTGATATTCTTCCGGCAGACAGCATGGAAAAGCTTCAATCCTATTTGGATCAGGGAGAACCTTTTCAATACACACATTGAAAATGAAAAGGGAGATTTGGTGCAGTTTAATGCCCGCCCCTTAAAGATAGAGGGCGTAACCTGGTGGGTAGCCATCGAGGTTTCCGAAAAGGAATACACTAAGGCAATCAGCAACATGATTATGTTGGCGGTTCCCTTCTGTTCTGGGAATTGTTCTCTTGGTAGGATTCAGCTATTTCTTCATCAAGAAGTCTTTGAATCCATTAAAGAAGATTGCTGATGGGGAGAATCCGTGGCAGAGGGAGATTTCTCCAAGGAAATCAACTATCCCTATCAGGATGAAATCGGGCAGATTGCCAAGAGCATGGAAAAAGGTTGTGGAGCGAATCCGAAGCATTATTCAGGATTTGGCAGGAAAGCTGGAACAGATTGCCAAGGGAAATTTCTCCTTCGAGTTCTGGAATACCCAGCTTTACAACGGAGAATATGAGCCTCTGCTGAACAGCCTTTATGATATTTTAGATGACTTAAATGTCACCATGGGAGAAATTCAGAACAGCTCTCATATGGTAAACTCTTCCGCTATGCAGGTTAGCGGCTCCGCCCAGTCCCTGTCACAGGGAGCAACGGAACAGGCTTCTTCCATCGAAGAGCTCAGCGCAACCATGAATGATATCTCCGTAAAGATTAAGGAAACAGCGGAAATGTCTCAGCATGCTTCCGGACTTTCCAAGGAAACCGGCAGTGCGGTAGGAACCAGTAACCAGAAGATGAACGAGATGTCCAGAGCAATGCAGGACATCACCGAGAAGTCTCAGGAAATCAGCAAGATTATTAAGACCATTGACGATATTGCTTTCCAGACCAATATTCTTTCCCTGAATGCGGCTATTGAGGCGGCAAGAGCGGGAGCGGCAGGAAAGGGCTTTGCGGTTGTAGCGGATGAGGTAGGAAACCTTGCCCAGAAGTCTGCAAAGGCAGCCCAGAACACCTCCAGCTTAATCGAGGAAACCATTGAGGCGGTAAATAAGGGAGCAAGAATCACAGAGGAAACTGCAGAGTCTCTTTCTGTAGTATCCCAGAAAACCGAGAAGATTAACGGTATTATCACCTCCATTTCTTCCGCATCCGAGGAAGAGGCAGAGGGAATCAAGCAGCTTACTACAGGTCTTGATCAGATTTCTTCCGTAGTACAGAGCAATACCGCAACCGCAGAAGAATCTGCAGCAGCATCTCAAGAGCTTTCCGGACAGGCAGACCGCTTGAACGAATTGCTTGAGAAGTTCCAGTTAAGAACAGAGCCATACAAGAGAGAATTGAACGGCTTTGCGGCAACTAAGAAGGAAGAGCCGGCTCCGGTAGTTGATGATATAGAAGTCATTCCTGTAGTGGAAAAGACGGAAGCTCCTCCTGTAGTTGAGAAAGTAAAGAATACTCCGGTGATAGAGGAAACAAAGAATGCTTCTATTGTGGAGAAAGCAAAAGCAACTCCGGTTGCAGCAAAATTAGAAAAGCCGGAGCAAAAAGAAGAGAAGCCTGCTGAATTAAAGAATGAGGAGCAGGTAGAAGAGAAGCTGGTGAAGCGAAGGAAGAAAAAGCGGTAAGCTAAAACCGAAAAAGCCTGAAGCTAAAACAGAAGTAAAAAGCTGTGGGAAGCACTATGAGCTGAAGGAGGAAGAAGCTCCTGTTAAGAAGCCGGTAGAAAAAGAAAAGGCAAAAGCTAGCACCCGCTGTAGAAGAAGGACAGGTATTAGTGGATATTAGCGGCATGGACGGCATGGATTTATCCCAGATTCCCATTCCCGGAGATGCTCACTATGTACCCCAGGATGGAGCAAAGAAGACTCCGGTTCAGAAGCCGGAAAAGCTTTCCACCGAGGAGAAGGCGGAAAGAGAAGAGGCTTTAGCCAAGGATTTAGGAAAGATCCGGAAAACCGAGTATAAGAGAAGTATCTTACCGGATGATGACAAGTATTAATTAGTCAGTATTTTTGAAAGAGGACCAGAGCCATTGTGTGCCGGTCCTTTTTCTTAGGTCTTAAGTTGTATCAGCGGCGTAGCTGGGTAATCTTTCTAAAGTGCCGGGAAGAATAGCTCAGTATTTATCACTTGTATAGCAGGAGTATTCGAAAGACCGTAGTAAAGGGAAAGTAAAACTTAAAAATAAAGGAAAGCACCTAGATTTTTTTATATAAATTGCGCAAAAACTCCTTGAATTTGTGCAATTTTGTGTATACTGTTGCATATGGAGAAGAAAAGATTTGCTGATGTAGTGTTTTTAACCACCCTCTGTTATGTAGAGAAAGAGGGCAAATGGTTAATGCTTCACCGGAATAAGAAAAAGGAAGATATTAATAAAGGAAAATGGATTGGTGTAGGAGGACATTTTGAAGCGGGAGAAAGCCCGGAGGATTGTCTTTACCGAGAAGTTTTTGAGGAGACGGGACTGCATGTCCTGAGCCATCAACTAAGGGGAATTGTAAGTTTTTTCTATGGAGAAAAAGGATTGCAGCTATATGTTTTTATTTACGGCCGTGCTGGAAGAAGGTTCTTTAAAGGAATGTTCGGAAGGTGAACTGCAATATTTTTCCTATGAAGAGGTAAAAGCTTTACCCCTTTGGGAGGGAGACCGGATCTTTCTGGAATTGTTGGCAAAGGGAGAGGGATTTTTCTCTTTAACTTTACGATATGACCGGGAGGGGAAGTTGTTGGAAGCCATTTTGGATGGGAAAAGAGAATTTGTCTCATCCTAAATGCCGAAAAATTTTCCCATTTATTAAAAATTTATAGTGTTATACAAAATGTATTATTGATTAATAATAATGCCGATATTTTTGTATAAAAATAGGCATGGGCTATGGAGAATGTAAGGGTTAAGGAAATGAAGAAAAGTATAATACAGATTTTAGAATTGCCGGTATTACTGACCATGGCACTGGGGCTTTTGGCCTGCGGTACCAAGGTAGTCAGTTCTACAGAAAGCCCCTTTAGCAAAGAAAGGGGCGGTTTTAGTGTGAAAGAAGAGCCCTTGGAAATCACGGTTTGGACCTATTTTTCCGGTATCCAACAGGAGGCCTTTCAGCGAACGATTAATCGCTTCAATGAAGGTCGGGGAAAGGATATCGGCGTAGAGGTGAAAGCCTATAACCCCGGTTCTACCTTGGATTTACAGAATAATTTACATGGGATAAACCAAAAGAAATTGGATCAGGGAGATTATCCGGATATTGTCAGCTTGCACACCGATACAGCGATGATATTGGAAGAAGAAGGGTTCTACTGACCCTGATTCCTATTTTTAGTAAAGAGGATTGGAGCGCTTTTGTGCCCAGTTTTATTGAAGAAGGACGATTGGGAAGGAAATATGGAGGCGTAAGATTTTACCCGTGGCCAAGTCCACTGAGCTTTTTGTTTATCAACAAAAACTGACTGGGACAGTTTTTGCGGAAGCTACCGGCACCACGCTTTCGGAATTAAGGACGAAGGAAGGATTGCTTCGGGTTGCGGAAAAATATTACCAATACACAGATGCTTTTACGGAAAACGCCGGATGACGGCAAAAGCGTTCTATGGCATTGATGATTATGCGAACTATATGCTGGTAGGGGCGAGAGAGCTGGGCGTGAATCTGATTTCTGTAGATGAGGAAGGAAATGCTAAGGTGCAATTCCCTAAAGAAGTGATGAAAACCTTATGGGATAATTTATATGTTCCTATTATAAAAGGCTATTTCACCTCCGAAGGGCGCTTTCTCGATGATGTTAAGACAGGGGATATTTTAGCCTATACCGGTTCTTCTGCTTCAGTGTTTACTTTCCGAAGGAAGTGATTATTTCGGACCGGGAACAACATGCCATCACCAATCTTGTTTTGCCGGCTCCTCACTTTGAAGGCGGGGAAGAGATTGCGATGCAGCAGGGAATCGGCATGGGTATTGTTCAGGGGAATAAGAAGAGAGTAGAAGCCTCCGTTCAATTTTTAAAGTGGCTGACCAGCTATGAGGAAAATGCCCAGTTCGCTCTTTCTGCGGAATATCTTCCGGTACGTGTGGACAGCTTTACCGTGGAAGCTATTGATAAGGAGAAGGGAGCAGTATGGATCCTTCTTTGGAAAAGGCCTTGTCCACCATGTCTTCCAATACCTTGTACTTTACCCCTTCCATCATTAATCTGGCAGAAATACGAAAAGCTCTGGAATACGAGCTGCAGGATAAGGCCCTGTCGGATCGGTATAAGATTGAAACAGCCATGGCTTCCGGTGTGGCCAGAGAGGATGCTATTGCGGAGTATGATAATGATGAGAATTTTGAACAGTATTATGAGACTTTATTAGAGGAAATAAATTATTTGTTGTCAGATGATTAAGACTCTTTGCTAAGGCGGGGAGCGGAAGTTGCCAAAGGGTGAGTATGAAGAAACAACTGATTTTTACGAAAATATTGATTCCTTTGATGGGTTTGGTTATCTTAGAGATTTTTAATTTTTGATGGTTTCGATTTATGGTCAGGGCTTGTTTTCTCTGATTCATAAAAATTCCCAAGATATCATTGAAAGTCGTGTGGAAGCAAGACGAAATTATCTGGAAAAGCCTGATGGTGAATCAGTGGATGAATGTCAGCCAAACCGTGCAAAAGATTAATCTTTTGGCAGATGGTCTGGTGGATGCGGAAAGATGGATATCGAGGCTATTGATGATAGCTCTGAAAATGCCGCTCCATCTCCTAAGTGCAGTCAGTATGGACTTAATCAGTATGATGCGTACCAATCACGTTACCGGCGTTTTCATGATATTAAATGCGGACAATCTGGAAGAAAGCATGAAGTCCAAGAAATATATGGATAAGCCGGGCCTGTATTTTCGAGATTTGGATCCGGAATCCAGAGCCAGTTCGGAAAACCTGGATTTACTGATTGAACGCTCGCCCCTTTTGGTGGTGAGAAATACCCAGATTGCCACCGATAAGACCTGGAATACCAGCTTTCAATTCGGTACGGCGGATGTGCCCTACTATGACTTTTTTTATATGAGCCGACCCAAGGACCTTTTACAGTAAAGCCAGAGATGACCTGGGAGGATATGGGCTTTTGGAGTAAGCCCTATACCTTATTCGGCGAAACCGAGAAGCTACTGTTTATTCAGTTCCCTTTACGTCTTTCCGACGGACGGGTGTATGGCGTCTTAGGGGTAGATATTTTGGTGGATTATTTGAAGCAAAACTCTGCCTTCCAGAGAGTTGGACAGCAGTGGAACGGCCTCTTATTTTCTCAGTATTCATAAGACGGGAAATTCTGAGGGAAGCAGTACAAGCTATCAGGGATGTCATTCAGCTCAATTCGATAGAAGCTATGATAGGAGAAGACCGGGAAGGAAAGTTGTTTCGATAAGAAGAACTATTTTACCTTCCAGTATGCCCTTACATCTTTTTCTACGGTGGGTCCCTTCACGGATGTGGAGTGGCAGCTGGAGCAGCTATTCCCTATAAGACCATGAACTGCTTTTGCGGACCGGATGACCTTCGTCATGTCCGTTACCATTATTTTGACTCTGGGCATCGGAATCGTGGGAAGCCTTTCAGATTTCCTCTTCCTGCAAAAAGCCTATCTGTAAGCTGGCGCTGGCGATTCGCAGTAATAAGACAACGGATAAACTTCGCTTAAAGGGAAACCGGCATTTTGAGATCGATCAAATGTCGGAGGCTCTGGAAGACCTTTCCGACCGACTCTTGCAGGAGCAGAGAAATCTGCACATCGAAAGAGATCATGACTTCCTGACAGACCTTTACAACCGAAGAGCCTTTGGTCGAAGGATCCGGGAGCTTTTGGAGAAAAGGGTGAGGAAATTCCATCGGTGCTATATCATGATGGACCTGGATAATCTGAAAATTGTAAACGATACCTACGGTCATGAATATGGAGACAAATATATCCGCTGAAAGCCTGATGCCATGAGAGAAGGCTTGGGGGATGAAGCCATATATTCCCCGTATTTCCGGAGACGAGTTCAATGCCTTTATCTTTGATGAAGAGGGCACTCGGAGCCGTATCAATGCCTTGATTGAAAGATTACAGGAGACCATTGACAACAGCTTCATCATGCTTCCGGATGGAGAGAAGAAGCAGCTTCGTCTTTCCGGCGGTGTGAGCTGGTACCTGAAGGAGGAACCAATCCGGATCAGCTCCAGAAAAATGCTGACTATGCCATGTATGTGGTGAAGAAAACCACAAAGAGCCAGATTCGTGTCTGGAGTGAAGCCACGGATTTAGGCAAGGAGAAGGAAGAAGAGAAAAGAAGATACAAGGCTAAAGCAAGGAGAAGAAAAAGCAGGAGCTGGAGTCTAAGCTTTCAAAAGCTTGACTTTTTCCTTCATTAGCAATAAACTGTCGGTTGAAAAGGAAGATGGCGCCCAGTACAAAGGGAGAAAAAGATAGCCTAGAGAGAGGATCTTGGCTGAAAGTCCTTTCTATCTTCCCTGATGGAATTTTTCTGCCGGAGCTGTTTTTGTGAAGGAGAGTAGCAAAAACCGTGGAATACGTTACATTCAAAAATGAGGGTCTCGGTTCTTGGTTTAGAAGAAAGAATCGAAAAAAACAGGGTGGTACTATGAGCAATCGTCCCTGTCTGTTTGAGAACAGACAGGGGCTTTTATTACTAAAAAAGATAAACTCTAAAATAGTTCTCAAAAGAAAGCGGATTTCCTTTGTAAGAGGAAGTAGAACAAATATTAAAGTGGAAAGGGAAGAGTGTATGGATCATCAAGTATTGCAAGAGATTGTGAAACGAGCAGAGGAACAGATTGCAGGTTCCAAGGATTTAACAGCCTTAAATGACATCAGAGTACAGTTCTTAGGGAAGAAGGGAGAACTGACCGAGGCGAAGAAGCTTTTAAAGGATCTTAGTCCGGAGGAAAGACCAAAGTTCGGACAGCTGGTTAATGAAATGTTCCAAAAGGTGGAGCAGAGCATTAAGAGCCATGGAGAGGCCTTGGAAAGAAGCCTTCGGGAAGCAAAAATGCAGGAGGAGACCATCGACATTACCCTTCCTGCCAAGAAGATTCGTTATGGACATCCCCACCCCAATACTTTAGCTCTGGAAGAGGTGGAGAAAATCTTTATCGGCATGGGCTATGAGGTAGTAGAGGGACCGGAGGTGGAGTATGACAGCTACAACTTTGAGAAGCTGAATATTCCGAAAGGACATCCTGCAAGAGATGAACAGGATACCTTTTATATCAACTCCAACATTTTGCTCCGTACCCAGACATCCTCCGTACAGGCAAGATATATGGAGACTCATAAGCCGCCTATTCGCATGATTTGTCCGGGAAGAGTATTCCGTTCCGATGCGGTGGATGCCACCCACTCCCCCTCTTTCCACCAGATTGAGGGATTGGTGATTGATAAAAATATTCATTTTTCCGACTTAAAGGGAACCCTGGATTTGTTTGCCAAGGAGCTGTTCGGACAGGATACCAAGACCAAGCTTCGTCCCCACCACTTCCCCTTTACGGAGCCTTCCGCCGAGGTGGATGTGTCCTGCTTTAAATGTAAGGGAAAGGGCTGCCGTTTCTGTAAGGGAGAGGGCTGGATTGAGATTTTGGGCTGCGGTATGGTACATCCCAAGGTTTTGGAGAGCTGTGGCATTGATTCCAAGGAATACAGCGGTTTCGCCTTCGGTGTGGGCTTGGAGAGAATTGCCCTTTTGAAGTATGAAATTGATGATATGCGTCTTTTGTATGAAAATGACCTGCGTTTTCTGGAGCAGTTTTTAAGAGTTAGGGGAAAATATGAATACATCCATGAATTGGGCTGAGAGCCTATGTTCCGGGACTTTCCGTAAGCGGACAGGAATTCCGGGATGCCATGACATTGGCAGGAAATAAGGTAGAAACCATGGAGGATTTGGGGAGAATCTGGAAAAGATTGTTACCGAAAGATTCTTTCTTTGGAGAAGCATCCGGATGCGGATAAAGCTTCCATTTGCCAAGTAGATATCGGAAACGAGCAGATTCAGATTGTTACCGGTGCTCAGAACATGAAGCAGGAGACGTGGTTCCCGTGGTTTTGGACGGGGTAAGTTAAGGTTGCCCATGACGGCAGTAAGCCCTAAGGAGGGCGTGGAAATCCGTGCCGAAAGCTAAGGGCGTTCCCTCTAACGGCATGATGTGCTCCATTGAAGAGCTTGGAGGAGAGAAGAATCTGTTCCCGGAAGCACCGGAGAGCGGTTTATACATTTTCCCGGAAGGGACTCCGGTGGGAGTGGATGCGGTAGATCTTTTAGGCCTACGGGATGTTTTGCACGAGTATGAGATTACTTCTAACCGTGTGGATTGCTTCTCCGTGCTTGGATTGGCAAGGGAAGCGGCGGCAACCTTTAAGCAGGCCCTTCAGTATCCAAAGATTGAAAAGCTTGGCAATCAGGAGGATGTTTCTTCTTATCTTTCTGTAGAATTAAAGTCTCCGGAGCTTTGCAAACGCTATACCGCAAGACTGATTAAAAATGTGCATTTTGCTCCTTCACCCCTATGGATGCAGATTCGTCTTCGCACCGCAGGAATTCGTCCGATTAATAACTTCGTAGATATCACAAACTATGTGATGCTGGAGCTGGGACAGCCCATGCATGCCTTTGACTACGACACTATCAAGGGACATAAGATTATTGTGGAAAGAGCCAAGGAAGGGGAAAGCTTCACTACGCTGGACGGCGTAGAACACGAGCTTAGCGACAGCATCCTCTGCATTAAGGACGGGGAAAGAAGTATTGCCTTAGGAGGAATCATGGGAGGAGAGAATTCCATGATTACCGATCAGGTGAAAAATGTGGTATTGGAGGCAGCTTGCTTTGACGGCACCAATATCCGTCTTTCCGGAAGAAAACTGGGACTTCGTACGGATGCTTCTGCTTACTTTGAAAAGGGCTTGGATCCAAACCTTTGCGAAATGGCTATGGATAGAGCTTGTACCTTGATTGAAGAGCTGGGAGCCGGAGAGGTAGTGGGAGGAATGTTGGACTGCTACCCTGTAAAGCGGGAGGATACCAAGCTTACGGTTTCCGTATTTGATATCAACAATCTTTTGGGACTTTCTCTTTCCGGAGAGGAAATGAAGAAGATTTTGACTGCCTTGGAGATTTCCGTAGAGGTAAAGAATGGAGCAAATGGGGAGGAGCTTTCCCTTGTTATTCCAAGCTTTAGACAGGACTTGGAGAGAATGGCGGATATTGCGGAGGAAGTTGCCCGTTTTTACGGCTATGACAAGATTCCCAGCACCCTGCCAAAGGCTGCTACCGTGGGAGGCAAGGCTAAAGATTTACAGTTAAATCAGAAGCTTCGTCATTTGGCTGAGGCTTTGGGTTATTCCGAGAGCTATTTCTATTCCTTTGAGTCCAAGAAGGTTTATGAGAAGCTTTTATTCCCTAAGGACGCTATGGAGTGGCAGCAGATTACCATTGCCAACCCATTGGGAGAGGACTTCTCCGTTATGAGAACCAGCTCTGTACCGGGAATGTTACAGGCATTAAGCCTAAATGAGCATCACAAGAATAAGAATGCCAAGCTTTTCGAAATGGCTAAAATTTATATTCCCAAGGCTCTTCCCTTGACAGAGCTTCCGGAGGAGAGAATGACCTTAACCCTTTGGATTTGCAGTGAGAGGGTGACTCTTCAGCTTAAAGGGGAGAGGTGGAGGAGCTGTTTCGTCAATCCGGCTTGCAGGAAATTTCCACTATGATAAAGATTGCGAAAAGGCATTTTACCATCCGGGAAGAAAGGCAAATATTTCTTACGAAGGAAAGCTTTTAGGCTCCTTGGGAGAAATCCATCCGGAGGTATTGCAGAACTTCGATATGAAGGAAAAAGCTTATGTGGCCATTCTGGACTTAGAGGCTCTTTATCCCTCTCCGGAGATTTTAGAAAGTATAAGCCGGTGGCAGTTCCCGCGGTTACCCGTGACTCTCTCTCTTAGTACCGGTAAATGTGATGGCTGGCGACCTGGAGGAGGCTATCCGTAAGGGGGCTGGAGAGCTTTTTGGAGAAGATTGAACTCTTTGATATCTATGTGGGAGCACAGGTACAGGAGGGCTACAAGTCCATGTCCTATAAGGTCAGCATCAGAGCCAAGGATCACACCCTTACCGAGCAGGAGATTGTAGGATGTACCAACAGTCTTTTGAAGGCATTGGAGGAGAAGGGGGCAAGACTGAGGGATGCATGCCATAGCCTCGTAGTTTTAAAAATAGAATAGAGAGTATAAAAATCCGAGGGGATTTTCGGCAGACACGCTTGCTAACTTCACTTACGTAGCGGTACTAAGCTCGAACTTCGTTTCGCCTCGTTCTGCTAGTACCGACGAGCTCAGATTGTCTACCTCAAAATCCCCCCTCGGATTTTTGCTTTCCGAATTCCCGGTAAAAACTACTGCGGTATGGCTTATAGCACTAATCTTAAGGGGATTCTTCGGTATACATGCCTTCGCTAACTTCGCTTTCGTAGCGGTACTAAGCTCGAACTTCGTTTTACTCTGTTCTTGCTAAGCACCGACGAGCTCAGATTGTCTACCTCAAAATCCCCCTCGGCTTTTTGCTTGCCGAATCTATGGTGAAAATCTATTGAAAAACTACTGCAGTATGGCTTATAGCATAAGTCTAAAGGGGATTCTTCGGTAGACTTCATCTCTTGAAAAGCTTGGGAAGTCGTGCTAAAAATATTCTGTTGAGTCTTATTGGAAGGAGTGCTTATGGATATTTACGGAAAAAAGAGAAATGAGTTACTGGCAGAGACGGTTATTAAGGGCTTAAAGTCTCGAAATATGACAGGCTATTATGCCAAGGATAAGGAAGAGGCTTTGAAACTGGCTTTAGAGCTGATTCCCAAGGGCAGTAGCATTTCCATGGGCGGTTGTATGAGTGCTATGGAAATTGGCTTGGTGTCTGCCTTAAAGGAAGGGGAATATAATTTACAGATAGAAGTCAAATGGAGCCCAGAGCGGCATTGCTTGCGGCCTATGATGCGGATGTTTTCTTAGCCAGCGCAAATGCTATGACGGATGATGGAATGCTGGTGAATATTGACGGGAATTCCAATCGAGTGTCCTGTATTGCTCAGGGACCGAAGAAGGTGGTTTTTATTGTGGGCATACAGAAGATTTGTCCGGATTTAGACAGCGCCATGAAGAGAGCCAGAAACGTGGCGGCTCCCACCAATACCCAAAGGTTTGATATTAAAACACCCTGTAAGGTAACGGGAAAGTGCTCGGATTGTAAATCTCCGGATACCATCTGCTGTCAGATTTTGATTACCCGCTATTCTCGTCATACAGATCGTATTCATGTGATTTTGGTAAATGAGGAATTGGGATTTTAGATTTTGGGAAATTTGTTGAATTATTGTTGAGAATGCTTTTTCATCTAGTTGCATTATAATACTTTACTTTTACGCTCTCATAATATGGAAGCGAAAGCGTAAAGGTAAAGTAGAATAATCCATTATAAGCAATATTTATTATAAAAAAGCTACTATAGGAGTTCTGAACTGCCACAAAAGTTAGAGTTCCTACAGTGGCTATATCTTTAAAGTTTATGGGAGGATATTATAGTTACAATTCACCATATTATAAGATATTATTGTATTATAACATAAATAAAGTTATAATACGTTTTAGTAGTTATGGAGGAATGAAATGGAGTATATAGAGCGGATACTTGATATAAAAAAACAGAATATAAGGATTAGAAGATAGATACCATATTTTCTAATGTATCGCTATTCTTTTAAAAAGGCAAAAGTTGGATGAAACAAATTGTCTCTTCATGTATATAAAGGGAAAAATGGAAGATATAGTTTCAGTGAAAAAGCATGTACAAAAACTTGCTGAAATAGTGAATATTCCTGTGGTTTTAGTGCTTGATGAATGTCTACCCAGACAAAGGGAAAGCTTAATAAAGGCAAGAATTCCTTTTGTGATGGAAGGGACGCAGATATTTCTTCCTTTTATGGGAGTAGCATTGCAAGAAAAATTTAGCAAAAGAATGTTAGCTCCTAGAAAAATCAGTCCTGCGGCACAGGTTTTATTTTTATATTTCCTATATAGTGGAAAAGAGGAGATTAGTCTCAGCGAGCTGTCAAATCATCTATCCTATTCATTGATGACTATCAGTAGAGCTACAAAACAGCTGGAAGATGCCGGAATTATTAAAAGCCATAAAAGAGGTGTTAGCAAGTTTGTTACTTCGGAATTTTATGGAAAAGAATTATTTACAGTTGCAGAAAAAGTTTTAATATCTCCGGTAAAGAAAAAGTTGTATATTGAAAGAAAAGATTTGAAGGATGAATTCTTAAAGGCTGGAATTTCCGCATTATCAGAATATTCCATGCTAAGTCCTTCCAAAATAGAGACTTATGCTACTATGCAATTTTATGGTAATAGCTATGAGTTTATGACGGACATAGATAAAGAAATTCAGCTGGAAATATGGCATTATGATTCAAAGCTGTTTGGAATGAAGGGGAAGATAGATGCTCTTTCCTTTGTATTTAAGTTTAAAGGATAATGCGGATGAACGCATTCAGATTTCTCTACTGAAATGATGGAAGAATTTTTGAGGAAGAAATATGATAAGAGGCTTACATAGTTTCAGAGAATGGTTCCAAGACTATGAATCCAACTATATTATTATTGGCGGTACCGCTTGTGACTTACTGATGTCAAGCTTTGATATGGAATTTAGAGCAACAAAAGATCTTGATCTTGTTTTGATTCTTGAAGTCCTGACTGTGGAGTTTGGTCGAAAATTTTGGGATTATATTTTGGAAGCGGATACGAACATAGAACAAAAAGTAGTGGAAAGAGTCAATTTTATAGATTTTTCTAAACCTAAAAACGATTCTTATCCGGCTATGATTGAAATATTTTCCAGAAGAACGGATAAAATGGTATTACCGAGGACGCAGTACTAACACCGATTCCGCTAGAAGAGGAGTTATCGAGTCTATCAGCAATTCTTTAGATGAAGATTACTACCAATTTCTAGAAATGGGCCGGTAATATTGGGATGGAGTTAGTATTCTGAATACTCCTTACTTGATTCCATTTAAAATGAAGGCATGGTTGGATTTAACGGAAAGAAGAAAATTTGGCGAAAAATTGATAGTAGAGATATCCGTAAACACAGAAATGATGTATATCGCATGTCTGAACTTTTAGGAGAAGAAATAATGATTCCCACGAAGGAATCATTAAAAAGATATCTCTGAATTTTTATTAAAGATGGAAACTGAAGAACTGGATACAAAAACAGTTAGGTCTGCGACAGAGTAAAGAAGAAATCATTAGGCGTTTAAAGAACTGTTACTTAAGAGATGATAGAGGAGATTTGTAGATTCTCTATCTGTTCTCTATACTCTGATATTCGCCTTTTGAATTCCTTTTTCCACTCCTTCTCTGGGCCTTTTTCTTCATATCTTCCCGCTTATCATAAAAGCTTTTTACCACGGCAGAGTCCCATGTTCAGCTTAACAAGGCTTCCTTTGAAATAAAGGGAAAAGGGGCAAGGGTGTAGCCCTGTTCCTTGATTTTTACCCAGAAGTCTATGGATTTCCTGCTTGTGCAGCAGAAGCTTGTCCTTAGGGCATCCTTATTGAAAATGTTGCCCCTGCTCGTAGGGGTTGATATGCATGCCACCACAAAGCATTCCCCTGTTTCGAATCTGACAAAAGGCCTCTTTTAATGGAAGCCTGCCCCAAGCGAAGGGACTTTACCTCGGTTCCGAAAAAGCTGAATTCTACATTCAAAGCTTTCCTCCACAAAGTAGTCATGAAAGGCTTTTTATTGTTGGTGATTTGCTTAATGCTTTCCTTAGTCAAGACTATTGCCTCCTTCTGCATCTTCCGGATAGTAGGGAAGAAAATCAATACTTGCTGAGAGTGTCCACGGCATAAACGGAAACCACATGAGTCTCCCATATGGAAGGACTCTTCCGCTTGCCTCGCCTCTAAGACTGATTTCTCCTCATTGAAAATGTAGTAATCCTCTGTCATAAAGCGAAGAGGAATCATGCCTTCAATGCTATTCTCTAATGTAACATAAATGCTGTACTGGGTTAGCCGGAAATTCTTTCCCGGGAAGACTTCTCCCAAGAAGTTCTTCATGTACTGGCATTTTTCAGCTTCATGCAATCCCGTTCCGCTTCCTCTGCTCGTCTTTCTCGAAGGGAGCTTTGAAGAGCCACCTCCGGCAGAATCCGCTCATAATGCTTTCGCCGTTTCTCATTTTCCTGATAGGCGATATTTTCCTTAATGATACGATGAATCTGCAGGTCGGGATAACGGCGGATGGGAGAGGTGAAATGGCTGTAATACTTACTGGCCAGTCCAAAAATGTCCCTCCGGTTCCGTGCTGTACTTGGCTTGCTTTAGGGAACGAAGAATCATACTGCTGAGCATGGCTTCCTCCGGCCTTCCCTTTAATTTGGAAAGCACCTCCTGCAAGGCCTTCGGTCGAAGACTATCCGGATCCTTTGCCTTTAAAATGTAGGAAAAGGAGGAGAGAACGTGGGAGAGATTCTGCCATTTTTTTCCCAATCCGGCTTTTTCGTGAATACGATATAAAAGGGATATCCCGCCAGTAATATTCCTCTGCCACGGTTTCATTGGCAATGAGCATGAATTCCTCAATAATCTTATGGGATTCTTCCCTTTCCTCTGCACAGATTTTGGAAATATTTCCATTTTCGTCAAAGTATACCTTGGATTCGGGAAAATCAAAGTCCAAAGCTCCTCTGGCCATTCTGGACTTTCGAAGAAGCCTTGCCAGTTCTCGCATTTTCGTAAGAAGCTCTTGGAAAGGCAGGTAAGAAAGCTTTTTCTCCGGATCCTCCCATTCCTTATCCTCTAAAAAGCGCTGTAACCTTTGTTGTAGGACATCCTTTTATCGGAGCAAATGACGGAGGGAGTGATTTCGTGGGAAAGGGGGCGACCTTCCCGGTCAAAGTCCATGATACAGCTAAGGCAAAGTCTGTCCACACCCTCATGGAGGGAGCAAATACCATTGCTTAAAGCCTTTGGCAGCATAGGAATTACCCGATCTGTCAGGTAAACGGAGGTGCTCGCTCCAATGCCTCCAAATCCAGAGCACTTCCTTCCTTCACATAGTCGCTCACATCCGCAATGTGCACATAAAGGCGGTATTCTTCCTTCTCCGGAAAATATTCCAAAGAAATGGCATCATCCAAGTCCTTGGCATCCTCACCGTCAATAGTGATGGTTGTTAGCTTTGAAAAATCCTTTCGTCCCGGCTCCTTAGCCTTTTCAGGGGAAACCGTATTGGGAAGCTGATTGGCCTCCAAAAGTACATCCTCGGAGAATTCCTCCGGTAGGGAGAAGGATCGAATCACGGAAAGCACATCCATTCCGGGATCATTTTTATTTCCTAAAATCTCCTTTACTTCTCCAACAGGGTAGGAGAGAAGAGGACTGATTCTTTTCCGGGGAATTCGGACCTCGAGGTGCCTTGTTCTCCTTGGGAGGACCATAGGAAAGGATTTCTACCACAACCTTATCTCCGGGCACAGCACCCTTTATCTCTTCCCTGGGGAAATCAAAATGCAATCCGAAGCTGGAGTTATCCGGGGAAAGATAGAGCCCTTCCCGTTTCTCCTTCACAAGTCCCAGCACTTCCTTATTGACCCGTTCTAAAACCTTGCTGATTTTTCCCTCGGCCTTACTGCCGTTTTCCGCCCTTTTTGTAAGGATGACCTTTACCAGATCGCCGTCCATGGCATTGCCGCTTTCCCCCTTGGGAATATAGACTTCTTCCTCTTTTTCACTTAGAGAAACAGCTCGAAGCCTCGCCGGCTGGCATGAAAAAGTGCCCTTTTGGGAAAAAGCTTTCCCGCCCTGCTGTATTTTCCCTTGCAGGAAATGCCGATAACGCCTTCTTCCTGCATCTCCAGAAGAAGCTCCTGAAAGGCTGCTCTTTCTTCTTTTGGCACACCAAGAAAGAAGCAAAGTTCCTTTTCCTTCATGGGGTGGTAGCTTTGATCCTTAATCGATCCAATATAATTTTCTTTTAACTTATCCCTCTGCTCTTCCCGCATTTTACTCCTTTTTATTCTTTTAATTCTCTTTTATGGTTTTACAAGTATTTTCTGTGAAAATTTGAGGAACTGGTCTGAGGAATTGCATGAACTCTCATTTTCTTGCCAACGCTCACCTTTGATTCGCCTGTTGCTTATCTTTGGATATGAGAAAAAGCCTGCATAAAATGCAGGCTTATCATACAGAGGAAATAAACTTACCAAATAATGTCCAGCGCCAATGCAACTGCGAATAAAGCAAAAGCGGCAAACTTAGTAAACTTCTCCAGGTTTCCTTCTACGGAACGACCTCTATTCTTCTGCCAATAGCTGTCTGTGGTACCGGAGAGAGCACCTAAGCCCTGACTCTTTCCCTCCTGCATCAGAATAATGGCAGACAATGCTAAGCCCAGCAATACAAATACAATAACCAAAAAAATCTTCATGGAAAACCATTCCTTTCAAATTTACATACCGACTGAGTATAGCATGATAGGGACAGGAGAGGCAAGTATTTTTTTATGGAAAAACAGTAGCAAAAGCATGCCGATATCTAAGTATTTTTGCTATAGTATTTTGAATTACTTGTTGTCGGGAGCATGCTGAAAAGTGATAGTTAAGGCTTAGCTATAAACTTGCAAATGGGATTTCCCTGAAGAGAACTTTTCTCATATTCGGTCATCACATTTCTCATTCAGGACAGGATCATGGTGTATCTCTTTGTCTTTGCCAAGATTTGCCAGTGACATTCCTCTAAACTTTCCAAGGAATAGGTGAAAAGATCCTGATTATCAGTTTTCATTTCCACGAAGGCGTCTTTTGCCAGAATTTCTTTGTAAATCCTTTAAAAAGACAGGACTGCTGAGTCTTCGATTTGCCTGCCTTTTTAGCTGGTGATCGGAGAAATTCAGATAGATTTTTTTCCGATTTCCTCCGGAGCAAAGACATCTGCCAAAAAGTCTGGCATCTATACTGATGTAGAAAAGATTGGTAAGTGTAAGCTCCGGTTCCTGTTTTTTTCCCTGCCTTTGAATCGCTTTCAGTAAAACGCTGTCATAGCGCTCAATACCGATATAGTTAATCTCCGGATTTCTTTTGGCCATTTCGAAGATAAACTGCCCCTTGCCCATACCAATTTCGATGTGCAAAGGATTGAATTTCTAAAGAGCTTTTTCGAAAAGTCTCTTGTACTGTTCCGATTTGACAAAACATAGTGAGAATTTTGCTAAAAATCTTCGGAACCGGGGATATGACGTAAACGCATAGCTACTCCTTTATAGATAGTTTTGGATTGATGAGGGAAAGCAATATCGAAAAGTTAGAGCAAACATGAAAAACAGTGATCTTCAAATTTCAAAGAAAAAGGGATGTTGATTGAGGAGTTTCAGCATCACCTGAAAGAATGCTTGCATTCTTTCCGTATTAGGTGAAGACAGGTGGTGCAGTCGGAAATGCTTGCATTCCCTGCCTGCGCCACCTTTGTCCTATACAAAAATGTGGAGCACATTTGGCGATGCTTAGTAAAGAAGCAAATGAATACCGTGCAGTATTCATTATCTCATTTGCTTAAGAGTTTCTGAACTTCCAAAACTCTTAAATTATGCCTCTTGCCCTTTTCTTCCTTTTCCTTGATTTTTACTGTTTTATACCTCACCGGCTCTCCTCCTAATCAAAATTAAGATTTTCTTTATAGGATAGGAACAGTGCCTATGGTATCATAGAACAGCGTTTTCATCTATAGAAATAAGAGGTACAAAAATATATGCAAGATCATATACGGAATTCAAAATTATTCCATAGAGGACTTTCTCTTGTCTTAGTAGCCGGTCTATTGGGGCTTACTGCTTGTGAGAAGAAGCTTGGCGCTGAGGAGCAGGCTGCTTCTTCTTCGGATATTGTCCTGACAACTGAAGCGGAGTCGGAAGGTGTGATGGCCATTGCGGCTCTCGGCTTAAATGCCAATGTGCTTCCCTCTATTGAAGGAGTTACCATTGACGGACAGGCGGAGGACTTAGCACCGGTTAATCTTACCGTAGGTGTAATTAATTCTGTTGTTAAGGATTTGCAACAAAGATTGATGAACCTTGGCTATATGGAGGAGGATGAACCGACCACCTATTACGGAGATGCCACATCCAAGGCGGTGCAGTATTTCCAAAGACAGACAGGACGGAAAATGGACGGTATTACCGGTGTGGATACCTGGGATGCCCTGATGTCAGAATCCGCTCCCCATTATGCGGCAAAGCTCATTTTCCAGGAGACGATATTACCAAGATTCAGTACCGTTTGTATAACCTGGGATATCTTACGGAAAAGCGGGCAGATTAACGAACCTTCGATCAGGATACGGAAACTGCAGTAAAGAAATTGCAGGAAGTCAATAAACTGACGATAGACGGAACAGTGGGCCAGACCACATACAATCTTTCTATATTCCGATGAAGTAAAGCGCCAATATTATTGCCCTTGGAGAACAGAGTGAGATTGTAAAAATACCAGAATCGTCTGATTGCGTTAGGATATCTTTCCGGAGAGGTGGACGAAATTTTGGACTTAGTACGCAAAATGCTATTCGTGCCTTTCCAGTCCAGAAACGATCAGGTAGTAGACGGCTACCTTGGCCCGGATACCAGAAGTCTTATGGATTCTGAAAATGCTAAGCCCTTCGGTATGCGTCTTGGCGAACAAAGTGATGATGTAAAGAATATGCAAAAATCTTTTGTAAAATACGGCTATCTTCCTCAGGATAAAGCTCTCCGGCTATTTTTGGAGAGCTGACAAAAGATGCGGTTATTGCCTTCCAGTCCGTGAACGGTTTAGGAACAGACGAACAGCAGGAGCGAAAACGTTGCAGCTTTTCCAGTCCGGCACAGCCAAGTCTAAGCCAAAAGCCAGCAAAAGGCAAAGACACCGAGCCAAGGCAACAGGGGGCGGTGCAGCCGAGGAAAACTCCGCCCGGCAGGAAGAGGAGATACGGATCCGGCGGGACGTATTTCTTCCGGTGTGGGCGGTGCAAACTGTTTCGGGATCTGCAGGGATCTTTTGATTTTCCATTGCCTCATCCAAAATCGGTTCTCCATGTATGGGGAGCCAAAGGACCAAATTCCTTTGACTGCTCCGGTTTTGTGTACTGGTGCTTGAATCAGGCAGGAGTAGGAACCTCCTATATGACCTCCTCCGGTTGGAGAAATCCGGGCCGATTTAAGAAGGTAAGTATGGGAGAATTACAGGCAGGAGATATTGTGTGGTACGAGGACACGTAGGCATTTATGCCGGAGGCGATCCGTTATCGACGCATCATCTCCAACGGCCGTGTGGTACACAGAAGCTTATCCGGCTGGTGGGCCAATAACTTACAACCGCATGGAGAATCTTCAGCTAACAGCAGTTCAGGCCAGTAAAGAGAGAAAACTAATTCCGCAGTAACTGGCGAGAAACTGGGGAAGAGAAGAATTCTAAATCAATAAACGAAGCGACGATGCAGTATAGGCCAGAAATAAGAGGTATCCGAGCTGGTCGGTACTAACGGTGAGCCGAGCAAGTGAAGGACTATAAAAATCAATAAACGAAGCGAAAGATGCAGTGTGGGTCTGAAATAAGGTATCTGAGCTCAGTCGAGACTTGCGAAAAACACAGGAACTGTGTTTTTCGCTTAGTATCCGCTACGAGGCGAGGTTAGCGAGAGCGTGCCCCGATTTCAGACCCACACTGCATCATCGCGAATCACCTCAATTTTTACAGTCCTTCACTACGAAGGGCGAGCATAGGGAGCGTGCCCCAATTACAGACCTGTACTGCTATCGGAGCGTATTTTTCTTAATTGCTTACAGAATTCCAATAGAAACACTGGACGAAACGTCATTTTTTTCCCTTATCTTTAAAGGATAAGAAAAGAGTTGGTAAAAGGATAGTCGTGTATTCTTTTTATACAATAGCCACCTGAAGGGAGAGACTTATGGGAAAGAAAACAACGTTGGTAATCATGGCTGCGGGATTGGGCTCCCGTTACGGTGCGGGCATTAAACAGCTGGCGAAAATCGGCCCTCATGGAGAAAATCATCATGGATTATTCTGCATGATGCCTTGAAGCAGGTTTTGAAAAGCTGGTTTTTGTGATTCGAAAGGATATTGAGGAAGACTTCCGGGAAATTATCGGGAAGAGAATTGAAAAGATTGCGGATGTGATTATGTTTTTCAGGAAATCACAGCACTGCCTGAGGGATTTTCCGTGCCGGAGGGGCGTACAGCTCTGGGGAACAGCCCATGCATTAATGCAGTGCAGAAAGCAGGCAGGGACCCTTTGGAGTGATTAACGCGGATGATTTCTATGGAAAAGAGGGATTCCGCCTAATCAATGATTTTTCACGGGCGGATAGAGCGGATTCAGGATGATGGAAATGTGTATGGCAGGATATCATTTGGTGAATACTCTTCCAAGTATGGCTCTGTAAATCGTGGAATCTCGTCAGGGTAGTAGCTGCAATCCATTTCCGAAACCTACAATATTGAGCGGAAGGAAGACGGCATTTATTAGCGAGGAGAAAATCAACAGAAGGAAGTTGTGAGAGTTGCAGGAGGATGCCATTGCTTCCATGAACATGCTAAGCTTTCCGGAGAAATTTCTGGATGTACTGATTGAAAAATTCCTTCCTGGCTGGAGAAATACGGTAAGGAAGCGAAGTCTGAATATCTGCTGCCCAGAGAGGTGGATTGCCTGATGCAAAGGAAGGAAAGGCCAGAGGAAGGTTTTGGATGATCATGACCGTTGGTTCGTGTGACCCATCAGGAAGACCGTGCATTGGCAGAAGCTTTTACGGGAATGTATTGCAAAGGGCTTATATCCGGAACAATTATATTGCTAAGGAGTATATTCGGAGAAGTTAGATCGCAAAAAGGATACATCCCAGTTATATTGCAAAGGAATGTATCCGGAGCAGTGATACTGTTAGTTAAGATAGGGAGTAGGCTTTAGCGATCGGGAAAGAGAATCAAGAAAAAGAAATTAGTGCCAGGGTCATCATAGGAAGTAAGTGAAGAAGGTCTGAAGAAGAGTTAGCAGGAAGAAGGAAGAAGGCAGAAGACAATCCGCTTTTCTTTAACTGCTGAAAAACTTTGGCTTCCTTTTTGTTGATTCTTTTCTTTCTTTTGCGGTAGGCTCTTTATGGAAGAAGACGTTTTGGACAAAAAGAACTTATGTGAAGGACAGTCTGAAGAAAGTAAGGATGAGAGGAGGAATACAGCTATTTTCCTTACAGGGACGGTGTAATTAAACTCAGTAAGGACGGGCGAAGTATGTTTCTTCCCAGGAAAGGTGCTTTGTCATCAGGCCTTGAAATGGGACGAGCTCTGGTTTCGCTTTCCGGAGATTATGCTGTCGTCGGAGAGCAGGGCGGCACCAAGCTGTATATATTTTCTTCCCAGGGACTTAGCGGGCAGGGAGAAGCTCCTAGTACCATAGAAAAATTACGGATTTCGAAAAAGGTGTAGTTTATGCGCTTTTTGTCGGATGGATCAGGAACCTATATCACGGTATTTTCCAAGGAGGGCAAAAATCTGGACATCGGCATCAAGTCGGTGATGTCGGGGGACGGTTATCCCATGGATTTATCCGTATCTCGGATGGGACGGAGCTCTGTGGTCATCGGCCCATTTGGAGCAGACCGTCAGAAATCCAGAGTGGTTTATTATAATTTTTCTCCTTAGGGAAAAATGCCGGTGCTGACCGAGTGGTTGGAGGCTTTACCGATGATTTTTCCGCATTGTAGGAAGAGTGCATACCGATGAGGAATCCTTTTGCGGCCTATGACGGGGCTTTTCGGCTTTCTTCTCCACGAAAGTAAGAACCAGTCCGAGTTGAAGAAGAAGGTGGAAATTCGGAAACGATTCGGATGATTTCCTATGACAACAACTATCCTGCAGTTCTTACGGATCAAAGAGGCGAGACTCAGGAGGATGGGGGAAAACCGAGGTAAAGAGGGCGCAAAGGGCGGCAATACTAAAGACCCGAAGAAAAAGAAACAAAGTCCTGTAGCAAGTGGAAGTACCTTTACGGAAAGCAAAGAGAATTCCGCAAAGAAAGCAAAGACGAAAGTCTCTTCCGGAAGTAAAAAGAAAAGCAGGAAAACTAGACTTTTTGATTTTTCCGAAAGACCGAGAGAAAAATTTTGGATAAAACCCATAGACTTTATGGGCAACAACATGGAGTTAAGTCAGATAAGGTAATTTCATCAAGAGAAATATTTTAAAGTTTATGATTTTCAAGGCAGACTGGTGCTATAATGGGGAGACCGAAGAAGGTTTGCAATATATTCGTTCTTTTGTCAAAAATTCAGTTCGGGGAACGGATTTATTCTGGCATATCGAAACAGAGAAGAAGCTATTCGGGTAAATAGAAAAGCTCCAGCTATATGCTTTTTTAGAAATATTCAGGAAGAGTGTGTAGCTAGCCACAGAGGAGGGGTAAGATGAATCAATATTGCGTAGGCATTGATGTAGGGGAACTTCCGTAAAATGCGGTATCTTTACCTATAACGGCGTACTGTTGGACAAGTGGGAGGTACTCACCAGAAAGGCGGAGCAGGTAAGATATTCTTCCGGATGTGGGTTTGAGGAGTTAAAGAAGCTATTTGGCGGAGAAGACCATTGCCTAGTGAGGATGTGGCAGGATCGAATCGGTGTTCCGGACTGGTAGAGCTGGACGGGCTGTGCCTGTTGCGGTAAAACTTAGGCTGAAGGACATTTATCCGGCAAAACTGCGAGAGCTGATGGGAGGAGATCCCTGCAGCAGGAAATGATGCCAATGTGGCGGCCCCTTTTGAGAGCTTTTGCAGGGCGGAGGAAGAGGTCTCGGATTTACTGATGGTAACTTTTGGGAACCGGCGTAGGCGGCGGTTTGATTCTCAATGGAAAAATCGTTACCGGAGCTCATGTGCAGGAGCGAAATCGGCACATCCATGTGCGGGGATGGAGGGAGAGCGCCAGCCTGCGGCGGTGGCATGGGCTGCCTGACAGGTGGCTTCCCGCTACCGGAATCGTGAAGGAGGCAGAGCGTTTTCTTCGATGTTCAGAGATCCTTCTTCTTCGTATCTATGGAAAGCGCCCTTACCGCAAAGATTGTCGAAGCGGCCAAGGAGGATATTCTGGCCAGCACGCCTGGAGTGCAGTATGCGTTATCTGGGGATTGTTTTGGCACAGGTTTCCATGATTGCACGATCCGAGGTTTTGTTATCGGTGGAGGCGTTTTCGAGCAGTGAGACTTCCTCACAGATTATTAAGAAGCATTACGAGGAGCACACCCTGATTTTAACATAGAAGGCGGAGCTTATGCTGGCTAAGCTTGGAAAATGATGCGGAATTTACGGCTGTGCAAAAGCTGATGCTGGATAAGGAATAAGTTCGGTTAAGAGTAGAAAGGGATAGAATGAACCAAAAGGTCTTGAAAGACATTGGAGTTTTACAAAATCATAGACCGATTAGTGGAGGAGGCGGACTCTTTCTTTGTAGAGAGGTTGAAGGCCTTGGAGCCTTCTTTTCTTCCTTTTTAGAGGTGGAGCAAAGTTCTGGAGACAGAGGCGGCTCACGACTCGTATTCGTTTTTAGGGGGCAGCATTTTCGGAAATCAGAAGTCCGCCCTATTTTTCCTGTTTAGCCTCTATCCACAGCCCTTTCCATTCCGGAGCTTTATGACATTATCCTGATTTTGGAAAAAGACAAAAAGGCTAAGGAGCAGGGAGAAGAGCGGGAAGATGCTTTTGCAGGAGTATTTTCAGGCTCCTGGCCCCTTGGATGAAAATCAGAAGAGAATTACAGCGCTGTATTCTTTTCCCGAAGAGGAACTGGCGGATGATGCCAGTCCGGAGCTTCCCAGCTGCGTAGGAAGGAAAAGGTCTTAGAGGAAAAATCAATCAGAAATTAAATCGCATTTTACAGCATAACTGTCCATGCTATGAATCCGGTGATTACCTCGAAACGGAAGACACGTGTTTCCTGTTAAGGCAGAGTATAAAAATGCTTCTGGGGAATTGTTCATGATGAAAGTAGCTCAGGGGCTACTTCTTTATGGAGTCTTTCTCCATTGTCCAGCTGGAAATGATATGTGGGAACTTTGTCTCTAGAGAAAAAGGGAAGTGGAGAAGATTCTTTACAGCTCTCCTTTCTTTAGCGCCCTTACCGAGGAACTGGGAAATGTAAAGATTTTTAAGTCATTGACTGTTTTTTGCAAAGGCTAAGCTGGCCAATAAGATGGATGGGGCAGCTCTATCTTGAATCAGGAGCGAAAGATTTGTGCTTTTTGGATGCCCGTCACTCCCCTCGATTCCCAAAGACAAAGTGGTACCCATCAGCATCTGCCTGGGAGATGACTTCAGCTCTTGGTGCGATCACCGGCAATACCGGTGGCAAGACGGTCAGCTTTAAAGGACTTTTGTAGGATTGTTCCAGCTCATGCGCAGTGCGGGCCGGTCACTCCGTCAGCTGTCCCAGGCCCGCATTACGGGTGTATCGAGATTTATGCAGATATCGGGGGATGAAGGTAAAGCTACTGGAGCAGTCTTCCACCTTTCTCCTCCCACATGACCACAATACAGTGAGGAGCCTTACAGGGGCAAGTGGAAGATCGGGCGTTCTGCCTTTTTGATGAGCTGCGGAACATGATCCACAGAGGAGCGGCTTTTGGCATTGGCTATTCTGGGACCACCTTTTTCCCAAAAAGGGAATTCGAACCTGGCTACCACCCACTATGCGGGAGCGTAGCTTATGCCTTGGTCTCACTCGAGGGAGGGAAAATGCCGCCTGCGCCTTTGATGCGAAAGTCTCAGGCCCACGCTATCATCTCTCGATCGGTGCTACCGGAGAAAGTCCAATGCCTTGCCATTGCGGAGAAGCTTGGTCTTCGAAAGGACATCAATATTTCTAAGTGAAGAACCGCTTTGGGAGAGGAAGACTATCTTCATTTGAAAGCATGTGTAATTGCGGATTTGGAAAATACCAAACGCCTTGCCCAGAGGGAAAAGGAGATCGAGTGCTACGAGGCAGAGGTGGAGAGTTTTAAAGCAGCGTACGAGAATCCGCACCAAAGGCATCGAAAGGAAGGGACAAGAAACCTGCAAAGAGCCAGAGAAGAGGCTGCTCAGATTTACGATGGGAGGCTAAGGAAACCGAAGCCGACCAGGTGGTGAAGCGAAATTACGCGGCAGGAGGCAGGAAAGAGCAGCGCTTCAGAGGAGAGAAAAAGACCAGAACCAAGCTGCACCCAAAAGATGCGGGAAAATGACGAGGCTCTGGCCCTCCGCCATGGTAGCGATCCTTCCCAAACCATTTCCTAAAGAAATTGCCATCTGTACAAGGTAAGCGGTTTTAAGCACGCACGATATGGTGGGCAACCGTTACCACTCTTCCGGATAAAAATGGAATGTTCACTGTTATCGCCGGTATGCTTTCGCACCACAGGTTTCCGCCATGATGCGACATATCCAGCATATGGAAAAAGAAAAAGCCGGAAAAGAATCAGGGAAAAGTCGCCCATCGGAAGAGTGAAAGGTGCTGGGAATCTCTCCCGAAATAACTCCACCGGAAAAATGACGGCGATGCGCTGCTGTTAGCAACAAATACTTTGGATGATGCCTTTTGGCCAGACTGCCTCAGGCAAGAATCGTTCGCGGAAGAGTGTACCGGAGCCCTTTCTGAAAGATGGTGCAGGAATGTTTGAAAAAGAATAAGCATATCGAATCCTTCCGTTTTAGGAGAGTATGGGAAGAAGCTCGACGCAAGCCAGCACTGCTTTTTAAGAAACAAATGCCGGTAAAGACAGAAAAAGCAGTGGAGCTGCTTAAGTTCCTATACGATACTGAAGAAAGAGAGTAGGCCTGGAAAAATTTAGAATATTGAATATTGGAAGATAGTAGAAAAGGAGGAAGCCATGGCGGAGAAACAAAAATCTTGATTGTGATGTGATGACAGCTCCATTGCAGAGAGCTGGTTTCCTATATCGGGAAAAGGAGTGCTACGATACCCGAATCTCAGAAGACGAAGAAGCCTGAGAGTTTGAAAAAGAGCCGGTATACTGATTATTTTGGACCTGATAAGCCTGGGAACTGATGGCTACGAGGTCGCAGAAGGATACGTACAAGCTCCAGGCCGTCGCCCATTGGGCATGCTTTCCTGCAAAGGAGAGACCTTGATAAGGTGCTGGGCTTACGAGCTTGGAGCGGACGACTCATATGCTAAAAGCCCTTGATACCAAGTGAGCTGGTAGCCAGAGTGAAGGCGGTTTTACGAAGAAGCCAGCATGTCTTTTCTTTCACCTGGAGGAAGAAGGAAAAGGAAGGAGAAGACCTTTTGCTGAAAAAGGGCAACACATCGCCTCACGAAGACTTGGTAATTAACCTCAGTAATTATGTGCGTGCATTATAGCGGAAAGGGCTATTGACATGCCCCCAAAAGAATCCGTGGAGCTTTGTATTTTTAGCCAGCCCCCAACCAGGTGTGTACCAGAGAGCAGCTCTGCAGATCACATTTCTCTGCTATGGAGTCAAGCCGGGATTCCCGGACAGTAGATGTGCATAACAAGAGGCTTTCGGGAGAAGCCTCCTCAGGTGGAAGAGTGAGATTTCACGGTTTGCATCGGCTGGCAAGTTCAGATTAGGATAAAGACCGTAAAACATAGCTTAGACAGGATGGATATTTAAAGAGTCAGATGGTGATTTGCTCAGAGCAGGTATTACAGAAAACCGCGGATAAGTTTAGATTGAGACGAATAGAAGAAAGCTAGGAGGAAATCGAAAACGATTATTTATCAAATTTATCATCGCCTACCTGCTGTCTCTCTCTTCAGCTTTCTCTTTATTTTTACGGGAGAAGTTATCGGGCAGAATCTATACCAAAGAGAGGGACAGGAGCTTTAAGCAGTGAAGCCGCACCAGGCTTTGCCAACTACTATCCAGCAGAGGAAACGGAGCCTTTCCGGATAGACCTCAGCAAGGAGATGGAAGGAAACATCCATAGAAGTAACGTGGAAATGGACCTTGCGGATAAGGACGGGACCCTACATGCTATTGGCGCAGGACAATCTGAGCGAAAAGACTGTGGGCGATTTTCGATCCCACGGAAAAATGCATATGGCAAATTGCTTCGGGGCAATCTCCACGGTTTGCTGCCCGGAGGAACACATCTTGGCCCAGGCTCCGATTCAGAGAAATTACCAAAATCTGGCCTACCTGATTTTGGCATAAATCCGTGCAGCGGAATAGAGCAGGAGTCGCGTTGCTCAGCATTTTCTATAGAGGCTTTCATGGCCGTAGAGCAGGTCCTGTCTCTTTCCATCGTACTGGGTTTACGACCGTCTGAAAATTACGGCAGGGCGGTAAGCACTATGCCGCAGGAGAATATTTGTATCGGATTTCCTATGCGGAGGGATGAAATGTCCCACTTTATGATACTCTAATTTATGGCGGAGGAAATTCAAAAAACCGATGACTACCAAAGGCACGTTTACCAAGTTTCCCACGACTCGCCCCCGCCAACCTCTATAAAGTGGGTACTTTGGAGCAAT